>Ga0315273_10003261_pt1 | contig 19494 bp, 17 predicted proteins | sample YL17G02_0_MG_FD_205753 | JGI IMG/M metagenome (GOLD analysis project Ga0315273, IMG submission 205753) | Sediment microbial communities from Yellowstone Lake, YNP, Wyoming, USA - YL17G02_0 | ecosystem: Environmental > Aquatic > Freshwater > Lake > Sediment | place: USA: Wyoming | collected...
TCTACAGCCATGCCCTGTACCCCGACCGGGTGCACCACGCCGACTCCCGGGACCTCTTGATCGACCCGGTGGTGTGGAAGGTGCGCGACCTGCCCGGCGGGGACAAGGAAGGGGAGGAGGCGGCTGCTGGTGCCGATTATCCGGTCCGCCGCGACTTCCGCGCCCTGGCGGTCTTCGAGCCCGCCCTGGTCACTGGGGCCGACGGGACCGTGACCGCGCGTTTCCGCCTACCGGATTCCCTGACCACCTTCCGGGCCACGGCCGTGGCCGCGTCCGGGGACCGCTTCGGGAGCGCCGAGACGGAGCTGCGCGTGGCCAACCCGCTCAACGTACGGGCTTCCTTGCCGCGCCTGCTGCGGGTCGGGGACGAGGCCGCGGCGGGGGTGGTCGTCACGAATCTGCAGGACAAGCCGGTGACCGTAACCGTCAGGGCGGAAAGCGACCTGCTGGCGATCCGGGACAAGGCGGAAAAGAAGCTCAGTCTGCGGGCCGGCGAGACCAGGGAGATCCCCTTCCGCTGGTCGGCCCCGCGCGCGGGGCGGGCCGGCTTGCGCTTCGCCGTGGAAAGCAGCGTGCTGCGGGAGAACCTGGAGGCCTCGGTTCCCGTGGAGGCAAGCTGGGTGCGGGAGGCCTTCACAATCGTCGGCATGACCGAGGGCAGCGTGCAGGAGGGCCTGGCCGTGCCCGAGCGCTTCCTGGGCATACCGGAGGAAGGACTGACCATTACACTTGACTCCACGATCGCCTCCAGCCTGGTGGAAGCCATCCGCTTCCTGGAGGTGTTCCCCTATGACTGCCTGGAGCAGCGGACCAGCAAGCTGTTTGCTTACATCCTCTACGACTGGCTGGCCGACAACCGCAGCGCGGTGGAGCGGGAGTTGAGTGCCCTGCCCGCCTACCAGACCGCTGACGGGGGCTTCACCTACTGGCAGGACCCGGGGCACCGCCGATCCAACTACTACGTGTCGGCCCGCACCGCGCACCTGTTCGCCCTGGCGGGCGAGCGCGGCATCCCCACGCCCGCGGGCCTGGAATGGGAAGCCCTGCTCGGCTACCTGGCGGACGGTTACGCGGAAGCGGAACCCGCGCTGCGGCCCTACGCCCTCTACGTGCTGGCCCTGTCCGGCAGGGACGTGCGCGCGGAAGCCCTGCGCGCGGCGCGTCAAACGGAGAGCCTGGGCCTGGCCGGACGTGCCCTTACCGCCCTCAGCCTGGAGCAGGTTGGCGAGCGCGCGGAGGCCGAGCGCCTGCTGGTTGGCCTGCGCAATTACCTGCGCGTGGGCACCCGCTCCGTCACGCTCTCGGGGCCCGTGGAGTCGTGGTACTACTTCGGCGGGGACCTGCAGGCCAAGGCCCTGCTGCTCATGCTCTACCGGCGCCTGGCGCCGGACTCGCCGATCACCCAGGCGCTGGCCGATGACCTGCTGGCCGCTCAGCGCAGGGGCGCCTGGCTGGACACCTCCACCACCGGGTGGGTCCTGCACGCCTTCGCCGAGTACCTGGCGGGTAGCGGGGATGGGGAGGCTGATTTCCGGGCGCAGGTGCGCCTGGGCGCCACGGTGCTGGCGGAGGAGTCCTTCAAGGGGCTGTCCCGCAAGCCGGTGACCCGGCGTATCGAGTCGGACGCCCTCCGGGAGATCGCCCGCAAGGAGTCCAGGGGCAGGCAAGGGCCGGTCCTGCCCCTGGAGATCGGCAAGGAGGGGTCCGGCCGCCTCTATTACACCGCCAGCCTGAGCTACGCGCTGGAGACGGCGGGGCTGGAGGCCCGAGACGAGGGTATCGGCGTGGCCACGAGCATCGTGGATCGGGCGGGAAAGGAAGCGGCCGAGAGCCTGCGCCTCGGGGAGGTGTACCAGGTGAAGGCCGTGGTTTACTCCAGCCGCGACCGCGACTTCCTGGCCCTGAGCGTCCCCATTCCGGCGGGGGCCGAGGTCATCGACGGTTCCCTGACCTCCTCGCAGTCGTTCCCGCCCTCCGAGGATTACTCCGCCCTGCCGGTGCAAAGGGTGTACGACGCGGAGGTGCGCTTCTTCTTCGACCGATTCCCCCGCGGCCGGCAGGAGGTGTCCTTCCTGGTGCGCACCACCACCCCGGGCAGCTTCCGCACCCCGCCGGCGGCGGCCGAGCTGATGTATGAGCAAGAGGTGTTCGGCCGGACCGCCGGCCGGGTCGTCCGGGTTGTCCCGTAGGCTGCTGCGCTTCCGGGCGCTGGCCTTTCTTCTTTTCCCCCTCGTCATGGCCGTGGGGCTGTACCTGCCCCACGCCCCGTTGGAGGCGCATCGCGCCTCGCTGGCCGGCGTGCGGCTGACCGACCGGCACGGCCGGCTGCTCATCACGCTTCCGGGCGAGGGCGGAGCCTTCAGCCTGAGGCTCGGCCGCGGGGAGATCCCGAGGGAGGTCGAGCGGATCTTTGTGCGCCTGGAGGACCGCCGATTTTTCCGCCACCGCGGGATCGACCCCCTGGCCCTGGCGCGCGCCGCCCGGGACAACCTCTCCAGCCGGGGCGTGGTGTCGGGAGCCTCCACCATCACCATGCAGGTCGCCCGCCTGCTCCAGCCGCACCGCGGCGGGTGGGGCGGGAAGCTGCGGGAGTCCCTGGGGGCGCTGCGCCTGGAGGCAACCCTCGACAAGCATGAGATTCTACGGCTCTACCTGAACCTCCTGCCCTACGGGCTCAACACCGTGGGGGTGGGCGCCGCGGCCGTGACCTACTTCGACCGGCCGCTGGAGGAGTTGTCCCCCGCGCAGATCCTTCTGCTGGCCACCCTTCCCCGCGCCCCGTCGCTGTTCGACCCCTTTCGCAACCCCCGGGCTCTGCGACGCACCGCGCTCGCGCTGGCGCCCCGGGTCGGCGTACCCGACGCCGAGGTGGAGAGGTCCCTGACCACCCTGCGCCGCGGCCGGTCGGGCCGCCTGGCCCCGTACTTCACCCTCTATGTACAGAACGAGCTGTCGCGTCTTGCCGCTTTGCAGGCCCGCGGGCGTCAGGTCGTTCAGGTGACCACCACCCTGGACCTGCAGCTTTCCGAGGCGGCGGAGATGCGGCTCGACCGGGAACTCGCGGGCGCCGCGGCCGGCGGAAAGATGGCGCTGCGAGATGCCGCGGTCGTGATCCTGGACAACGCCGGCGGGGAGATCCTGGCCTACGTGGGCGCGCCGGGGATGGAATCCGGCAGCCAGCGAAGCGCGATCGACGCCGTGCGGCTCCGCAACCCCAGCGGCTCCACCCTGAAGCCCTTCCTCTACGCCCTGGCCCTGGAGCGTGAATGGACCTGCGCCTCCCTGCTCCCCGACCTGCCGCTCAGCTTCGGGGGGGAGGAGCTCTACCGGCCGGAGAACTTCGACCGCCGCAGCCGGGGGCTGGTGCGCCTGCGCAGCGCCCTGGCCGGCTCCCTGAACGTGCCGGCCGTCTACCTGCTGTCCCGGGTGGGTCTGCGGGATTTCCTGCGGACCTGCTCGGCACTCGGGCTGGACCCGGGCCCGGCCGAGCGCCTGGGGCTGGGGGCGGCCATCGGCAACGCCTCGGTGTCCCTCCTGGAGCTGACCCGGGCCTTCAGCGTGTTCCCCCGGGGAGGTCTTCTCCCGCCGCTTGCCGCGATCCGCTCCTTAGGCACCGCGGACGGGCGCGTCATCCCTGTGCCGCTTTCTGCCGGCCGGCGGGTGTTTTCCCGGGAGAGCTCCTGGCTGGTCGGGTCCGTGCTTTCCGACCCCTCGGCCCGGGCCACCGGGTTCGGTACGCGCTCCCGCCTGAACACGCCCTTTCCGGCGATGTTCAAGTCCGGCACCGCGAGCGGCTACTACAGCCTCTGGTGCCTGGGCGCCACCCCTGTGCACACCGTCGGGGTCTGGGCCGGGAGCCTGGACCGCCGGGCGGCCTACGGCGTCACCGGCAGCTCCGTACCGGCCGCGGTGGTGCGCGCCCTGCTGGAGGAGCTCCAGACGCCCCCGGGGCAGCCAGATGCCCGGGCCGGCTGGGAGGTCCGCAACCCGCCGCCCGGATTGGCGAGTGCCCGGATTTGTGCCCTGACCGGCTTCGCGGCCTCACCCGCCTGCCCAGCGGTTCGCATGGAGTATTTCCGGCAAGGCAGCCTGCCGCAGCGTCCCTGCCCGGTCCACGGGGGAGGGGAGGGGGATGGCCGGGAGGGAGCGGGCAGGGTGGGGCTGGAGGAGCTGGCACTGGAGCTGTTCCTGGAGGGAGGCGCTGGTCCGCGAATCCTCTTTCCACGGGAGGGGGCAGTGTTCTACCGGGACTCCTTCGAAGGGGCGCAGGGGATCCCAGGCTGGGTCGCCGCCCGCCGTGAGGAAACCCTGGAGGTGTGGCTGAACGGCGAGGCCCTCCCGCTGCGCCACCCCTTCCGCCTGGAGCTCCCGGTTCGGCCCGGGGCCTATCGCCTGGAAGTGACTGGACCGGCCGGCCGGGACGCGGTGACTTATTCGGTACGTTGAGGAGAATGGCCTGGAAAGTCGATAGAGAGGGTATATACTTTACGTTGTCAGGAGGATACACGCATGAAGAAACTCTTGCTTGTGATCGGAATTCTTACGCTCCTCGCCGGGGGCCTGTGGGCGCAAGTCGACTTTGCCACCTTCCAGGACAGCTTCCAGAGCTTCGCCGATGGCGTGGCCAACAGCCTGCCCATCACGGCGTCCATAGGCTTGAACTGGTCGCACGCCTACATCGGACAGTTCCCCCACTTCGGGGTGGGGGTTTCCCTGGGCGGCATGTTCCTGCCCTATGAAACCATGCAGCCTATCGTGGACGCCCTGGGGGTGGGCAGCTCCATCCCGCAGGAGCTGAAGACCTACGGGCTGCCTTTCCCGACCATCGCGGCAGGGGCCCGGCTCGGTGGCTTCATCCTTCCCTTCGACATGGGCTTCAAGTTCGGCATGATCCCCGAGGAGGCCAAGGGCCTGTTCAGCCAGAACGTCACGGCGGACTTTTTCCTGATCGGCGGGGACCTGCGCTTTCCGCTGCTGAAAGGCAGAGGCTTGATCCCGACCCTGTCGGTCGGCGGCGGCTACACCTTCTTGCGGGGGCGGGTGGGAATCGTGGACGTCAGCTCCGATGAGACGATCGACATCAGCACGCTAATGACGACTGCAGGTTATGGGGGCACCCTTCATGAGTTGATCATCACGGAGCCGGACCTGACCTTCAACTGGGACACCCATACGATCGAGGCCAAGGCCCAGGCGAGCTGGAACCTGCTGCTGTTCACGCCCCACGTGGGGGTGGGTGCAGCCTACGGCATCTCCAATGCCGGCGGCGGGTTGTTCTCCTCGCTGGCATATGAGGTTGATGGAGCACCTAATGCCCTCACTAACGTCGAGACGGTTTTCGCTAACGCCGGCTACACGGTCCCCACCGCCAGCGGCCTCGAGGTCATCTCCGAGGCCAACGGCTGGTCCTTCTGGGTGTACGGCGGGACGGCCATTAACATCTTCTTCATCAAGGTGGACCTGAGCGCCATGTACAACTTCCTGAACCACGACTACGGCGCCTCGGTCAACTTGCGCCTGCAGCTGTAGCAGCGGGCTCACCAGACGGGGCATTACGAGAGCGATAACCAGAGGCCGGGGGCGACCCCGGCCTTTATCTTTGAGCGCAACCACCCTGGATCATGCGTCCACCCCCAGGCGCGCTGCGGTTTTTACGAGCTGCCTGTCCAGGGTGTAAATCCCGGCTTTCGACAGGAGCGCGGAGGCCAGCAGATGGGCGTCGATCCAGCCCAGGCCGAGACCAGACAGATGCTGTTTCTCCACCAGGTCCAGGACCTCCTGGTGCTGAGCCTGCCGGGCTTCGGGCAGCGCCGCGAGCAACCGAAGGAGCCGCTCCCGGTTCCGCAGGTTGCCGCAGGACAACTCGCCGACAACAAAGGGGTGGATCAGCACTTGCTCTCCACGCAGAAGCGCTTGGAGCCGGGGGTTGCCCGCGCGCAGGTGATCGACCCAGACCGAGGTGTCGACCAGCGTCATGCGACCCTGCCGGAGCGCCTTCTGGGGATGGCCGCGAGGCCGCGTTCGGTGCCGCCGAGGTCCGCCAGTCTGCGGGCGCTCTCTCTGGCGACCAGGGCTTGCAACCCCAGGCGCACCAGGGCGGTCTTTTCCTTTACCCCGGTCAGCCTGCCGGCCTCTTGAAGGAGGGCGTCATCGATGTTGAGGGTAGTTCTCATATGTATCAAGATGCACCTTTCATGCATATAAGTCAACGAGCGTTTATTAATCCTGTTGGTGGAAGGAATAATACAGGCTGCCGATCATTTCGATAGCGGAGAAAAATACCCTGTGAGCCAGCAACCTCGAAAAGCCACACCTCTGGAAATCCTCTGGGCCAACAGCTCGGAGGTCATGTTCCGCGCGGATGCCGAGGGGCGCATCATGGAAGTGAACCAGGCCTTCACCCGGCTATTCGGCTGCCATGCGGAAGCGGTGCGCGGACGGGAGATCGGCGACTTTTTCGAGCCCTCCGCCCGGGAGGCGCTCGCCGGCCTTCTGGCGGCCTGCAGCGGCGGGCCGGGCGGCGGGACGGCCCCCCAGGCGCTGCCCCTGCAGGGGTTGGACCGCGACGGCCGCCTTCTCCCGCTGGAGGTGCGGCTGGTGCCCCACCACGCGGCGGCGGGCATTTCGGTTTTCGGCTTCGTGACGAACCTGGGCAGCCCCGCCGGCGCGGTGGAAGAGCTGGAGATCCTGCGCAACAGCTACTGGACGCTGTCCGAAACGGTGAGCGACCCGATCCTCCAGATCAACGAGGACTTCATCATCCTGTTCGCCAACTCCGCGGTGCAGAACGTGTTCGGCTACACCCGCGAGGAGCTGCTCAACCGCAGCTTCGCCATGCTCTTCCCGCCCTCGATGTTCGAGCGCTACAACGAGGTGCTGCGCAAGTACTTCATCGTCGACGTGGCCGACCGCAAGGCCTCGCGCCTGGAGCATTCCGTGGAGCTGCTCGGGCAGAACAAGGACCGCGACGTGGTGCCGCTGGAGCTCACCTTCGGCAACTCGAAGAGCCATCGCGGGGGCAGGGTGCTCACCTGCATCGTGCGCGACATCACCCAGCGCAAGATGGCCGAGCGGCGGCTGCGCTTCCTGGCCTACCACGACAAGCTCACCGAACTGGGCAACCGCGACCTGTTTTACGTCACCCTGGGCCAGTTCCTCCAGAACGAGAAGCGCTACCACGATTCCCGGGGGGCGCTGCTTTTCCTGGACCTGGACGGGTTCAAGAAGGTGAACGACACCCTGGGCCACGCCGCCGGCGACCGGGTGCTCTGCGAGTGCGCCCGGCGGCTGTCCAGCTGCCTGCGGGAGAGCGACCAGGTGTACCGCTTCAGCTCCGAGCCGGACCCCGGCAAGGCGCCGCAGGAAGACCTGTTCCGCTTCGGCGGGGACGAGTTCGTGATCCTGCTCAGCCGTCTGGCGCGGCCCACCGACGCGGCGGTGGTTTCGCAGAAGATCATCGAGGCCATCCGCCGGCCGTTCCACCTGCCGGAGGTGGAGGACCCGGGCAAGATCGCCGTGGGGGTGAGTATCGGCATCGCCCTGATCCCCGAGGACGGCACGGACCCCATGTCCCTGATCCGCAGCGCCGACGTGGCTATGTACAAGGCCAAGGAGCAGCGCAACCGCTACATCTACTTCACCGCCGAGCTCAACGAGAAGGCGCGCGAGCGGGTCACGCTGGAGTCGGGGCTGCGCGGGGCCATAGAGAAGCGGCAGCTGGCCCTGCACTACCAGCCGATCGTAAACGCCTTCGGCCTCGTCGAGGGGGCGGAAGCCCTGCTGCGCTGGCGGGATTCCAGCGGGGAGCTGGTGCCCCCCGCGCGCTTCATCCCCGTGGCCGAGTACACCGGGCTCATCCTGCCGATCGGCGACTGGGTCCTGGAGCGGGCCTGCCGCGACCTGAGAGCCTGGAACGAGAACGGCCACCCCGAGCTTTACGTCTCGGTGAACCTGTCCACCCGGCAGTTGGCCCAGGAGGATATGGTCCAGCGCCTCGAGGGGGTGATCCGGGACACCGGCGCGAACCCGGCCAACCTGAAGGTGGAGCTCACCGAGACCAGCCTGATGGGCGACCCGCAGGCCGCGCGCCGGCAGATGGAGCGGATCAAGGCCCGCCATCCCGGCATCCGCATCGCCATCGACGATTTCGGCACCGGTTATTCCTCGCTGGCCTACCTCTCCGACTTTCCATTCGATCTATTGAAGATCGACCGCCACTTCGTGATCAACCTGAACAAGGGGCAGAACGCCCGCATCGTCAACGCCATCCTCGCCCTGGCGCGCAACCTGCACATGGATGTGGTGGCCGAGGGGGTGGAGACGGTGGACCAGTTCCGGTACCTGTCCTCACAGGACTGCCAGACCTTCCAGGGGTACTACTTCGCGAAACCCATGGCCGCGGAGCAATTGAGCCGCCTGCTGTCAGAACACTCCGGAGAGGCTCAGCGCGGCTTGCCCGGGTAGACCACCACCCGGTTTCGCCCGGTGTTCTTCGCGCCGTACATCGCGAAATCCGCGTGCTCGATGAGCTCGGCGCTGTTCTTCTTGCCCGGTTCCAGCTCAGCCACGCCGAAGCTCATGGTCACGCCGATCTCCCGGCCCTCGACGCGGAACTTCCACTTCTCGATCCCCTGGCGCATCTTCTCGGCGGCGACCCCCGCCCCTTCGCGGCCGGTCTCCGGCAGGATGATGACGAACTCCTCGCCCCCGTAGCGGGCCACGATGTCGGACTTGCGCAGCCGGGAGATGACGTTGAGCTCCTCCAGGGCGCCGGAGAGCACGCGGGCAGACTGGCGCAGTACCTCGTCGCCCGCCGGGTGACCATAGTTGTCGTTCACGCCTTTGAAGTGGTCGATGTCGCAGAAAATCAGGGCCAGAGGCGAGCCGGCACGGTGCGCGCGGGTCACCTCCTCCGTCAGGCGGGCCTGAAAGTAGCGCTTATTGTACAGCCCGGTGAGCTCGTCGGTGAGGCTCAGCTCGCGGTAGCGGTTGATCTCTTTCACCAGGTTGTCCAGCCGGTCGCCCTCCGAGAAGCTTGCGATCTGGCGCAGGCTCTCCAACTCGCGGCGGGTGTCGTGGAAGGCGCTCTCCAGCTCGTTCTGGTAGACGTGCAGCAGGTCGCGCATGGAAACGATGCCCGCCAGGCGCTCCCCGTCGAGCACTGGGATGTGGCGGATGTTGTGCGTCTTCATTTTGAGATAGACGCTGTTGTAGTCGTCCTGGACCCGTGCGCTGACCGGGTCCCGGGTCATGAATTCCCCCATCGGCCGGGCCAGCAGGCCTAGCGCGGCCTGAGGTGTGCTCCCGGAGAACAGCTTGAGCAGGTCGCGTTCGGTGAAGATGCCCGTCAGCCTGCCGTGTTCAGTGACCAGGATGGCCCCGATGTGCCGCTCGGCCATGAGTTGGATGGCGCTGGCGAGGTCCTGGCCGACATCGATGATCACGGGATCGGGTTGTATCCAGGTGGCGATGCGGGCTTTGTCGTTCATGCAGCAATAGGGTACCAGAAGAGTACGAGAGCCGCGCGGAAACGTCAAGCGGCTTGCCTGTGGCATCGCCTTCGGCTGCGATATAATCGGAGCATGTTGCCGCGAACGTTTCTGTGGGTGCCGCTGTTGCTTTTTCTGCCGGGCATGCTGTTCAACGCGGCCCCGGCCGGGGCGGAGAGTCTGTTTGTGGGACCGCCGGCCGTGTTCCCCGAAAGTCCTGGCCTGCGCGCCGAGGCCGAAGAGCTCACGCGGCAGGAGGGCGCCTCGATCCTGACCGCCCGCCTGGCCTCGGGGCGGGCTTCCGGGGGGGCGTCCGCCTCCGCCTGGAGGCAGGAGTAGCGGTGCTGCGCGGGGTCGGCGGGCTGGTCCGGCCGCGCCCGGGCGACACGGAGCCGATCGCGGCCATGCTGGCCGCCGCCATGGCTCGCGACCCGCTGCACCTGTACTTTTTCCCCCGAGGCAGAACCTACCGCGGGGCGGCGCGGACGCTCTTCAAGCTCGTCGCCGGGTACGGGATCCGCCAGGGCAACCTCCTGGCCACTTCCCGTGCCTTCGAGGGAGTGGCCCTCTGGCAGCTGCCACGGGACCCCCCGTGGGTCGTCGCGATAGGCCGGTACGCCGGCGCGCCCGCCGCGCTGGTCGAAGGCGTGCGCCTCGCCGCCCAGGCGGGGGCCGCAGGCGTGCTGCGCATGATCCGCGCCTCCGCCTTCTCCCTGCGGCTGCGTCGCCGGCATGCCCCCTTCCCCCACGCCTACCTGGCGCTGCTCGCCGTGGAGCCGCGGCAGCAGGGCCTTGGCTTTGCCGGGGCGCTGCTGCGGCCCGTGCTCGAAGCCTTGAGCCTGCGGGGCTTGCCCTGCTACCTGGAGACCCACCGGCTGCAGAACGTTTCCCTGTACCGGCACTTCGGCTTCCAGGTCCTGGAGGAGGTGGGCATCCCGGGGACCGCGGTTCGTCAGTGGTGCCTGCTCAAAAAAAAGTGATGGACTCCCCGCCGGGACTTCGACATAATGGAGGCCGGACACTCCCATGGGCAGCATTGCGGTTCTGAGCACCGACGACCGGACGAACCAGGCCATCCTTCAGGCCTGCGTGGATTTCGGCGACGAGTTCGTCCCCGTATACCTGCGGGACAAGAACCTCATCGTCCAGTATCTGAACTACGAGCTGCCCGAGATCATCGTGGTCAACTGCTCGGACAAGTACATCAAGCTCAAGGCCATCCTGAAGGAGATCAAGGGCGACCCCTGGCTTTACTCGGGGGGCTTCGTGCTCCTGCACGAGGAGGAAAGCGAGCAGGAGCTGCTGAAGAGCTTCTCAGGGATCAACCTGCTTTCGATCATTCCCCTGGGCAAGATCGAGGACTACTTCCCGCGCCTGCTGCGCATCCTCATCCAGAACCGGGGCATCCTGGTCCAGCGGGACCTGCATTTCCTGCTCCAGGCCAACCTCTCCGGTTCCTTCCTTCTGGAGAACGACCCTTTCGACCTGGTCACTTACTCCAACCTGCTGGCCAACTTCCTGTTCAACGCCACCCTGGTGGACATGGACGGCAAGGTCCGGTTCTACGTGGCGCTCATGGAGCTGCTGATCAACGCCATTGAGCACGGCAACTGCCGGATCAGCTACGAGGAGAAAAGCGCCTGGCTGGACGAGGGTAAGGATATCCTGGAGCTGATCCGGGAAAAGAACAAGGATCCCCAGATCGCCAGTCGAAATGTGCACCTGGGCTACCGCATCGGGCCCAAGAAATCCAGCTTCCTCATCCGCGACGAAGGCGAGGGCTTCGACTGGAAGGCGCGCTGGGCTCACAAGGGGGAAGAGGGACTCGAGGAGCTGCACGGCCGGGGCATCGCCATGGCCGAGCTGTATCTCTCCAGCCTCAGCTACAACGAGAAGGGCAACGAGGTCACCCTGGGGCTGCAGCACACCGCCAGCGAAACCAAGGTGGTACCCAAGGTGTTCACCGACCAGGAGGAGGTGACGTTCCAGGACGGGGAGACGGTGTTCACCCAGGGGGAGAAGTCCAACCACCTGTTCTACATCGTGTCGGGGCAGTTCGAGATCATCGCCAACGGCAAGCCCGTCTCGGTGCTCAACCCCCAGGACATCTTCCTGGGCGAAATGTCCTTCCTGCTGAACAACCGCCGCTCAGCCTCCGTGCGGGCCATGGGCAAAGGCGTCCTGATCAAGATTACCAAGGAAGCCTTCATCAACGCCATCAAAGAACGCCCGCACTACGGCATCTTCCTGGCCCGCCTGCTGGCGCAGCGCCTGGTCAAGCTGCACAAGGCCATCACCGCCTGAGGTCCGCTGCGATGCTGGAGCGGCTGGAAGTGCTCCCGGTGCGGGACCCGCGGGGACCGGAAGCCCGGCGGTTCATCCAGCTCCCCTTCACCCTGTACCGCGCCTGCCCCCAGTGGGTTCCCCCCTTCCGAGCGGACATGCGGGCCCTGCTGGAACGCAGGCACCCGTTCTTCGAGCATTCCCCCGGGGATTTCTACATCGCCCGCCGGGGTCCCCGGACGGTAGGGCGGGTCATGGCCCTGGAGAACACCCGCTACAACGCCCGCCACGCCCGGCGCTTCGGCTTCTTCTACCTGTTCGAGTGCGCAGAGGATCCCGAAGCTGCCGCCGCGCTGCTGGGGGCGGCGGAGCAATGGGCCCGCGCGCGCGGCCTCGCCTCGGTGGTCGGTCCCGGCGGCATGGGGGCCGGGACGGGGGTGGGGGTCCTGGTCGAAGGCTTTGAGCACCGCGCGGCCATGACCATGATGGGCTGGAACCACCCCTACTATCCCGTCCTGTTGGAGCAGGCCGGCTTCAGCGCCTTCAAGCACTACTACTCGGCGCGTCTGGACAGCCGCACCTTCCGGATGCCGGAGCGGGTGCGGGCCCTGGCCGGGAAAGTGCTGGCCCGCGGCCACTTCCGGCTGCTGGAGTTCCGGCGCAAGCGTGACCTCCTGGCCATCGCCCCCCGGCTGGGTGAGATCTACAACACGGCTATTGCCGCCAGCCACCCGGACTCCTACCCCTACACGCCAGCGGAGATCGCCCGGGTGATCCAGCAGTTCGCCCAGGTGGCCGAGCCTTCGCTCATCAAGGTGATCGCCTACCAGGGCCAGATCGCGGGCTTCGTGTTCGGCTTCCCGGACCTGTCCGCGGCCCTGCAGCGCGCCCGCGGACGCCTGACCCCCTGGAGCCTGCTGGACCTGGCCGCCGAGTACCGCCGCACCGACTCCCTGATCATCAACGGCGCCGGGATCCTGCCCCAGTACCAGCGCCTGGGGGGCAACGCCCTGCTGTACTACACCCTGGAGCGCACCGCCAACACCGGGCGCTTCCGCCACGGGGAGATGACCCAGATCGCGGACACCACCTCCCTGATGCTCGCCGACATGCAGACCCTGGGCGGCCGGGTCTACAAGACCCACCGGGTCTACAAGCGCGACCTGTGAGCCGGCGCCCGTCCCCGGCACGGGGATTTGTAGGCTACACCGGGAATGAGTACCTTACAGTCAGGAGGTGAACGACGTGGAAGAGGGCGACAAGAAAAACGAGTTTCGCGTGCGGGGTGAGGATCTAATAAAGAAGATCAAGGACCTGATCCGCGAGGGGAACATTCGCAAAATCATCATCAAGGACGAGCAGGGTAAGACCTACCTGGAGATCCCCCTGACCCTCGGCGTGGTGGGCGTGGTGTTGGCTCCCGTGTGGGCGGCGATCGGCGCCCTGGCCGCCATGGCCGGCAACTTCACGATCCAGATCGTAAAGCGCGACGAGAAAAGCGGGGAGTGAGGCAGCTCATGCCGGATTCTTTCGAGGTTTCAGCACTCCTGCCGGCCGATCCGCAGGCCGTGTACCTGGCCTGGCTGGACAGCGCCGAGCACTCGGCGTTCACCGGCGGGCAGGCCGAGGTGGAGCCGCGGGTGGGCGGGGGGTTCACGGCCTGGGACGGCTACATCGCGGGCCGCACCCTGGAGCTGGAGCCGAGTCGGCGGATCCTCCAGGCCTGGCGCACCACGGGGTTCCCCGACGGCAGCCCGGACTCGCGCCTGGAGGTGCTTCTGGAGAAGGCCCGGGGAGGCACGCGGATCACTCTGCGGCACAGCGACATCCCCGCGGGGCAGGGCGCCGAGTACGAGCAGGGCTGGTCGGAGCACTACTTCACTCCGATGAAGCGCTACTTCGCCGGGAAGAAAGGCGCCTGAACAGGGCTTCTCCCGGCGGTAGAGCCAGCAAGATCCCGAAGGCGGCGTACGCGGGGGCCAGGCGGGGGGTCGCCTGCCGGTCCCCCGCGCTGGAGGCGAACACCGCCGCGGAGGCGGCGAGGCCTCCGGCCACGGTGGCCAGCAGGTCCAGCCACTCCGGGTCCCCGCAGCCTGACAGATCCAACAGCTCCTTCACGACCCCGGCGGCTACCGCGGCGCCCAGGCCCGCCCCGCTTACCTGCAGGGCGTAACGGAGGTCCGGCTGCGGAAGTCCCTGCAGCGCCGGCGCCGCGACGGCCGAGGCGAGTAGCGCGCAGGAGGCGCCGAACAGGGCGTGTAGCGCCTTGTCCGATCCCGCCGAGGGCTCTGCCGCGGCTGCGGGGCCCAGGAGAAGCTGCATTAGAAGAACCAGGAGCAGGGCGTTCGGCGGGCGGCGCATCCCTGGGCCTACGAGGGCGGCCGGGAGGGCAGCCAGGGCAGGGCGTCCAGGTCCAGGTTCCCCCCGGAGAGGATCACACCTACCCGCAGGCCTCGCACCGGCAGCGCGCCCTCCAGCAGGGCGGCGACGGGGACCGCGGCGGAAGGCTCGATCAGGATCTTCATCCGTTCCCAAACCAGGCGCATGGCCGCGATGATCGCCTCCTCGCTCACCGTGACCACCTCGGCGAGCAGGGCCCGGAGAATAGGGAAGGTGAGCTCGCCCAGGGAGGTGCGCAGCCCGTCAGCGACGGTCCGCGGGTCCAGGGAGGGGATAATCCGCCCCGCCTGCAGGGAGCGACGGGCGTCGTCGGCCCCCGCGGGCTCGGCGGCCACCACCCGGGTGGCGGGGGAAAGGTAGCGGGCCGCCAGCGCGGTGCCGCTGGCCAGGCCGCCGCCGCCCACCGGGGCCAGCAGGAGGTCGAGGCCCCCGATATCGGCCAGCAGCTCGCGGGCCGCGGTAGCCTGCCCGGCGATCACGCGCGGGTCGTCGTAGGGATGGATGAAGGTTGCGCCCGTGTCGCGCACCACCTCCCGCAGGGCTTTTTCCCGCTCCGCCTGGGTGGGGCGGCAGAACAGGATGCGTCCTGCGTAGCCCCGCACCGCCTCGACCTTCACCCGCGGGGAGTTCTCCGGCATCACGATGTGCGCCGGGACGCCGCGCAGGCGGGCGGCCAGGGCCAGGGCCTGGGCGTGGTTTCCCGAGGAATGGGTAGCCACTCCGCTCACCACCTCCTCACCGCTTAAGGAGAACACCGCGTTGGTCGCGCCCCGGAACTTGAAGGCCCCCACCTTTTGGAAGTTCTCGCACTTGAAGAAAAGCTCCGCCCCCGTACGCTCGTTCAGGCTCGCGCAGGTCAGCACGGGGGTGTGGTGGGCATAGGGCCGGATGCGCTCCGCCGCCCGTTCGATGTCCGCCAGCGTCGGGGCGCCCGGGACCGCTTCTCGCTCGCTCATGCCGCCTGCGATTGTACCGTATCCCGGTCGCGGTTGACAGCGCCCGGAGCGCGTTTTTGCCTGCAGGCAGGCACAAGGAGGCGGTGCTGGCCGCCGCCGGAGGGACCGGTGCCGAAGCTAAGGTCGCCGGCGCCGGCCAGGCTCCCGCCGATTTCGACCGGGAGCACCTGCTGCTCAAGCGCGAGCTCATGCCCGACGGGCGCACCAAGCTGATACTGAAACACAAGGGCAGCGGCCGGATCGTGGAGCGCATCGGCTGAGGCCTCACAGCGACAGCAGGCCGCGCTCGATGCCCAACCGCAGGGCCTCGGTGCGGTTGCCAGCGCCCAGCTTGGCGTACAGCGCGGAGACGTGGTACTTGACGGTGTGCTCGCTCAAGGAAAGCTCCCAGGCGATCTGCTTGTTGCCCAGCCCCTGGGCCAGGAGGGCGAGCACCTCCCGCTCGCGCGGCGTGAGGCGCGGCCCCTCTCCCGCCGGGCGGGCAGGGAAGGAGCCGGGGGCGAGGGGCGGGCTCAGGACCACGAGGCCCTGGTGCACGGCGCGCACCGCGGCGGCCAGCTGCGCGCCGCTCGCCCCCGGTCCCAGCAGCGCCCAGGCCGGCGGGCCCGAGGAGGCCAGGCGCGCCGCCGCGCCCGGGTCCTCGGACAGGCAGACAACCGCCGGCGCCCCCGCATCCGCCGCAGCCGCCGGCGCCGCCAGGCCGTGGCCTTCGGCCACGACCAGCACGTCGATCGCCTGTCCGGGACTCGCGCGCCGGGCGTTCCCGCAGATCACGCGCAGGTCCTCCTGGGCCGCCAGCAGCGCCTCCAGTCCCGCCCGGACCGCCTCGGCGGCGGCCAGGACGGCGACGCGGATCGGGTTCACGGGCCCCTAGCGGGAGCGGGGCCTGGCGGCCCGCTCGCCCAGGGTCACCTTCAGCGTGAGGGGCTGGCCCCCGCGCAGCAGCTCCACTTCCAGCTTCTGGCCTGCAACGCTTGAATGCAGGCGCTCCAGCAGCTCCCGGTGGTCCTGCACCGGCTTGCGGTCGAACCCGGCCAGCAGGTCCCCGAGTAGGAGCCCCGCCTTCGCGGCCGGGCTGCCCTCCTCGACCCCGACCAGCAGCAGGGCCGTCTCCTGCTTGCGGCCCAGCGCTTCCTGGAGACCGGCGGACAGCTCCACCGTCTGGCTGTTCACACCCAGGTAGCCGCGCCGCACGCCGCCGGTCTTGAGTTTCTCCGCGATCCGGCGCGCCAGCGCCGCGGGCAGCGCCACGCCCGCGCCGTACTGCGAACGGTGGGTGTTCACTCCCAGCCAGCGGCCGTCGGGGGCCACCAGCGGGCCGCCCGAGAAGCCCGGGTAGCGCGGGCCGTCGCTGGCCAGGTAGCGCTCCAGCATCCCGCCCCAGCGGGTGCGCAGCGGCCCGCCGCGGGCGGTGATGATCCCCAGGCTGGCCTCGATGCCCTCTTCCGTCGGGCGCGCCAGGCTGACCACCAGCTCGCCCACTTCCGGCTCGGCCTCCGCGGCTTGGCCCACGACCTCCAGGGCCTCTTCCACGGCCAGCAATGCCAGGTCGCTTCCCGGGTCGCGGCCCAGCACGCGCGCCGCCAACCTGCGGCCGTCGGGTAGCCCGACCGCGATGTCCTCCTCCCGCTCCACCACATGGTCGGCGGTCAGCACCGCCTTGGCTTCGAACGCGATCCCGCTGGCGGGGTAGCCGCCGCGGGCGTCGACCTGCAGCGTGTAGGCTCCGGCCTTGCGAACCGTGTCGGCCAGCTCACGCGAGAATTCCTGCATCTTTGACATGTCATCCTCCTTGCACATCGGGTGTGCAGGTCCAATGTAGCCCCGCGGCGCGGGCCGGGCACCTGGCCGTTTGGCCGGGGTCGCCTTGCCCGTTCGACCAGGCCCCCCGGCGCGGGCTGGAAAGGGGTATGCAACCGGCGGCTGCATAAGTAAATTAATCATGTTCGATAGGAGAGGCCATGCACCTGAGTCTGGATGTACCGGTGGTCCTGCCCTCGGGGGAGGATTGCGGGCGCTGCCGTGACCGGCTGCGCGAGGGGTTGGGGCGCCTGAAGGGCGTGCAAGGGATCGAGCTGGACGAAGGCGGCGGGAGCCTGTCGGTGCGCTACGACCCGGCCCTGATCTCCGCGCCCCGGCTCCGGGAGGAGGCGCGGCGCATCGGCGCCAGGCTGGGGGAGAGCTACGCGCACCGGGTCCTGACGGCCCGTGGTCTGGACTGCGCCGACTGCGCCGCCACCGTGGAGAAGATGCTCACCCGACATCCGGGCGTGCTGTGGGCTTCCGTGAACACGGTTGCAGCCTGCGTGGAGGTCGAGTACGACCCGCGCAAAGTGGGCCCAGAGGAGCTGGCCGCTGAGCTAGGGAGGCTGGGGTACGCCGACCCCGGGGAAGCGGCGCACCGCCACAGCACGGTGTTCTTCATTCCCGAGATGGACTGTGACGAGGAGATCGCTTTGATCCGCGCCCGGCTAGGAGCCCTACCCGGGGTGGACGACCTGGAGTTCAACCTGATGGCGCAGAAGCTCACCGTCGTGCACCGCAGCACACCGGAGGCACTGGCCGCGGCACTGCGCGAGATCCGCATGACCCCACGCACCGAGAAAGTCGAGGAGGCGCCCCCGCTTTCCTTCTGGCAGACCCACCAGCGGCTCATCCTGACCGCGGCCTCGGGGCTGCTCACCCTGCTGGGCTTCGCGCTGGCACTCGCCGGCGCCCCGCGCGCCGCGAGCTGGTCGCTGTACGGGGCCGCCATCCTGGCCGGCGGCTGGCTGGTGGCGCGCAAGGCCTACTTCGCCGTGCGCAGCCTGTCCCTGGACATCAACGTGCTGATGAGCCTGGCGGTGATCGGGGCGCTGGCCATCGGCGACTGGCTGGAGGGGGCCACGGTCATCGTCCTGTTCGCCCTGGCCAACCTGCTGGAGTCCCTCTCCATGGAGCGGGCCCGCCGCTCCATCAAGGCGCTGATGGACTTAAGCCCCCCCACCGCCCGGGTGCGGGGGGAGGGGGGCGAGCGTTCGGTGCCCGTGAGCGAGGTCCGGGTGGGGGAGGTGGTGGCCGTGCGCCCGGGGGAACGCATCCCGCTGGACGGGACCGTTACCGAGGGATCCTCCACGGTGGACCAGTCCTCCATCACCGGGGAGTCCATCCCCGTGGACCGGGGCGTGGGCGACGAGCTATACGGCGGCACGATCAACGGCCAGGGCTACCTGGAGCTGCGCGTGAGCCGCCCGGCCGCCGACACGACCCTGGCCCGCATCATCCACGCGGTGGAAGAAGCCCAGTCGCGCAAGGCCCCCTCGCAGAGCTTCGTGGACCGCTTCGCCCGCATCTACACCCCGGCGGTGGTGCTGGCCGCCCTGCTGGTGGCTGTCCTGCCGCCGCTAGTCGGGGGCCTGGCCTGGGGCGTCTGGTTGTACCGCGCCCTGGTGCTGCTGGTGGTGGCCTGCCCTTGCGCATTGGTGATCTCCACCCCGGTGACGATCGTGAGCGGCTTGGCCCGGGCCACCCGCGAGGGCATTCTGATCAAGGGTGGGGTCTACCTGGAAAACCTGGGGAGGATCCGAGCCTTCGCCTTCGACAAGACCGGCACCCTGACCGAGGGCCGGCCGCGCGTGAGCGGGGTTTACCCGCTTCGCGGCGTTCACCCCCTGGCCGGCGTGGCGGAGGCCGAGGTGCTGGAGGCGGCCGTGGCGGTGGAGGCCCGCTCGGAGCATCCCCTGGCGGGGGCCGTCCTGGCCTACGCCCGCGGCCTGGGGCTCGCGCAGCCGGAGGCCAGTGAGTTCCAATCCCTGCCGGGCCGCGGCGCCTCCGCCGTGCTGGACGGCCGGAAGCTGTTCGTAGGAAACCACCGTCTCTTCGAGGAGATGGGCTGGTGCACTCCGGAAACCGAGGCGCTCCTGGAGCGCCTGGAGTCCGGGGGGCAGACCGCGGTTCTGGTGGGGCGGGAAGGGGCCGTGCTGGGCGCGGTGGCCGTGGCGGATCGGGCCCGCGAGGGCGCCCGCCGGGCCCTGGCTGAACTGAGGCGGCTTGGGGTGCGGCGTACCCTGATGCTGACCGGGGACAACCGGGCCACCGCGCGTGCCGTGGCCGCGGCGCTGGGGGTGGACGAGGTGCGGGCCGAGCTCCTGCCGGAGGGAAAGGTCGCGGCGGTGCGCGAGCTAGCCGCCCGGCACGGCGGGGTGGCCATGGTCGGCGACGGGGTGAACGACGCCCCGGCCCTGGCCGCGGCCACCGTGGGCATCGCCATGGGGGCGGCGGGCACGGACGTCGCGCTGGAGACCGCGGACGTGGCTCTCATGTCCGACGACTTGAGCCGTCTGCCTGCGGCCGTGCGCCTGAGCCGGAGGGTGGGGGGGATCGTTCGG
>Ga0315273_10003263_pt1 | contig 19492 bp, 13 predicted proteins | sample YL17G02_0_MG_FD_205753 | JGI IMG/M metagenome (GOLD analysis project Ga0315273, IMG submission 205753) | Sediment microbial communities from Yellowstone Lake, YNP, Wyoming, USA - YL17G02_0 | ecosystem: Environmental > Aquatic > Freshwater > Lake > Sediment | place: USA: Wyoming | collected...
GCCCCTCCCTTTTGGGATACGATGAGCGCGCGCTGGGAGCCTTGTTGGCTGGCCCCGCGAAGCGCGGGGCAACGACATCTTCGTAGGGCGGCGCGTGAGAACTTGCTTCAATCGTCACGACTCCGGCCCTGGAAGATGTCTGGAGGGAGCCTGTCCATGCGCCGCTTCATCCCTGCCGCGCTGGTGTGTGCCGCCGTCGTGACGGCGTGGATTGGTGTCGCCGTGGACGCCCAGCGGGGGGTGCCTGCCACCAGGCCCCACGCGCCCGCGCGTCCTCCCGCCGCAGCGCCGCGCGTTGAGGCGCCGCCGCGGCCATCCGATCTCGACGCGCCCCTGCCCGGCGCCCGGTCGGCACGCAACGCCGGCTACGTCATCAACGTGCAGCTCGACCCGGTCACCCGCACGCTCAAGGGCCAGGAACTCGTCACGTGGCGCAATATCTCGCGCGTCGCCGCCACCGAGCTGCGCTTCCACCTCTACTACAACGCCTGGAAGAACACGCGCTCCACCTGGCTCGGCGAGCGCGCGCTGCGCGGGCCGCTGCGCGAGACGCGCGAGGCCGACTGGGGCTGGACCGACGTCACCGCCATCCGCCGCATCGGCCCCACAGGCGCGCCGGTCGACCTCACGTCGCAACGCCGCTTCATCGCCCCGGACGATGGCAACACCGACGACCAGACGGTGATGAGCGTGGCGCTGCCCGAGCCGGTGGCGCCGGGCGGCACGGTGAACATCGCCCTCGAGTGGACCGCGAAGGTGCCCCGCACCTTCGCGCGCACGGGCGTGGTGGCCCAGTCGTACTTCCTGGCGCAGTGGTTCCCCAAGATCGGCGTCCTCGAGGACACCGGCTGGAACTGCCACCAGTTCCACGCGGGCACCGAGTTCTTCGCCGACTACGGCGCCTACGACGTGTCGATGACGGTGCCCAAGCACTGGGTCGTCGGCGCCACGGGCCGCCAGCGCGAGCGGCGCGAGGGCCCCGGCGAGACCACCACGTACCGGTACGTCGAGGAGGACGTCCACGACTTTGCCTGGACGACGAGCCCGGACTACGTGGAGCGGACCGCGCGCTTCCAGCACGCGACGCTGCCGCCGGTGGAGATGCGCTTGCTGCTGCAGCCCGAGCACGCCTCGCAGGCCGAGCGGCACTTCGCCGCCACGCGCGCCTGCCTGCGGTACTACGGCGAGTGGTTCGGCGCCTACCCCTACGGCCACCTCACCATCGTCGATCCGGCGTGGCAACTGGGCGCCGGCGGCATGGAGTACCCGACGCTGTTCACCGCGGGCACGCGCTGGCTGGCGCCGGGCGGCGTCAACTCGCCCGAGATGGTGACGGTGCACGAGTGCGGCCACCAGTTCTGGTACGCGCTGGTCGGCAACAACGAGTTCGAGGACGCCTGGCTGGACGAGGGGCTCAACTCGTACTCCACCGCGCGCGTCCTGGACGTGGCGTACAACCCTGCGTACAACGCCGCGCGGTTCTTCGGCGGGTTCGTGCCATTCACGCTGCGCGACTTCCCGGAGGATCGCGTGGTGGACGGCGACGGCCTGCCCAGCTACCGGCAGGCGGCGCGATCGGATGTGCCGTCCACGCCGTCGTTCCGCTACTGGCCGTCCACCGGCGGCGCGCTCTCGTACGACAAGACGGCGCTGTGGCTGCACACGCTCGAGAACCACCTGGGCTGGCCGACGTTCCGCAGGTGCATGGCCACGTTCTTCGATCGGTGGAGGTTCCGCCACCCGAAGCCCAGGGACTTCTTCGACGTGGTACACGAGGTGAGCGGCAAGGATCTGACGTGGTTCTTCGACCAGGTGTACCGGAACTCGCGCGTGTTCGACTACGGCATCGATCGGCTGACCAGCGCGCCCATCGCCGCGCAGGGCCTCTTCGATCGCGGGGGCCGGCGGCAGTACCTCAACACGTCCACGCCGGGCACGTGGCGAACCTCCGTGGTGGTCCGGCGCCACCAGGACGGCGTGTTCCCGGTCGATCTCGTGGTGACGTTCGCCGACAGCGCAAAGGTGCGCGAGCACTGGGACGGCCGCGACGAGTGGAAGTCGTACGTCTACTACCGGCCGGCGCGCGCGGTCTCGGCGGTGGTGGATCCAGGGCGCGTGCTGGTGCTCGACGTCAACCGGACCAACAACAGCCGCACCCTGGAGCCGGAAGCCCCGCGGGCGGCCACCAAGTGGGCGCTCACCTGGATGGTGTGGCTGCAGGACCTGCTGCTGACCTACGCGTACTTCGTCTAGGAGCGTGCCCGAGTCACGCCCGACACGCTCCTAGTATTGCCGGCTGCGCCGGCAGGAACCGTAGAAGCCCCAGGAAGAACGCGTTGGAAAGCGAGTGCGAACAATGACGATGAGCATCGCGGCCGCCTTCAAGACCGGCCTCCAGCGTGTCGCCTCCGCGCCGTCCGTGCTGCTGGGCGTGGCCGCCCTGACGTTCCTGTGCGCGCTGCCGCTGGGCCTGGCGCTCCGGCCGATGATCGCGGACAGCCTGGGCGCCAGCCTGGCCGCGCACGCCGCCGCCACCGGCGCCAACCCGGAGTGGTGGCAGGAGTTCACCGAACAGGCACAGGGCGTGGGCCGGGCGTTCACCCCCGCGACGATCGGGTTTGCCGCGGTGCTCGACAACCTGTCGTCAATGGCGGACAACACGGCGCACGTGACCGTGGTGGCTGCCAGCGGCGTCGCCTACGTGTTCCTGTGGACGTTCCTGGTGGGCGGCATCCTCGATCGCTACGCGCGCGGCCGCGCCACGCGCAGCGCCGGGTTCTTCGCCGCCTCGGGCGTCTTCTTCTTCCGCTTCCTGCGGCTCGCCGTCGTCGCGGGCGCGGCCTACTGGCTGCTGTTCGGCCCGCTGCACGCGTGGCTGTTCCGAAGCGTCTACCCGGCGCTGACGCGCGAGTTCACCGGCGAGCGCCAAACGTTCGCCATCCGCGTGGCTCTGTACCTGGTCTTCGGGGCGTCGCTCGCGCTGGTGAACCTGCTGTTCGACTACGCCAAGGTGCGCGCGGTGGTCGAGGATCGCCGGAGCATGCTCGGGGCGCTCACCGCGGCGGCCGGCTTCCTCCGCCGGCACCCGGGCGGGGTGGTCGGCTTGTACCTGCTGGACGGCCTCTGCTTCATCCTCGTCGTCGCGGCCTACGGGATGGTGGCGCCAGGGGCGTCGGCGCCGCTGTGGTGGACGCTGCTCGCGGGTCAGGCGTACCTGCTGGCGCGGCTGTTCGTCCGGCTGCTGTTCTTCGCATCCGAAGTCGCGCTTTTCCAGCGGGCGCTGGCCCACTCGGAGTACACTGCGATGCCCCTTCCGGTGTGGCCCGATTCGCCGGCCGCCGAGGCCATCGTCTCCGGCAGCCGCGCGCACGAAGCCTGAACCCACAAGTCGGTTGCGCCGTCACGCAGGAGGGCGGGTCTTCAGACCCGCCGGACCGCGGGCCTGAAGGCCCGCGCTAGTGCCTGCAGGAGAATCCTCTCGTATGCGCGTCCGCGTCCTCATCCTTGCCATCCTGTTCGCATCGCAGGGCTTCAGTCCTGAACCTGCGTTCGCCGCGTCTCCGCAATCCGCCACGCCGCCGGTGGCCAAAGCCCACCGCATCACGCAGCCGATCAAAGTGGACGGCGTGCTCGATGAGGAGGCGTGGCGGCAGGCCGTGCCCATCGGCCCGCTGGTACAGGCCGAGCCCAACGAAGGCGCGAAGGCGTCCGAGGACACCGAAGTCCGCGTCCTCTACTCCGCCACCACGCTCTACTTCGGCATCCTGTGCCGCGACCGCACGCCGTCGGCCATCGTGTCCACGCAGTTGACGCGCGACGCCGACCTCGAATCCGACGACACGGTCTTCATCATCGTCGACCCGTTCCTCGACCACCGGAACGGCTTCTTCTTCCAGGTGAACCCGGCCGGGGCGCGCGTGGACGGCCAGGTGGCCAACAACGACGAAGACGTGAGCCGCGACTGGGACGGCATCTGGGAGGCCTCGGCGCGCATCACGCCGGAGGGGTGGGTGGCCGAGATCGCCATCCCGTTCAAGACGCTGCGGTTCAAGCCCGGCCAGACCACGTGGGGGCTGAACGTCGAGCGCGTGATCAAGCGGTACAACGAGAAAGACCGCTGGGCGGCGCCGCGGCGTGACATGTGGGCGGCCAACCTCGCCGAGGCCGGGCGCCTCGAGGGCCTGGAAGGCATCCACCAGGGCCGCGGCCTCGACATCCGGCCGTACCTCTCGGGCGGCGAGCAGAACAGCGACGGGAAGCTCCAGGCCGGCATCGACATCTTCAAGAACCTGACGCCGAACATGAACGCCTCGGTGACGGTGAACACGGACTTCGCCGAGACGGAAGCCGACTCGCGCCAGATCAACCTCACGCGCTTCCCGCTGTTCTTCCCCGAGAAGCGCGCCTTCTTCCTCGAGGGCGCCGGCGTCTTCGACGTGGCCGGCACCAACAACGAGAGCGTCCTGCCGTTCTTCACGCGGAGGATCGGCCTGCTGCGGGGGCAGGAAGTGCCCATCCTGCTGGGCACCAAGATCGTGGGACGCCAGTCCAACTACAACATCGGCGTGCTGGACGTGCAGACGCGCGATCTGAAGGACGGCACCAACTCGGGCCAGAACCTGCTGGCATTGCGCGTCAGCCGGAACCTCTTCCGCCAGTCGTGGATCGGCGCCATCGTGACGCGGGGCAACCCGCAGGGCACGGGGAGCAACTCCCTGGTGGGCGTGGACGCCCGGTTCGCCACCTCCACGTTCCGCGGCGACAAGAACCTGAGCAGCAGCTTCTTCTTCCTGCGCACCGACGACGGGGCCACGAGCACGAGCGACTACGCGCTTGGCGGCAACATCGACTACCCGAACGATCTGTGGGACGTCTCGTTCGGGGTGCGGCAGGTCGGCGAACACTTCCGTCCGGCGCTCGGCTTCGTGCCGCGCACCGGCATCCGCAGGTACTCCCCCGGGTTCGCGTTCATGCCGCGGCCGGAGAGGTGGGGCATCCGGCAGTTCCGGTTCGAGCTGGAACCGGTGGTGGTCACCGACCTGCGCAACATCGTGCAGACGTGGGACGTCTCCACGTCGCCCTTCAACGCGGAACTGGAGTCGGGCGATTCCTTCGAGTTCAAGGTGATGGCGCAGTACGAGCGGCTCACCGAGCCGTTCGAGATCGTGGACGGGGTGGTGATTCCGGCCGCGTCGTTCCGGATGACGCGGTGGGGCGCGCAGGTCGAAACAGCCGACAAGCGGCCGTGGGTGGCCCGCGTCGAGTTCACGTGGGGCGACTTCTACGGCGGGACGCGACGCGAGCTGCAGCTCGGGCTGACGCTCAAGCCGAGCACGCACGTGCAGGTGGGCGTGGAGCTGGAACAGAACCACGTCACGCTGCGCCAGGGGACGTTCCAGACGCATGTCGTCTCGGTGCAGGCCGACTACAACTTCTCGACCAACGTCTCGTGGGCGAACCTGGTGCAGTACGACAGCGAGTCGCGCATCATGGGCGTGCAGAGCCGGTTCCGCTGGATCCTGCGCCCCGGCAACGACCTGTTCATCGTGCTGAACCGCGGGTGGTACAAGCGGGAGCTGGACGACCGCTACCTCCCGAGCTTCGACAAGGGGTCGGTGAAGCTGCAGTACACGTTCCGGCTGTAGGTGCTCGCAGGGCTGAAGCCCTGCGCCGCGACAGCACCCGGCTGCGGAGCAGGACTTCAGTCCTGCTCTGGGTGGTATATGTCGCGGCGCGGAAGAACCCAGGTAGGGCAAGACGTCAGCCTTGCCGGGCGGGGCCCGCCGGCTCATCGCCACGGATGGTATATTGCAGGCATGATGCGAGCTGAAGCGATTGCCGCGTGGATGCGTCAGCAGGTGGCCGCGGCCAACGCCCGCGGCCTGGTGGTCGGGTTGAGCGGAGGCATCGACTCCGCGGTGGTCGCGCGCCTGGCCCAGTTGGCCATGCCCGGCGCGGTCGTCGGCGTCCTGCTCCCATGTCACAGCGATCCGCGGGACCAGGAGGACGCGCATCTGGTGGCGGACCACTTCAGGCTGCCGACGGTGACGCTGGCGCTCGAATCTGCGTTCGACGCGCTGCTCGACACCGGGAAGGCGGCCATCGCCGACGCGGCGCGGCAGTTGGCTGCGGAGGACACGGTGCCGCCCGACGACATCCGCGCCCGGATCCCGGTGGCGAACGTCAAGCCGAGGCTGCGCATGGCGAGCCTCTACTTCGTCGCGAACCGGTTCAACTACCTGGTGGCCGGCACCGGAAACCGCTGCGAACTGGCCATCGGGTACTTCACGAAGTACGGCGACGGCGGCGTGGACGTGCTGCCCGTCGGGCGCCTGCTCAAGAGCGAGGTGCGCGCGATGGCGCGCGAGCTGGGTGTGCCGGTGTCGGTCATCGAGAAACCGCCGAGCGCGGGACTGTGGCTGGGCCAGACCGACGAAGGCGAAATGGGCTTCAGTTACGCGGAGCTCGAGGCGTACCTGGACAAGGACCCGGACGCGGTGGCGCCCGCCGTGGCGATGAAGATCGAGCGGCTGATGCGCGCGAGCGAGCACAAGCGCGCGCTGGCGCCGATGCCGCCGGCGTAGGGCGGGGCTGTAAGGCGGGCCTTCAGGCCCGCCGTTCCCCCGCGCGCCCTTCGGCGCCCTCGGGGCGCGGTCAGCCTGCCGAACCACGGCGCTCGAAGACCCGCAGAGGGCAACATGCGATTCCCGATCGCGATCCTCGTCGCCAGCGTCCTGTTCGCGCAATCACCCGCCGACCAGCAGAAGCCGACCTTCCGCGCGGGCGTCAACTACGTCCGCGTCGATGCGTACCCGACGGCCAAGGGCCGGCCGGTCACCGATCTCCTGAAGGACGATTTCGAGATTCTCGAAGACGGCGTGCCGCAGACGGTCGACGCCTTCGAGCACGTCGTCATTCGCGCCGCCCCCGGCACGGCGCTGCGCGCCGAGCCGGCCACGGTCCGCGAATCGAACGAGGCGGCCGCCAACCCGCGTAGCCGGCTGTTCGTCGTCTTCATCGACACGTATCACATCAGCAACATCTGGACGGGCTACGCCCTGGTGGACGTGGCGCCGACGCGTCGCGCGCTCACCGGCTTCCTGCAGCGGCTCCTGGGCGAGGACGATTTGGTCGCGCTCATGACGCCCGACATGCCGGCCGACGCCGTCACCTTCACGCGCCGTCCCGCGTCGATCGAGGAGTTCCTCGGGACGCAGGCGTGGCAGCGGATGGGCGACGAGCTGGATCTCGACCCGCGCGAACAGATGTGGGACCTCTGCTATCCGCCCGACGGGCCCGGGCGTCACAGTGTAACGGTCGTGGAGATGATGGCGCGCAGCCGCGAGCAGCGGGTGCTCCAGGCGCTGCGTCGCCTCGTCTCGCGGCTGCAGGCGCTGCGCGAGGAACGCAAGGCGATCCTCATCGTGAGCGAGGGGTGGGTGCTGTACCGCCCGAACAGCGCGCTATCGGCCCCGAAACCCGGGGAAAGGATCCCCGGGCCGCCACCGATCGGCGTCGGCGTGGACGGAAAGCTGAGAATCGGGCGCGACGACCGCGAGCTGGTGTCGCGACGCGAGTGCGACAGCGACCGGCTGATGCTGGCCGCCCTCGACAACGCGCGGGAGTTCCGGACGCTCACGGACCTGGCCAACCGGGCGAACGCCACCTTCTACCCGATCAGCCCTGCGGGCCTGCGCGCAGCGGGATTCAATACCCGAGAGGAATCGCTGCGCAACCTGGCGGCGGCCACCGATGGAGTGGCGGCCGTCGGGACGAACGATCCCGCCCCGGTGCTGGCGCGCATCGCCGAGGACACCTCCTCGTACTACCTGCTCGGGTACTCCTCGACCAACGCGAAGTTCGACGGGAGGTTCAGAAAGCTCACCGTGCGCGTGAAACGGCCCGGCGTGAGCGTGCGCGCGCGCCGCGGGTACCTGGCGCCGACCGAGGACGAGGTGACCGCGCGCGCCGCGGTTGTCGCCAGGCCGGCGGATCCGGAGGTGGCGCGACTGCAGTCCGCGCTTGGTCTGCTCGACCGCGCGCGCCCCGACCGGGTCATCCATGTGCAGACCGCGTTGGTGCCGTCTGCGGCGGGTGGTTCCGGGCCCTCATCGGTGGGCTCGGTCCGTTCACCCGCAGCCCCGGGCCCCGCAGGCCAGGGCCAACGCGCCATCATCTACCTCGTTGTCGAGCTCGACGCCACAACCGCGCGCAAGGCCAGCCTCCCGGACGCAACGACGTTGTCGGCCACTTTGCAGGATGACGCGGGCCGAACGGTCTCGACGCGCGCCGGGAGCGTCTCTCCGGCCTCCCGCACCAGCGTCTTCCGCTTTGACGATGCCCCGGTTGCTGGGGGTGCGTACATGGTGCGCGTGACGGCGCAGTCGGCCGGCCAGCCGGCCACCGAGATGGTGCGGGTGACGGTGCCGCCGGAGGGGGCGACGCTCGGACAGGCGATTGTCTTCCGCCGCGGCCCGTTCACCGGGCCGGCGTTCCAGGCGACCTCTGACCTGCGGTTCAGGAAGGCGGAACGCCTGCGTGCGGACGTCGGTGTGGTCTCGACGCCGGATTCGGTGACGGCGCGGCTGCTTGATCGCCGGGGCCAGATGCTGGCGGTGCCGGTCACCGTCGGTGAGCGCGAGGAGAACGGCGTGCGCTTCGCGACCGCGGAAGCATCGCTCGCCCCGCTCGCGCCGGGCGACTACCTGCTCGAAATCGTTGCTCGGTTCGGCGGCCGCGAGGCGAAAACGCTTTTCGCGTTCCGGATCGTGCCGTAGGGCGGGGCCTGCAGGGCGGGCCTCAAGGCCCGTGATCTCCCACCCGAAGGCCCCGGGTCTTCAGGCGGGGTCCCCAGCGCGTGGTTCGACAGGCTCACCACGCGCCCTGAGCCTGCCGAAGGGCGCGGCACCCGCGCTGGGGTGCCAGACCCGGGGCGACAGGCTTTACCTCGCTCCTTCGAGCAGATCCTTCACCGCCGAGATGATGTGCCGCGCGGAGATGCCGTAGCGATCCAGCAGTTCGTCCGGCTTCCCGCTGCGCGGGATTTCGCGCACCGCCAGCCGCCGCACCACGTACCCGTCGGATGCGATCGCCTCGGCCACCGCATCGCCCAGGCCGCCGTTCACGTAGTGGTCCTCCACCGTCACCACCCGCCCGCTCGTCTGCTGCGCCGCCTCGCGCAGCGTGCGCGCGTCGATGGGCTGGACCGAGTACGCGTCGATGACGCGCACCGCGATCCCCTCGGCCTGAAGCCGTTCGTGCGCCTTGAGCGATTCGAAGACCGTGATGCCCGCCGCCACCACCGTGGCCACGTCGTTCGCGCTCTGGCGCAACACCTTCGAGCCGCCCAGCTCGAACACCTCGTCCGGCGCGTAGATGACCGGCGTCTTCGGCCGCGTCGTGCGGATGTAGGCGGGTCCCTCGTGGTACGCGATGGCCTCCACGAGATGCTCGGTGCTGACCGCGTCGCACGGGTACACGACGGTGAGGTTCGGCTCCGCGCGCATCATCGCCAGGTCCTCGAGCGCCATCTGCGACGGCCCGTCCTCGCCGATCGAGATGCCCGCGTGCGAGCCGGCCATCTTGATGTTGAGGTGGCTGATGGCCGCCATGCGGATGAAGTCGTACGCGCGCGCCAGGAAGCACGCGAACGTCGACGGGAACGGGATGGCGCCGCGGCTGGCCATCCCCATCGCGACGCCGAGCATCGCCTGCTCGGCGATGAACATCTCGTAGGACCGCTCGGGGAACACCTTCGAGAACTTCTCGCTGTAGGTGGAGTTTTCGACATCGGCGTCGATCGCCACGATGCGGTCGTCGGCGCGGCCCAGCCGCACGAGCGCGGTGCCGTACGCCTCGCGCGTGGCCACCGAGTCGCCAATCTTGTACTCGGGCGGCGGCAGCGAGGGCCGCGACGAGGTCGAGACCGGCTCGGTGCCGGCCGGGCGGGCGATGAGCGTCGTCGAATCGAGCGGTCCGGGCAGCGTCACGAGCTGGCCCTCGAGTTCCCTGATCGCCGTGTCGGTCTCCTCGCCCTTCTTGAGCGGACGGCCGTGCCAGCCGTGCAGGCCCTCGACAAACGAGATGCCCTTGCCCTTGATCGTCTTCGCCAGGATCATCGTCGGCCGGCCGCTGGTGGCGCGCGCGGAGGTGAAGGCGTCCAGGATCGCGTCCAGATCGTGGCCGTCCACGACGATCGCCTCCCAGCCGAACGCGCGCCAGCGGCGGGCGAACTGCTCCATGTCGTGGCCCCACTGGGTGGCCTGGCTCTGGCCGAGCGCGTTGACGTCGGTGATACCGCACAGGTTGTCCAGCTTGTAGTGGGCGGCGACGTCGGCCGCTTCCCAGACCGAGCCCTCGGCCGACTCGCCGTCGCCGAGCAGCACGTAGGTGCGGTAGATGGAACCGATGCGGCGCGCGTTGAGCGCCAGGCCGACGCCGACGGCGAGGCCCTGCCCCAGCGAGCCGGTGGCGACGTCCACAAACGGCAGGCGCGGCGTCGGATGGCCTTCCAGGTCGGACGCGATCTGGCGCAGCGTCAGCAGGTGCGCGCGATCGAAGGCGCCCGATTCGGCCCACGCCGAGTAGAGCAGCGGCGCGGCGTGCCCCTTCGAGAGCACGAACCGATCGCTGTCGGCGCGCTGCGGGTGCTTCGGGTCGAACCGCATCTCGGCAAAGAAGGCGGCCGCCACGATCTCGGCCGCCGAACAGCAGCTCGAGGGATGACCGCTGCCGGCCCGGGTCGTCGCGCGCACCGAGTCGATGCGCATCCGGGCGGCGATGTTGTGAAGGGCAGGGATCAGCACGCAACGGTCGAGAGCCACGCCAAACCTCCGACAGGAAAGCGGGAAAACAGGTGCAGGGGAGCACGGAAGTGTACCACACGAGACGCCCGGCCCCGGCGCCCGGGACCACCCGGCGGGTCCGTCATGGCTGGCGCAAGCCAGGATCCGGCGGTCTCCCTCGCAAAGCGCCGCTCGTAGGGCAAGGCTTCAGCCTTGCCGGGCGGCGCCGGGAGCGTCAACAGAAGCGATCTCTGGTGTAGTCGCGGAGCAGGACTTCAGTCCTGCTTGCTCGGACAATCGGCCCCTGCCCCCGTATAATGGAGCCCCGAAGGAGCCTAGGGCAGACTCCAGGGCGGTGCGCGAAGACGTGTTTCAGTGTTCGCGACTGCGGCCCGGGAAGACGTCCAGGGAGACACCGCAAGAGGCATGGACGCACAGCACCGGGCGGCCGAGGCGCGCATCCGCGCATCGCTCGAGGGCGAGACGGACGCGGCCCTGGCGCTCGAGCGCACGGTCGCCGAACTGAAGCGGGCGTTCCCCGACTACAGCTGGGTCGGCATCTACCTGGCCGAGGGCGACGACCTCGTCCTCGGCCCGTTTCTCGGCAAGATGTCGCCGCACACCCGCATCCCGGTGGGCCGCGGCATCTGCGGCGCGGCCGCGGCCGAGAAAGCCACCATCGTCGTGGACGACGTGAACGCCGACGCGCGCTACCTGGCGTGCAGCCTCGAAACACGGTCGGAGATCGTCGTGCCGATCATGGCCGGCGATCGGGTGCTCGGCGAACTGGACATCGACAGCGACCATCCGGCGGCCTTCGGCGCCGCGGATCGGGCGCTGCTCGAGGCCGTCGCCCGGATGCTCGCGGACCATCTCACATGACCCGCACCATCACGCTGATTCCCGGCGACGGCATCGGGCCCGAGGTGAGCGACGCCGTCGTCAGGATCCTGGCGACCGCCGGCGTGGACATCCGTTGGGAGCGGCACGAAGCCGGCGCCGACGCGTTCGAGAAGACGGGCGACACGCTGCCGCCGGCGCTGCTCGAGTCGGTCCGGCGCAACAAGGTAGCGCTGAAGGGGCCCATCGGCACGCCGATCGCGACGGGGTTCGCGAGCGTGAACGTCGGATTGCGCAAGGCGCTCGACCTGTACGCGAACCTGCGGCCCGTGACGAACCTGCCCGGCGTGGCGTCGCGGTTCGAGGGCGTCGATCTGGTCATCGTGCGCGAGAACACCGAGGACCTCTACGCGGGCCTCGAGCACGAGGTCGTCCCCGGGGTGGTCGAGAGCCTGAAGATCATCACGTCGCGCGCCTCGGCCCGCATCGCGCAGTTCGCCTTCGCCTACGCGCAGCGGAACGGCCGGCGGCGCGTCACGGCGGTGCACAAGGCGAACATCATGAAGCAGAGCGACGGGCTGTTCCTGAGCTGCACGCGCGAGGCGGCGAAGGCGTATCCCGGCGTCGGCTACGATGAGGTGATCGTGGACGCGGCGTGCATGCACCTGGTGATGCACCCCGAGCGCTTCGACGTGCTCGTCATGCCGAATCTCTACGGCGACATCGTCTCGGATCTGTGCGCCGGGCTGGTGGGCGGCCTGGGCGTGGTGGGCAGCGCGAACCTGGGCGACGACATCGCGCTGTTCGAAGCGGTCCACGGCACGGCGCCGGACATCGCGGGCCGCAACCTGGCCAACCCGACGGCGCTGCTGCTGTCGGCAATCCTCATGCTGCGACACCTGGGCGAGTCGAGCCACGCGGAGATCATCCGGCTGGCGCTCGAGCGCGTCCTCACCGGGCGGGGCGTGCGCACGCGGGACCTGGGCGGCACGGCGACGACCAGCGAGTACACCGACGCGATCTGCTGCGAGATGGCTTTCGGGTAGGGCAAGGCTTCAGCCTTGCCAGACAAGCCGCTCTCCGCCAGGGCAAGGCTTCAGCCTTGCCGCGCGGCCGCCGGTCCTCCGTCCACCCCGAAGCCCTGTGGTATATTTCAGCCGGAAACGATGCTGGACGACATCACGCAGGCGGTGCTGGTCCGCCGGGAAGTGGCCCGCTACCTCCAGGGGGGCCATGGGCAGACGCCCCGCCAGGCGCGCGATCGGGTCTTCGCGTATCTCGACGAGCTGAAGACCACGCAGCGCTACGCGTTCTACCGGGCGCTCAAGCACCCGCTCTACCCGATCTTCCGCAAGATCGCGCGCCGCGTCGAGCGCCTCGACATGGTCAAGCGGGCCGCGGAGACAGCCCGGCTCGTCTACGCCTCGAACCACAAGAGCCACACCGACTATCTCGTCGAGCCGCTCGTGCTCGACGACAACGGGATCCGGCCGCCGGTCATCGCCGCGGGCATCAACCTGTTCGGCGGCCCGCTGGGCCTGCTGCACCGGCACGTCACCGGCGCCATCCCCATCCGGCGCGACACCAAGGACCCCGGGTACTTCGTCACGCTCAAGGCCTACGTCGCCGAGGTCCTGCAGAAGCACGATCTGCTGTTCTACCCGGAAGGCGGGCGGAGCTATAGCGGGGAGTTGAAGCCGCTCAAGACCGGCCTCGTGCAGGCGGCGATGCAGGCCGACTGCCCGAAGCTGCTCGTCATCCCCACGGCCATCGCGTACGACCTCGTGCTCGAGGATCGCATCCTCGCGCGGCAGGGCGTGAAGAAGCGCCAGCGGCCGTTCGCGAGCGAGCTGGCCGAGATGGTCCGGCAGGCCGTGGGTTTCCGGACGCGCGCGTTCGTGACCTTCGGCGAGCCGATCGAGACCTCCGAGTACGATCCGCAGTCGCGGCGCGACACGCTGGCCCTGGCGCACCGGACGCGGCAGGCGATCGGGCGGCTCTACAAGGTGCTGCCGACCGCCGTGGTGGCCTCGGCCATGCGCCCCTCGGTGGTGCCCCGCGTGCTCGAGTGGCGCGTCGACGCCGTGCTCGAGCGGCTGCAAGCGGCCCACGCCAACCTGGACACCACGAGCGTGGAGGAGAATCTCGAGCGCGGCGTCGAACTGCTCGCCTCGCGCGGCATCCTCGTCATCGAGCGCGGCCGGTACCGCGTCCGCGATCGCAACGCGCTGCGCTACTACGCGCGGACCATCGCCCACCTGCTGCAGCCGGCAGCCGCGCGGGGACACTGATGCTCGATGCCGTCTCGAAAGGCTTCTTCCACGTCCTTGCACGCAGCCGCGCGCTGAAGCGCCTCGCCTCGCGCTACGGCATGGCGAAGCATGCCAGCTTCGCGCGCCGGTTCATCGCGGGCGAGACGACCGACGAAGCGCTGGCCGCCTGCCGCTCCGTGCAGGGCCAGGGCATGCTGACCACGCTCGACCTCCTCGGCGAAAGTGTGGGGAGCCTCGCCGAGGCCGACGCGGCCACGCGCGCCTACCTGCAGCTGATGGAACAGATGGCGCCAGCGGGCGTGGACCCCAACATCTCCGTCAAGCTGACGCAGCTGGGCCTCGACGTGGATCGGGGGATCTGCGTGGACAACGTGCGGCGGATCCTCGAGGCGGCCAAACGCCTCGACTTCTTCGTGCGCATCGACATGGAGAACGTCCCCTGCGTGCAGCCGACGCTGGACGTGTTCGACGTCATCTGGCAGCAGCAGTACCGCGAGGCCGGCGTCGTGCTGCAGTCGGCGCTGCACCGCAGCGAGAAGGACCTGGAGCGGCTGAACGCGATGGGCGCGCGCGTGCGCCTGGTAAAGGGCGCCTACAAGGAATCCAGGAGCGTCGCCTACGCGAAGAAGGCCGACGTCGATCGCGCCTACAGCCGCATGATGCGCGCGCTGCTGCTGCACGGCACCTGCCCCGCCATCGCCACCCACGACCCGGCGATGGTGGCCGAGGCGAAGCAGATCGCCAGCGAGCACAACATCCCCCGCGATCGCTTCGAGTTCCAGATGCTGTTCGGGATCCGGCGGGATCTCCAGGCCTCGCTCGTCAAGGAGGGCTACCGCCTGCGCATCTACGTGCCGTACGGGCGCGAGTGGTTCCCGTACTTCATGCGCCGCCTGGGCGAGCGTCCTGCCAACGCGCTGTTCGTGGCGCGCAGCCTGATGGCTGAACGCTAGTCCCGGAGTTCGCCGGTGTTGACGACGAGGCGCTGCTTGTAGGGCAAGGCTTCAGCCTTGCCGCCGCGGCAGGAGTCGGTCCAGGATCCTGGCCAAATCGCCCGGCTGCGCCGGATGGCCCCACCCGGCGCGCCACACCACGCGTCGATCGGGGTCAAGGAGGACGAGCGCCTCGGCGGCCCCCAATCGGAACCGGTCTTCCCACAACGACTCGGTACTCTGCGGCGTCGCCTGAATCCAGTCGATGGCGTGGTGCTTCACGAAGGCCCGCCCGTGCACGGCTTCCTCCTCGATCATGGGCGCGTAGTCGAAGCCGAGGAGTTCGAGTCCGCGGGCGCCAAACGCGTCGTGCGTCGCCTTGAGATGGTCGAGCGACACCACGGGCGGCCGGCCCCGCTCCCACACCGTGCCCCAGAAGTGGAGCAGGAGGAACTTCCCCCTGAACTGGCCGAGCGACCGCGTGACGCCGCCGAAGTCCACAAAGGTGAAGTCGGGGATCTCGGCGCCCATCCGCCAGTCGGTCGCCACGTAGTTCGACGCCGGACGTTCACGGAACAGGACCTGGCGCCGGCGAAGATCGACGTCCTCGAGGGCAACGTAGCGGTCGCCAAGCTTGAACACCGGCGGCCGCCAGTGCGCCGAGGTGAATTCGGGCGAGCCGAGGCCGCGGTCGATCCTACCGTCTCCGTCGCTGTCGAAGCCGAAGTCCTGCCTCAAGAAGCTATCGACCAAGCCATCGGCCACAAACATCTCGCACGCGACGTTCCTTCCCGCGATGTGCACCGTCCCCCGAACGAACGCCTCACTGAACTGGAGAATCCGCCCGTCAGTTGGGTGGTTGACCTCCGGGCAGTAGCTCACGCGCGTCGGATACCGCGGGTAGATGGCCGATCGGTCGTTCAGCCACACGACCGTCTCTCGCCATCCCGGGGGCGAATCGGCCGCCGGCGCCAGCACGAAACGTTCGGGGCGTTCGATCACGCGGTTGCCGTTGACATTCGTATTACCTCATGGGCTATGTGCGCGGCGAATCACTTGCCGACCGCATCCGGCGCGAAGGTCGAGTACCGCACGACGAGACGCGGCTGATACTCGCGCAGTTGGCGGACGCGCTTGAGTACGCGCACGCCAAAGGTGTCATTCACCGTGACATCAAACCGGACAACATCCTCCTCGATGACGAGACCGGACGACCGCTGCTGGCTGACTTTGGCATCGCGAAAGCAACGGGCGTGGGCACGACCGACGTCGAGACGGGCGGCGTGGCCGGCACGCTGCACTACATGTCGCCCGAACAGGCCACTGGTGCGCCTTCCATTGACGGCCGCAGCGACTTCTACGCTCTCGGCGTGGTGGGCTACATGATGCTGGCCGGCCAAACACCCTTTGCGGCCGCGAGTTTCGGGGCATTCGTCACGGAGCAGGCCAACGCTGATCCACCGCCACTCGTCTCCCGTGCTCCCGAGGTGCCGTCCGACCTTGCGGCGGCCATCATGCGTTGTCTCGCTCGAGAGCCTGCGCGGCGCTGGTCCGATGCGCGAGCATTCAAGGAGGCCCTTGGCGCGGCGCGTGATGACGATCCTGATCGACTATCCGGGGAGCTGCGAGAAGTGTCCAGCGCGCTGTTCTACAGCGTGGCCGGGGGGTGGCTGCTGGGTAACATCGCGTCGTACCTTTTCACGGCGTCCCCGAACAAGTGGATGTTCGTGTCGGTGTTCGCCAGCTTCGTCGCGATCGCGTTCCTGGGCACGGCCGCGTTTCATCATGTCAAGGCGATCGCGTGGGCTGAGATGGGCCGCGTCAGGCTGTGGCCGCCCGGTTGGTGGCCATTCTGGTGGCCAGCTGCCTGGCGGCGGCCCGGGGACGTCTGGACGCGTTTGCCTCGCACCGTTCGTGTCCTTCGAATGTTGCGTGGCGCATTGGTCGTCGTCGTCGTTCTGGCGTTGCCACTCGGCATCCGGCGCGAGACACGCATCGCGTTTCTCGGAATTGTTGCGGTGGGTTGGAGCGTGATGACGGCGCTGATGCTGTTCACGGCGTGGTGGGCACATCGCTCGGGCATACCAAACAACGCTGACCTGCGATCGCTGTTCCTCCGGTCGCCGGCCGACCGGCGTTTCTGGAGACGGCCGCAGATGGCTGGGCGCCTCTTGCCTCTCGAGCCTGCTGTGCCTGAGAGGTCACCGCAGACGCCAGCGGACTACGTCCGATCCCTGGCTGTGGCCACACAGCAGATGACCGTGCAAGCACGCGAGACGGGGGTCAGAGCCGTAGAGGTGGCACGGCTGGCGTGCGCTGCTATCGAGCGTCTGGATGGCGATCTCGAGCAGTTGGAGCAGGACCTCGACTTACAGGACGCGGTTCTGATCGAGCACCGATTGGCGATCGCCGGCAAAAGGGGAGCACATCAGCGATCTCCTCAAGGCGCTTTGGGGAGAACAAGTCGTCATGTCGCGTGAGAACAGCGCCGCCGCGGTTCACCGCTTCACACGACTGGTCACCTCGTGTGCTCAGGAGGTCGTCGCCTGTGGTCCGCATGATGGCTCGAGCGACTCGGTCACGATGAGTCCGACCTCCGCTGGAGTGACCGGCACAAATGTGACCAGACCGGCCGGCTCGCGCCGCTCTCCGTGACAGTCGAGTCGGCCGATCGAGGGATTCTTCCTGACGATGACAAGGTCCGTGTCTGACCAGTCCCAGAACACCAGACCATTTGGGCGATCCCGGAAGATGGGGTGAAGCGCGAGTACCACCCCACGCGTGTCGCCCCCCCTTGAAGATCATCCAAATGGTGAGACGCAGGCGAGAGAAGAGCGAGAAACGGTCCGCGAAACAAGGGCGAATTCAGCCTGCTGCCGAAGCCAATACAGTCGGGGCCTCGACGCCATTCGACTTGCCGCCAGTGGTTCGGCGAGGAAGGAGTGTGTGTGCGGGGATCGATGGTGGCGGCGTTGGTGACCCCGGCGGCTGTCCCGGGCCTCATCGTATCGGCACCGGCCCAAGCGGGAGCGGACCGAATGCCAGGCAAGGCACCCGACGGTGCGCCAAGCAACGTCCAGGGCGCATCGCCGGCGGATTCCCGTCGTGTTCTCCGAGCTCTGGGCTCTATCGACACCCTCCGGTACCGGCTCTCGCCCAAGGAGTTGGGGAAGCGGGCCCGCACGACGGCACTCCAGTGGCGGTCGAGAGGGCTCCAATGCGGCCTGTCGTCACGACATGGTGACCCACTTCTCGCGGCGGACGAAGGGCGCCGCGGGTTCCGGGGCGAGATGAACAACTGAGAGCCCAACTCGGTCGAATGTGCTCCGTCCCGGCTCTGGTCTTCGCAGCCGGGGCCGCGCGCGGCGACGGCTCGCTGCTGGAGCCTCCGCCGGGTCGCGTCGTTCACGGCATGGGGCAGTGGCAGCAGGGCGACGCCAAGCTGCTGCCGGCGCTGCCCACCGAAGTGCGTCCGGCGTCGGAACTGCTGTTCATCACCCTCGGCGACCGGAACTGCTGGAGCGCCTGGCGGCGCTGCCCCTTCGACCAGGTACATGAAGGAGGACACCGACCTGTTCGGACAGGCCTGGAGCCGCCAGCTTCCCCGCTGGGTCCAGATCAAGGCAGCGGCGCGGTTCTGACTCGATCGCGGTAGCCCCGGACTGGTGGCAGACGGCGACAGCGGCGCGCGGCCGGGAGGCAGCCTGAGGCGACTTGGCGCCATTTGATATATGTGTCGTCATATGGGATGTTAAATGACGGCAATGTCGACACCAGTCCGCACCGACGTGCATCCGTGGGTCCCGCGCGCGCTCGACTTGGCAGGGCTCCTGTCGAAGAGGTCCCACTTCCTGCCGGGCCCACGCCAGACGGGCAAGACCTCGCTCGTGCGCGCGACGCTGCCGGATGCGAGGGTCTACGACCTGCTGGACAGCGCAACGTACCTGACGCTCAGCCGGAACCCCGGACAGCTGGCAGAAGAACTGAGGCCGCAGAACCGCGTCATCGTGATCGACGAAATCCAGCGACTTCCTGAACTCCTGAACGAGGTCCACCGGCTGATCGAGACGCGCGGCACGCGGTTTCTCCTGACCGGATCGAGCGTACGGAAGCTCCGGCGTGGCGGCGTCAACCTGCTCGGAGGGAGGGCGCGCGTCAAGCACCTGCATCCGTTGACTTGGATGGAACTGGGTGCCCGATTCGACCTGTCCCGCGCAATGTCGCACGGGCTGCTCCCTTCCATCTACTTCTCCGAGGATCCTCGCGCGGATCTCGAAGCGTACGCCGGCCTGTACCTGCAGCAGGAGATCGTCGCCGAAGGGGCGACTCGCAACGTGCCGGCCTTCAGCCGGTTCCTGAAGGTCGCGGCGCTCTCGAACGGCACGGTCGTGAACTTCACCAACATCGCCAGCGATGCCCAGGTGCCCCGGACCACGATCTACGAGTACTTCGAGATCCTCAAGGACACGCTGGTCGTCCACGAACTGCCTCCCTGGAAGCGCCGAGGCACACGCAAACCGATCGTGTCGTCGAAGTACTACTTCTTCGACGTGGGCGTGGTCGGCGCGCTCCAGGGCCGGGTGTATCGCGCGGGCACGCCTGAGTTCGGCGAGGCGCTCGAGACCTACCTGCTGCACGAGCTCAAGAGCCACTCGGACTACGT
>Ga0315273_10003266_pt1 | contig 19486 bp, 26 predicted proteins | sample YL17G02_0_MG_FD_205753 | JGI IMG/M metagenome (GOLD analysis project Ga0315273, IMG submission 205753) | Sediment microbial communities from Yellowstone Lake, YNP, Wyoming, USA - YL17G02_0 | ecosystem: Environmental > Aquatic > Freshwater > Lake > Sediment | place: USA: Wyoming | collected...
CCGGCAATCTATCAATCACTAACCATCGAAACACTTTATTTACCACTTTAGCTTCTTCCTCATTTACAACTATTCTTGCCGACTCATTGCCTTGCTTGATAATATATTTAAACCCATATGGCGCTTGCCCATTGATCAAATGCCCGCTTCTAGCTTTATGTAATTTTCCTCTCCGAAAACGCTCTACAATTTTTACCCTTTCATACTCATGAAATACTCCCTGCATGGCTTGCAAAACATGTTCCTCTGGCGTTTTAGCCTGCATATCATGCATGGTCACAAACTCAATCCCTTTATTGGTAATTTCCTCAATAATTATTTCCTGATAGGCAAAAACTCTCGATAATCGTCCTCGGTCATACACATATAACACTTCAAACTTACCTTCATTTGCTGCATCCCTCATCAAATCTAGTCCTGGCCTGACTAGCATTTCCCCAGTCCAACCATCATCCTGAAAAACATTTTCTTCGGGCAATACATGACCATCTGCCGCAATTCTCGCCCTTATCTCATTTACTTGAGAATCGATGGTTTCTTGCTCCTCCTGTTTGGCTGTCGAAACCCTGGCATAAAGTCCGGCTATCATTTAATCTCCTTTCCTTGGAATAATTCCGTAAGTAATCGACTGCTTATCCGCCACACTCTCCCAAACTTTACTGCTGGAATTTTCCCCGCTCGACACATCCGGTAAATGGTTATCTTCTTCACCTTCAACCGCTCGGCCACCTCCTCCGGTGTTAGAAACTCCTCTTTCTGCTCCATTACTACTAATGTACTCTATTGTACTTAAAGATTCAAGTTTAATTCGTTCCAGAGCTAACTGGAATATCTTCCCATACGCCATCTCCAATCTCCGGGCACTCTCCTCACTGTTTAGGAACTTATATTTAAACTTCATTCCAGCTATCTTATTCATACGCTCCGCGGAGTTTCTGTCCCGGTTCCACCAGTTACCAACCTGGACATAAACTCCTCCCCTACATAAAGTAATGACTTAAAGCCGGATTCAACTGCATACTCATTCGCAACTCCGTTTTGGTAGCCATATTTCACCAAGATTTTTAGCGTTACCAACTCATCCAACTGTCTAACTGCCGTCTTATGCGAAATCCCAATCACATCAGAAACTTGTTTAGCCGTCCAAAAAGTATCCTTCGACAAAATTACCGATAATAGTAGCGACCTATCAGCAGGCATAGACGATAATGCCACCTGCCTAACCAACTTCAAGTCCTCCACCTCAACTTCTTGTCTACCCTGGACTACAGCCAACGATCTAGCTAGCACCCTAAGTTGTTGTAATGCCCTAAACGGTTCTTCCACCTGGATCTCAACTGGTTCATAAAATTGTACTTTCTCATTTTCCGAATTTATAAATTCTGCACTCCGGGTAAGCACCATCCCTCTGGCTCTGGAAATAAACCTAGCCAAATTATTTAGTAGCTCTCTGGTTTCGCTGTTTTCTCTTACAAATACTGCTTTTTCAAGTTTTTCTTTTAACCCACTACAATATCCGGAAACTGCCTCATGAGCCGTCTTGAAATTAATACGATTATCACTAGCCGACCACAATACTTCAAAGCTTTTTTCCACTTCCTCCTGGCTGGAACTTGGCACCCGGAAAAATAAAAATCTTGGCCCTATCTGATTCATATACCTTTGGTGTCTGTTAAGTGCCTGTGGTGTCACACACCCCAGCAACGAGAAAAACGAGTGATATTCCACCGTCCCTCGCATTGGCGAGTGTTTGGTAAACGAGTCATCATAAATAGAGGTCAAATCACCCAAAATCTTTTTTACAGTTTCCTCTTTTTGCGATAAGGTCGTGGTGAAATCCTTGACCACCAGACACTTCCCGTCCAATATCGGTAACAAATCTTTCGAATCCCGCATCCCACTAACAAATGCATTTTCTGTTAGGGCATCCAGAAAAAATACCCATTCCACTCCACCCACCATTCTTACTACTTCTGTCTTTGCACTCGATGGCACTCCTACAAACATCAGCCACAACGGAGTTTTCTTATCAATCAAATGACTAACACTGGTTGCCATTGCCAGCAAGGTCAGATCCCGTTTCCCTGGTAATACTTTCTCTACCGACTCCAAGGCTTCATCCAAGGTCACCAATATATTTTTATCAGTAGTACCAGTCAACTGCGGTTTCTTAGCCAACTCCCTCTGGCAAATAGATTCAAACACGCCCCTTAATTCGGATTCCTCTAAGGGAGGCTTATTTGTTAGATTCCAAGATAGTAACAACTTCCAAGCCACAGTTTCCCACTCATCTCGCTTCAACTCAGCAATCAGTTTTCCCGCTAACGATGCCGCCGCCCCATTTCTTGTCCCCTCTTCAACCCCATCCAATACTTCCGCAGACCAATTACTTACAAATCCTTTATTTTTACCAATCTTTATCCAGTCCTTAATAAATTCTGGCAATGGCAAAATAGGAGTATTTTCCAAATCTCCAATCCATTCATACCTATTTCCGGACTGGTGCAAAGACAGTGGTGCAACCACATATCCGCCTTCGGCTCTTATATCAATTCCTGGTTGTATTCCTGCTTGATTTTGTAATCCTTCCTCATACTGGAAATAATAGTGCCATCCTCCACCACCAGTCTTAACTGCCAATGTCCCCAAGTCCTTAAATTTTTCATTACTCCCATCGTGCCTGGGATCTACATCCACCACTGCAATCCCCGATATTTTTCCTGTTACCACTCCGATATTTGCTTTATCCAAAAACCTAGACGCAAACCACTCAAAAAGTTCCTCATCTTTCGGCTTTTCTATCTGGTATTTCTTCCAGTCAATTAAAGGTCGTTTATCAAACCCAACGGGTATGACACTCCAACCTTTTTGGGCTATGGCAAAAGCTTGCCCCAGCATATCGATAGTGGTATTGTCTTGATTGTTCATAGGTTTTTTAGTCCTCGCTGCAGGGTGCTTGGTTAGAAACACCCTGTGTGCCAACACTAAAACTGCTTGCCCGACACAGACTCAAACTCATCCGATCGGGCAAATATTGATCCGTCCGGACGTGTTACATGCTTGACCCGCAAATAACATTTCCGACCCACAAGATCATTAGTCGCCTCAAACTCATCCATCTCCTTGTCCGTCAGTTGCCTATCCAACAAAGACTCCACTAGCATTAAGGCCTTGCTTTTACCGTTCTTGAAAATATCCATAATTTGAGATGTCCAAATCCTTATTTCCATCTCCGACTTTTGGTCGTAGGTGAAAATCCATCCCAAACTTAAGGACTTATCTGGTTTATCGATGTTTGGATCGTAAAACTTATTAGCTTCCTCCTCCACTTTAGTTAGAGTACAAAGCCACCTACCAGCTTCAGGTAATGTCCGTTTTCTATGAATTAATCTCGCCATTTCTTATCTCACCCCCTCTCGCTTTTCCTGATATAACTTATCTTTAAGTAATTTCGACGACATCAACGCTTTCCTAATATCCACAACTGCCTCAGGGTCATCTGGTTTTCCAAAGTTAAATACATTTACCAAGTATTCCCTCATCGGAGTATCTATAAACACAAAAGCAGCCCTCCGTTCATCTACCCAATCTAGTCCAACCAATTCTTGTCCCTTTACGTACAAAAAGACTGCAAGCTGAAACGATGGTGTTTTGAAATATTTATCTGTATCCATTTTTTATAGTCCAGTAATACTGGCTTAACTAAATATGAAGCTATTTAATTACTTTCAAAAATGCTTATACAGAAGATTGATTTCCTTAGTATGTATACAAAAACGAAGCTAGTCTATCCTTGATGTGTATCCTTAATTGTAGGTAAACGAAATCTGTATGCCGTTAATGCCAATGCCGGACCATTTTGTTGAATTCGCTGGATACTTAACCATAATTTAAGTTGTTGATCTCTGGCTGCTTTTCCAAACCGGGAATTTACATGGTAAATGGAAGTGATTATCTCCGATTCACTCAATCCTATTTTCTTTAACTCTGATTCAAGAACTCCAGATGGTTTTTCAACGACTTCCTTTACAAAATCTCCAATAACATATCTGCCGTTCATGTTGGAACTTTTTCTACCGTCGAACAGGAGTTGTCCATATCCTGGTTCAACTTTTAATTCAAACTGGTCGTTGGCGATCTGGTTCAAATTGTATCTAATATCTTTAACCTCAAGTTTTTTAAGATTTTTAACTTGATTTCTTGGCTTTTCTCCAAGAATATAGAAATCATATAGATAGTTAGTCAAAATTTGAAACTTTGGAATATAGTACTTTGAACCAAACATTTCTCGCCAAGACTCAAATTGGATTTTCCAATCCCATTCAGATTTCATAACCGACAAGTACTTTAAATCTCCAATGGAGCTACAGATATCATGCTCACCTTCACCTTCCAACACATCTCCCACACTCATATATTCCATCCACGCCCGGTGAGTCAAATTTGATGAATAATCGAGAACTTGGCCTTCATCGTTTAGTGCAACTTCTTTCTTCTTTATCATCTCATCGTGAACCTCACCGATAGACAATAAACCCTCTTTTATATACCTGATATGGTGATATGCCTCTTCTACACCCAAACTCCTTTTATCACCCATACACTCATCCATCAATTTCAACGAAAAACTAGCCCTCTCATTCAATGAATTAAAATGTTGTTTATAAAGAAGTATGGTGTTCCACTCTTTTCTAATACAGTCGGCTAATACATCCCCATACTGAGACTTAATCGCTATTCTTCCGTTTATTATCTTGTCCAATTCCACCAAGGCATCTTTAAATTCCCTTCTGAGAAATATCCAACTCGATAAACTTTCTGCATGGAATAAAAATATCTGCTCACTTACCTTTTCCAATTGCTTAATCCTCTCTCTTAATTCCGAAATCAATGGCAATACCTGACCAGAGTTTTTATTCATATTTATCTTTATTTAGCCAAATTATACTCCTGGCAAAATCGATTACACTTCAACGATGCCTTCACAAACTTGTTACCCCCAGCTGTAGCAGTCTAACTGCAATCAGCTCTTTAATCGCTATGCTAATTCTTTTGTTCAAATCAACTAAAAACCCAAAATCACTGTTATAAATTGAGTCCTTTTTACCTTTGACACCTGAATCCTTAAGATAGTTTACAAATATATTCTCTTTTTCTTGATGCATTAGTGCCAGTATTTCGGTATCTTTTTTATATACAAGCAAACCATGTTTTAGACAATTATAAACGTTAGAAAACACCTCATTCGCTTTCGATAAATCAATGCATGTTTTTATCACTCCATTTAAACTATTATTAATTTCAAGCCTTTTTGCTTCAGAAATTCTTGGTGGATATACTATTTTTAAATCGTCAAGCGAACTAATATTTGCCGTATCTTGTAATGGATTGAATGTTGTCTTCATTAAAACCGAAAGATAGTCTTTTCCCAAAACAGCAGATCTTGTAGCTTTTAGAAACTTATATAGTGTTTCCTGTTGCATAAAAAATGACTCAATTGCTATTAAAAATAGCAAAGCCCGATTGTCACTTGGCTTCATATTTCTTGCAGCATTCCACAACACTTCAACTTCTAATACCCTTGCTTCAACAGAAAACTCCACATACCCTTTAAGAAAATCAATTTCATCTTGGACTGTTTTATTCATACTTATACTTATTTGCCCAAATTATACTACCCACTCTTCTTTAGAGTACCTGGACACAAACTCCACCCCAAATATCCACAAGTGCTATGATTTAACCAAGAGTTCGATTAAGAGAGATATAGATATATATGAATATAAAATGGCTTTCAATCATTTCTGGGATTCTTTTACTTTTGGGAATATTGAACTTCTGGCCCTACGCTTATTACATTCTCCTCAGGTGGATAATTAGCGGAGTTGCAGTTGTTAATGCTTATGGCTTTTCAAAAGCAAAGTTTACAGGTTGGGCTTTTGTATTTGGATCGTTAGCTTTTCTGTTTAACCCCATAATACCCATTTACTTAAATAAAAGCTCTTGGAACGGAATTGATTTAATATCGGCAATCGTTTTCTTTCTAGCCGCATACTCTATTAAAAATCAAAAAAAATGAGCTTCACATTACTCATAATACAAATTATCATATATTTAGGAGCTTTTCTTTTATTTCGTACAACACATCTTGATTCAGTATTTGTTTTATTAATAACTTTACTTTCGATTGTAATCAACTCAATCGTATTTAGGTTTCAAAGAACCACCTTGGGCATAGCTAGAGCGATGGGATATTCAGATATGCAAAATATCGGTAGTATTCAATCATTTTTAACTCCCGACTTTTTGTCTGCAATTCACTGGATAAATACTGTATTAAGTGCCATAAGTTTTACCTTACTCGGTGTCAATTTAAGTTGGATATTAGCCATAGTATATTTTATATATATCTTTATCGTCACGGGTATTATGGATATATTTTTACCCAAACCCACACATAAATTTTGTATCGGTGTGATAAAAAAACATCTTAATAATCAAAGACGGCGATCAAAATCTATCGAAACGTTGGCATTAACTGTACAAGTTATGGGTGTTATTGATGAAGTTAAAACCTTTTAATTTTAATAATGAAAATCACTGATAACAAACTTAATCAAAAGGCGAAGATGGTCGTTTATGCGATTCACCTTGCTACACAACAGTTTAACAAAACTGTTTATGGAGAAATCAAAGGAGTAAAACCCATAAATGAACTTTCTGAAGCTAGTGAAAAAGACAAAGGAGTAGTTACTTATCTAACGATGGTTAGCTTTCTGTTTCAAGCACAGAAGTATTTTTGGGAACGAGTTATTACTGATAAAGAAATAGCCAAAAAATTTGAAAATTTAATATATGAGATCTTTATTCAACTTACGGAAGTGGATCCAAAACCGTATATTCTAGATATAGGAGACTACATAGAAAGACAAGGTAAAGAGGGTGAACTTATGTATCTAGGGAGCAAAATATGTAAAGAGTTAAAAAATGAGGGGGCAATTTTAATGATGGAAATAAACACTGTCTTTTCTAGTTTACTAATCCACGGTTATTTTGAATCCTTAAAAAATGCATGGGAATACGTACCAAAAGATGAAAAATAAAATAATTATATTAATCATAATTATTGGCATTTTTGCCTATTGGGGTTTTAGTGCAAAATATCAATATTCTTGGTCTCAAAGATTTCAAAAAGAAACAGGAACAGATTGGGTAGTCTTTGATGAACAAAAAAATTCTGCTGAGATAATCTACCCATATACATTCTTCAAACCACCTGTTAATAGATTGGGTCTTATTCAAAAAAGTAGTATCAAAGCATTAGCCGATCAAGCATATCAATACAAACTTATGTGGGCCGATGGGCCACTTGGAAACAGTATGCCAACAGAGGTTTTTCTAAGTTATTCCGATTGTAAACTCTTAAAAGAAGGTTCATTAAGAGAGGGATTTAAAGAATATATAAATCCAGACAATCTTCAATGGAAATCTCCTGACGATAATCCTTACATCACAAGCGAAAAAGACAAGAAAAAACTAATTGAAACTTTTAATCGTAAATGTACGATTTTAAACACTTTTAAGCAGTAAAAATGTCAATCCTAGATTTTACAAAAAGTTTATTCAAACAAAAAAGCATTAAGGATAACGCTAAAGATTTCGTGAAACAGGCTGAAATTATTCCTAAATTGTATTTATATTACCTCGCCATATGGTTTAAACAGATATTTGAATCTCCCGATTTTATAGAAAAGGGATTTAAAAAGGATTTTTATTTAGTTTTAGCAGCACAGGTAAGCAAATATCTTATGGGAAACGATATCCACAAGACTGAAAGCGAGAATGCTAAGCAAAAACTACAGATCGAAATGGCAAACAAGCACGTTGAAAAATGGGCTGATGACGTCATGAATAAAGATAATCAGTTTTGTGAGTTCGTTGTACAGACACTAAGAATGCAATTTATCTTTACAGCATATTTTAAAGGAACAGAAGAGGCGTTAAAGATTGAAAGTAATAGAGTAAATACTTTACTGCAAAAATATGGTGGAATGATACCAGTAGAACCCACTCCTACCTACTACACAAAGCTTTTTCAAAAATTTCTTCGTTGGTATGCCACAGTTAAAGAAGAAGGGTTAATAGATAAAATCGAAAAAGATTATTAAATACAGCATGAATTATTCACATCCTCCACCTTTTAACGTTGATAGAGATCCATTATTTGATGATGCTGCCAGATTAATAATCGAAAACGATAACGCTTCAGCTTCATTTCTTCAAAGAAAAATGTCCTTGGGATATGCAAGAGCCGCCAGAATACTCGATGAATTATATATGGCTGGAGTAATAGGTCCGGCAGATGGTGCCAAACCTCGTGAGGTATATTTCAAAACCTTTGAGGATCTTAAACTCAAACTGCCTCAATTGATCCAATCAATAAACTTTGAAAAATTAAAGGAAAAAGAGGGGCCATTTCCACCAATTACTCAATACACACTGTATCTAACAGTCATAGCGACTGTAATCGGATTATTCCGTGTTACAGACCCAAACATCAAAATTCTCTATTCTCTTTGTATGATTATTGGAGCATCAATCGGTAGAACCGGGTCGGATGTAAGTTATAACGAATATGTAGCTAAATATAACAAAGCAGTACCTAACATGTGGCTACGTTCCATTTCTTTTCATATCCTCTGGATATTTGGGGTTTTGGGATTGTTAATCTAAGCTTACTTTATTTTAATCACCGCACAAAAAGGAGCTTTGTTTTCCTTTATTGAATCCAGTACCTCTTGAGCTTTAGCTAACGGGAACACTGTAGTTTCTGCTTTAATATTATTTTTATCAGCAAATTCGAGCAGCTCTTTCATTTCACTCCGGCTTCCCAAATAGCTCCCAGTTACCTTTCTTCTTGCATAATCGGCTAAAAGTACTGCCTGAAATGAAACATTTTTATCTGGAAGTCCCAAAAAGCACAAATTCCCCTCAGGTTTTAATAAACCAATTATTTTTGGCCAGTCATAATCGTGATACGAGGTAACAAGTATGAAATCAAAAGTCTTTTTGGATTTCTCCAATTTTTTTTCGTCTAATGGATTTAAAAACTCCTTAGCTCCAAGTTTTTTAAGGATTTCGTACTTATTTTCTGAGTGGGTTAATGCTGTAACTTCAAATCCTTTTTTATTGAGTATTTGAACCGCCAAATGCCCTAGGCCACCTACACCCAACACACCAACTCGTGCTCCTGCCTTTATATTTGAATTATTAATCGCTGAATAAGCTGTTAATCCGTAACCCATCAGGCCTACATAATCTGGTTTTTGTAAATTAACTGGAATTTTGTATACAAAGTTCGAATCGACAATTATGTTTTCCGCCAACCCACCCATATCGTTTACCTCAATCACTTTTTGCTTCTCACAAAATTGCTCATTCCCCTCTCGGCAGTATTCGCACTGTCCACAAGAATAAACTTGGTAGTTAACACCTACATAATCACCAACCTTTAGGCTGTTAACATTCTTTCCTAACTTTGATACCACACCAAACATTTCTGAACTTGGAACCATTGGATATTTTGAATCCCCCCAGAAATTTCCAATGAAAAACACATCAGCCCTCAAAAGACTGCAATATTCCAAGTCAATCAGTACATCATTATCACCAAGCTCCTTTTGATAATGCAGCTCGTGAACCTTCTCGTCAGAACTATTTACTCCCCAAGCTTTAATATCCATACTACTTAACCTCCCCAGTTATCTTAGCTGCCTCAACAAATTTCTGTTTATATAGTTTCTGATCCTCCGGACTAAATAAACTTAGCACTGTAAATTCTAAAGTTGTTTTCTGTTCTTTACTGAATGAGGAATTAACTACGGCATAACCATAAAAGTTCCATTCAGAATCCACCATTAGCATTGCTATATGTAATGGAAAAGACCTCTCCCTCTCCTTCAGTACTGCATAAGTTTTACCTACATCCAAACTCACCACATCAAATCCCTTTGGTAGTCCAATTAGAGTATTTAGTTCAGTCATGTATCCCATACACTAGACACCTCTCCTTTGGTCTACTAATCCTCCAAAATAATCAGCTTTATAAATCAGCTTTCCAGTCCCATCCTTAATCTGTTCCTCACCTGAATATCTGTCCACATCCCCATTCCAGTCGTTGGAATACACCAACTCACCTTCCTTATACTCCTTCGGCCCCCTAAAAGGTGCTTCATCCGGCATTTGCATCAATGCACCTCTCAATACACCGTAAATCTGGTTAGACTCAACTCCCTCTGCCACCCAGCCGTAATATACCATCATCCAAACTGGCAAGTTTTTATTAAATACCACAATTCTTCCTCCATACGGTTCTCCACCAAAGAAATTATCATGCGATTTCCAATCTCCTTTTTCATAGGGAATAGTCGTAGATCCATCCGGTTCCTTAATCCATTTCTTTTCCTCCCCACCCGCATACCCAGCCTTATTTGAGGCAATCAAAAATTCCTTTAATTCAAGTAAATTCATATACTGCAATTATATATCAAGAAATTTTATGTTAGCTTTTAGGAATTTTGCCTCTTGGGGAAATAGTCTTGGCAACGCCTCTTCAATACTTAACCATTCCGTCTCCTCATCAGCCTTACCCTGAACAAAACCTTTGGATTCCATCAAAAACAAATGAATATCCTTAATCACTACTTTTCCATCTCTCTCTATAGCAGGTCTGGTTACCATACCAAGTTTTCTTACAACTTTTATTCCCTCAAGACCTGTCTCTTCCGCTACTTCTCTTATTGCCGCCTCTTCATAAGTTTCTCCTTTCTCCACATGCCCTTTCGGAAAAGTAATCCCATTGCTATCAGAAAATTTTACAAACAAAATCTTTCCATCTTTCACTACCACTCCACCAGCCGATACAGCTTTTTCTACAATAATATGATCATCTAATATCCAACCTGGTTTTGAGGTCACTTTTACTCTCGCCCACTCTCCTTCTGCCCAATGAATTGCTCCAGGTGTAATGTCAACCGATTGACCTACATTCAATCTCATCCTCATTCCATCTAAAAACAAATCAAGTCTACCTTCCCCCACTTCATAGGTCTCAGTCGCCTTAATATGTCGATGGGGTTCTGACCTCTTTATATATGCGATTGCCAAACTGTACTCTGTATGTTCACGTGATGGCTCCACTTCACAAATAATTTCAGTTGGTTCAGTTTTGCTGTTTGGAATTACGGCTTTCCCCGGAAATTCTTTAATCAGGTTTTTTATAATCTCTTCGGCATTCATACCTTCCGTTCTTTTGGTTGCCACCAGAAATCAAACTCTCTTGCTTGTTTTACCTCATCCAAATCCAGTTCTTGAACTAATATTTCCTCTTTATCTACCGATCCCTCCTGTAACACTCCTCTAATGGGGCTAACTATCAGCGATCTGCCATATGAGTTAAAGGATTTATTTATGCAATCAGACATCAGCACAAACGTCCGGCTAGCAAATGCTCCATAAGTGTAAAGGTTCCTTACATACTCCTGAGTATTCATTTCCTTCCACCCAATCGACCAAGCTGGAATACACACTATCTCCGCTCCCAACTCTCCCAGCTTCTCATACAAAAAGTGAGAATTTTTGTTAAACCCATCCTTACAAATCAACATCCCCAACTTTCCCACTTCAGTATCAGCAACCACCACCTCATTTCCAGCCACCACACCCAAATTATCCACTTCAGGTTTAGCTGGATAAACCTTTTTATGACCCACGACCGGCTTTCCATCTGGAGCAACCACATAACCCTGATTAAAAAACTTATCACCATCCTTTTTGTAATAACTTGTCACCAAATAAGCCCCATGTTTATTGGCTATATCTGCCAATCTGGGTAATAAATCTACCCCAGTCTCTTTAGTTTCTCCTGCATTGCCAACTGCTGTTTCCGGAGCCACAACCAATCTCGCTCCCATCTTCACTGCCTTATCCACCAGTTCGTCCAGTTTCCTAAACGAATCATCTGTCTCTTCTGGTACATCATATTGTAAAACTGCTACTTTAACTTTCATTTTTGTGCTAACTGTTTCTGGTATTCCTCATCCCAGATGTTTGGTAAATTGTGAATCTTTACTCCTTCACCTGTATCGTACCAATCAATCTTGGGCGATACGTAATCAGGAATTGCAAAGTTGTTTAGTTTGGCCAAATCATCAGGTTCAATCTTGAAATCAAACGATTTCAGATTCACATCTATATGCTCCTTGGAGTCAGACTTAACCAATGGGAAAAATCCTTTGGAAACAATCCAATTTAAAAGAATCTGATTTTGGGTTTTGCCATACTTTTTCGATAGCTCAAGTAACAACGGCCAGTTTCTATTAGCTGTTTTATTTCTTCTCAAAGGCTGAAACACTACGTTCAATATTCCATTCTTTTTCGCATATTCAGTCAGTCCAAATTTCTCGTTCTCCCTCACTTCAAAATTGAATACCCCTTCATGAGCAAAGAGTTTATTTCCAAATGCTTTATGATATTCCTCTAAAAACTCTGGACTTGAGTTAGTTAGGCTCGTAAATCTGGATTTCCCCTGGCTAATTAACTTATCTACCAATTCCTTTATATCCTCCAACCCCAACTGCCTCACCAACCCCATTGTAAATTGGACACTATCAACATGATCCATACCAAACACTTTCAAAAACTCTTCTACCCGTTTTTCGGTATCATCTATTGTCTGTGCGTCTTTCTGATATACCGACAAAGTTATAAAAATATTATCCCTCTTTACCCCCGACTTTTTAAATGCCTTGGATAACAAATCAACCGCTTTCCCTTGGGCATACATATAAACCGTCTCAACATAATTTACCCCCTTACTCAGGGTGTAAACGATTGCATCAACCTGCTTTTTATCGTCATTTTTTGGGTCAGAGTCCATAAAACCACCAATTCCCCAAGTTCCTATACCCATCTTTGATAGTTGTTGTTTATTTACCATTTAGTACTCCTATTTTAGTTAAATCATTCTCCAATTTCTCAGGTGTCTCAAATACCAACCCTGTTATTCCCATCGTCGTTGCTGGTTCCAACATCTTTGGCTTATCATCAATAAATACCGTTTCCTCAGGCTTCGCTTCACCTTTCTGCAATGCAAACTCATATATCTTTGGGTTAGGTTTTCTCACTCCTACTTCATGGGAAAATATCCCACCATCAAACCAGGAAATAAATTCGAACCTAGCATCCAATTTATCCACTCTCTCCTTCACATTATCCGATAAATACATCACTTTATATTTACTCCTCAATCTCTCGATTATTTCTTTTGTTCCGGGAATCAAATCATAATCACCTATCCACTCTTTTTCCAAATCATCTACAGGTTCTTTTAGAGGCAAGTTTTCCAAAACTAGCTTCCAAAACTCGTCCCTTCCAATCTGACCCTCTCTGTATTTCGTTCCAATATCTCCATCCAAAACATTTAATGCCGTCTCAGGGGGTATCCCATATCTTGCTGAAATATCATTAATAAATCTCTTAGTCCCATTGGTAAACACTACCCCTCCTAAATCAAATAAAATTAGCTTATACATATTAATACTTGACCAATTATCTCATTTTTTTATCCCATTTCCACCATCCACTAAATCTTAAGTTCCGCTCGAGAGGCTTATTGCCCCATTCTTCATCACAACGTCTTTTGCACCTTTTACGACCTCCCAATTTACCCTTTTAATAGAATAGCCTGTCAAATCAGCCTCAGTAACTTCCTTACCTATTACCTCGGAAAATGGTAACGTGGGTTGGCTAACTCCAACTTTTTGCATTAAACCAGTCACCACATTTTCGGCTTTATCCCATTCCCCTTCCGGTATTTTCCAGTTTGGCACTTTTGGACCCTCGGTTGGTAAAAAGGCCACAAACGCCTTTGGAGCTTTGCCCGTTCTGGAAAACACATCAAGCCATTTGTCTACATCGGTCCGTGGTATGAACATAACAGTGTCCTCAATTGCCACAGACGCAGCAGACCCGCCAGTCATGACATCTGCGACTCTTTCCACATCTCTAACTATCTGCCTAACATCATCTTTTGTTTTTTTATGAAGTTCTATTAGCTCTTGGGGAGTAACATCGGCCAACGTTTTTCCCAACTTTCTACCTTCCTCCGAATATCGTAATAAGTAATCTGACCAAATAGTCCCCTCAGAAATTTGACCTTCCATTGCAGACGGATTAATTTTGAACTTTCCCTCCGCAACCTCGTATTGTCCAGATATATCTTCCGATTTAATCTCTCCTGCTTTAAGTCTTTTCAAATCTTTTTCGATAGGTGTATCACCAGCCGTAGTATTGTAAGGAGTTTCCAATTCCACAAAATCCTGAATTACCCCTTTACTCCCCATAATATTCGATAAGCCAAAGAAATCCATCGTGGAATCCACAAAAGTAGCCACATTCCTATCATAGTTATTCCCTACCAATTGTAATTCCTTATTAGCGGCATAATACGGAACAACCAATTTTTTGTCCCTGTCTTTAAGAGTCAGTTCGGGTGACGTCACAAACATGGCCATATGTCTCCAAGTTCCAGGCAAAGCACCTACACCGTCATAACTAAACGATACTCCCATAAAACCAGCCTTCCCTTTAAATTTTTCATCTGTTTTTCTAATTTCGGCTACTGATTTTAACTTGCCATCTTTATCCGCTGACAACGCCAACCCACCTTCTACAGATGTACCATGCACCAAATAATTTCCAGATGGAAACGCTGCTTTTAAATTCTGTGATAGTTCTTCCCCAATAACGGTTTCGTCACCCAAAGTGATTATCCGTTTCTTTAATTCCTCTTTCCTAGCTTGCGACTCCGCAGTCTCAGGGTGTTCTGTTAAAAATTTACTAAACGATTCAGCTACTTGAGCTTCATTACTTTGTATATCCTTCCTTAGGGCATACACAAAATGGCCATACTCTTCCGGGTCAGCACTTGCCATATCTTTCAGGTTTTGTCTTACTCTTTGGTTGTCATAACCAACCTCCTTAGCCACCTTCTCAGCTTCTTGAGTTCTATGGGTGTTAGTTAACTGCCCAAGTAACTCTCTCGAACCTTTAGGAACCACTTTTATAGCTTGTTCCGTCCCAATTCCACCTTCCATTGTCCAATTTTAACTCATTTCCACCATCCCCTTATACCTACTCTTCTTATACTTAATCCCCAAACACTTCCGGCAAGCCAAATAGCCACCCTGACCCTGGTAAAGCTTACCTACTCGCTTTCCACAACCTGGACACGCAAACCATAGCCTTTCACCTCCAAATCTGGTTTTTGAGGTCAAAAAATTTATCTTTATTCCTTCAACATCAAGTTTGTTAGCTATCCAATTTCTCTTTAATTGACTGTTTGACTGCCTCACCAACTCATCAATTGATACCTTTTGGCAGTTTTCCGACACCTGGGAAAAATTTCCTAAATCATTTGGGGTCATTGATTCGTCTGGACTATCTGATTCTGCCCGACAACTGCAGTCTCAGCTCTGATATTTAACTGCATTGGCGGCTGTTTAAGCATCCTGAGCGTCTGTAGGGCGGTTAAATAATGCCTATTGGCTCTGTCCAGCTCTTTACTCATCACCGCCAAATACCTCACCCCCATATCCGTTATCTCCCCTCTCCCTAAATAATTAGTCATCTTTCTTTGAATATCCAAGGTGCGAATATAGTTTATTGTCGCCAGTTCGGCAGTTGCCTGTTCACTCACTGTCTGACAACTAAATTCCTTTTTCAGGTTCCTCAGCAAATCTATAGCAAATGTTTTGTAATGTTCTGTCAGTGAGATTGTCATCAAAGCCCCGTTATCAAATTCATTTAGGGTCATCAGCTTAAATAAATCGTCATTCCCGTCAGACGGTTTACCCAATCCCTCTAAGTTAGCTTTATCTTTATACTGTTTGAGCAAAATGTTGGGATCATAACCAGTAGTGATTGTGGCCATATCCCGTCTAACTTCATCTAAACTTTTAACTTTAGCAATACTGGTATCAAGATCTGCCATATTTATATAAATACAGCCATATCTGGTGGCCTGGAAGTAACAATTCGTCCAAATTCATCCCTTTTAGCTATTATTCTCGATTTTCTCGGATCCGGAAGCTTGTACCTCAGCTCGAATTTAAAAGTTGGGAGAGTAAATTGCCTATTCCGACACTCAAATTCGAACCCGACATTTTGCGCCTCCTTTCTTAGAGGAAAAGGAATATAGCCACTAACACTCATATATTCCTGATCTGCTACTATTTTATCAACAAACTTCGTTAAAATCGCCCTCTTGCTACCAAAGTCCGCTTTTAACATCTCTTTTCGGGTTATGTCACAGAATTGTTCTATCTCTTCCCGCTGCGGTTTCCTATAGACAACTTTGTCTACTACTCTTTTTACGTTAGCCACTTGCGTGTCAATCAAGGCTTTCTTACTTTTTAGCTCTTTCATTAACCCTTCAAAGGCTTCAAATGATATTAACTCCGCTCCAAATGCTTTCAGGTATCTTTTTTCTTCCATCTCAATTTTAACTTTTTCAGCGGCCATTGCATTCATTTCTTCCACTGGCATACTGGGCTGCTATTTCCACTAAATTTCTTTCGTCTATTCCATCCCCGCTTCTCCCAAGTTCCAATCTCTTCATGAACTGATTATCCCATAACTACTATCTCCTTCGTCTCCAACCCCTTCCTTGTCTTAAGTGATCCTCCGGCCTGTTTCTCAGGTGCGGTAACCTTTGCCCATCCAGCCCAACAAAACACATCGCATCAGACCTAAAATTCGTACCCGCAACTATTAAACTTTCACCCTCTTTAATATTTGCTGGCGGAATCATTTTTAACAACTCCGTATCCGGCATACACCTTAACACCTCGATATCTAAGCCCGTGGCTATGGAAGCACTCTCCGCATACATTTCATGTGCCATATCAGTTAACCCTTCTCCTCTCCTACTCATATGTTACTCATTATATTATATACCCCTTCCTTTCTGCCTAATTTATCCAAGCTTCCGGTATTCCTCCTCCAACTGACGAAGCTTTTGCTTTTTCTCCCACAAAGATAAATTCGAATCCAGAATTCCACTTATTTGGTTTTTTACCCGATTAATTCTTACCTCCAATTCCGGCGACAGATTATTCCGATCGGGTTCTCTATCGTAATCCTGTATTATTTTGGCCCCGTCTTCATTAAAAAACCGTCCGATTCTTTCTCTTATTCTTTTCTCTTGTGGGTCTTTTCCCCTGGCAGACGGTATTCCGATTTTCTCCTTTAATCCCCTCTTTGTCTGACTAATATCTAATCTCAGAACACTTCCCCGGGGAGAAGGATATGGACTGTTACCGGCTCTGTGGGCGTTTTCTAACGCCCTCTCCGGACTGACTATCTCCTCAAAAGAATATTCCCGGCTTGCAGGAGGACTTATCTGCTCAAAAAAACTTTGTTGACCCCATAATTTTCTCCTTGCCTTTTTAGGTTTGGTTTTTTTAGTTTCTTTATCGGGAGGTCTTATCCTCGAAGCCCTTCTTATCTGCACTTTCACATTAAACTCCGGGTCTTTTTGTCTCCAATAGTTAATAAATTCCAGATTTTCCGGACTAACAGTTTTTATATCAATTTCCTGAGCCTCAATCCTGGACGCTAACTCTACCCAGCTCATTTCCCCACTGCTATCATTCCTTTCAATTCTTGTCATGCTACCTCCTAATTAGCTGCCAATTATATAACATCTTTTGACAATTCCCTGTATTAGGCAACCATATCGTAATACAATAAGCGGGTGAGAAAAATCAGAACTTTGATTTTATTTCTTTCCCTGGGTGTGGTTTTTATTTTGGGGGTGAAATACCGCCTGCGAAATTACTGGTCTTATCCCCCCATTGGCCAAACCTTTGACGAGCAATTGTACGCCTGGGTTGGATCCAGCCTGATTAACACCGGCGTCCCCACCGGCTGGTCGTTTATTCCTGATTACCACATTACCAAATCCGTCCAGATGAACCTGGACGGCTATACCACTCATATGACTCTGGTCACCCCTTTTATCGAACAGCCACCCCTGGCCGGCCTCCTCTCCGCCCTGCTTTCCCGATCCTACCGGCTGGCGTCTTTCGGAGAGGTAACCTTAAAACAAATCCGTTTCCCGGCTATTATTTTATCCTCCCTCTCCCTGCTGCTGTTATTTATTTATACCAGCCGAGCTTACGGCTCCCGGATCGGTTTATTAACCGCCGTAATCTTTGCCTTTACTCCCACCATTATCATCAGCCACCGTCTGGCTACCGCCGAAAACTATTTAGCCTTCTTTCTCCTGTTGGGCTTAATCTGCCTGCAGCAATTTATTATCGGCAATCAAAAGAAATATTTATTTTTCACTGTTTTGCTGTCAATTATCTGTTATTTAATTAAACCCTTCGGCCTGATTCTGCCCTTTGTCTTTTTTCTGGCAATTTTTGTTTATAACCTCCCTAAAATATATTTAATCTGGCCTGTAATGTCCCCCGCAATTTCACACCTCCTGTTTGTCGCCTACGGCAATTTTTATGATCCGGCCTTGTTTTCCCGCCTGATTTCCTACCAAAGCTCCAGGTTATTTTCCCCCCTGGGCGGACTTCTGAAAATTATTTTACCCAGAATTACCCAATTATTTCTGGACGGCTGGATCGTATTCGGCTGGCTGTCTGTTTTTTCCCTGGCGATTAAAAGCCGATTAAAAACTAATTTCTGGATTGTGGCTCCAGTAATTGGTTATCTGCTACTTTTTACTCTCTATGGCGGCGAAGACTACGGCTGGTACCGGTTGCTTTTATATCCTTTTTTATGCGCTTCAGGTGCATCTGTCCTCTATTCTGCCTTTCGGCAAAAATCATCCGTCATCCCCGTTTTATTTATCATCACCGTTTTCGCCTCTTCTTTTTGGTGGGGATTATTCACCACTCCCTGGTCAAATATTAACTTGCTATTCAGAGCTATATTTATATTTTTTACCGTCTATTTCTTGCTGTTTCCCTATTTTCCCAAACTTAAAGCCTTATATCTCCCCGTCTCACTATTACTATTTGCCGGCATCATTTTTCTCAACATCCAGACCATCAATCATCTCCAATCTATCTGGCAGACTTTAGGCAACGACTCCTCACTAATTCCCTTCCGCAAGTAAACCTTTCACAAAACCAATCACTTCTTCCAGGGTAGTATCCGTTTTCACAAAATAAGCTTTAATGCCAAAAGCCTCTGCCCTGGCTTTTTCTTCCTGCTGCCCCAACGCGGACAAAACCACTACGGGTACTTTGATGTCGTTTTGCTGCATATTCTCCAGAACCGTATACCCGTCCATTTTAGGCAGAATTAAATCTAATATCACCACATCATACCCGTTATCACCCTCGTGCAGGAGTTGGATCGCTTCTTCTCCGTCTTTAGCCGCACTAACCACAAAACCCGACTTTTG
>Ga0315273_10003269_pt1 | contig 19470 bp, 34 predicted proteins | sample YL17G02_0_MG_FD_205753 | JGI IMG/M metagenome (GOLD analysis project Ga0315273, IMG submission 205753) | Sediment microbial communities from Yellowstone Lake, YNP, Wyoming, USA - YL17G02_0 | ecosystem: Environmental > Aquatic > Freshwater > Lake > Sediment | place: USA: Wyoming | collected...
ACAAGTGTTGATGTGTCAAATCGTCTCAAGACTTCGGGACCGTTTGTTCGTAATCGTTACGTGGCAGGTTGGCTTCGTGATCATTGGTATGATGTTGCTACATCTGTTGCACAACCGTACAAGTCAGCACAAATTATGGTTGGTCCGAATCTTGATATTCAGACGACACTTTATCTTCCGGAAAATGAAACGGAAGATGTTTATACAGACCGGGATCAAAAAGCATTCCCCCCGGATCTAAGTGATGACGATGAAGTAACCACGGAACCGGCAACAGTTGCCACAACAATTGCAGATGCAGTAGTCGTAACTGATTTGTTAGCTGTAACGGATGTTGTTGCAGATTCTACTTCCAACGTTCCTGCAGATGAACCAGTACAAGAAGAGAATGAGGAAGATGATGTCGTACATACGATAGCTTATGCTCCTCCTCGTGATTGTACTGGAATGGCAATTCATGTTGGTTCTGTTATCACGTATCCTCGCGGTCGTCGTATCACAATGGTTACTGGGGTCGTGGTTGGTATTTCTACAGGAGCTTATGGTTATAAGTTTCAAGTCGTTCAACTTTCTTATGGTGGGAGACCTCATAAGTTTACGGTCAATAAAGCAAACCGTTTGGTTGTTGTTGATCGTAATCCCTTCCGTGTAGGAACACGTGAACACGATCAATTTAATACTTTGGTTGACAAGCATCGTCCTGTAAATGAATAAACTGCTGGGAGTGCATTCAAAAATCAGATTCTGGAACGAACATTCCAGTCTTATTGAAGAAGCTGTGATTGTGGGGTTTGGTCATCCTCCTAACATTAGGGTGATCAGACCCTCGACTTTTCGAGAAGAAGATAGACGCATTGAAATAAAAGAATCTGATATTGTAGGAACGTTTAATCCTGAATCCTTCCTTTGGGAAACGTATCCAGGATTTAATAGGGAGATTCCAATACCATGTTAAAATTGAAATATAATGCAGCAGCAGTAAAGGCGGCAATAGAAGCAGGCCCAGCAGGATGTGGTTGTATCTTCTTCTTTGCGTTTTTCTTTATTAGTCCAATCATTGGTGCTTTAACAATGCCATATGCAGTTAATACCTGGTTGGAATATCTTGGAAAAGACCCAACGTTTACATGGTATTATGGTCTCTTCCTTGGGATTATACCCAGTGTTGGGTATTGGAGTTTGATTGTAGCGATAATAACCTTTATCGCCATTTTCTTTATAGGATAAACTAAACTTGTGGGGGCGACCCGGTTTCGACGTGGTAAACGAGATTGGATGCTTCATGCCGAGGTTGGTCGATGGCCTCGTAAAAATCGACTAAAGCCAAATAACTGGCAACGTAGTAAAATTCACTCCTCGTGCTCGTGTAGCACAGCCTGCTTTGCTTGCTGCCTAACAAGTAGTAACAAACCAGGTGGGACGTCCTTACCTTGACTCCTTCTAAGGGATAAGGGCGCCGACAGAAGGGCTGTTCTGTATTTTGGGAAATATTTGCTACAGGATAGTATCTTAAAAAGTTCCTATTCCAAGGATATCGAGTCTGACGAGATCCAAGGATGAAAATCAAAAGAAAGACTAAGCATGTAAACACACCAACAGTAGAATATTGCGGACGTGGGTTCGATTCCCACCGCCTCCACCATTTAACAAAAAAGGTTGTTATGTCAAAGGAAAATGATCACTTCGAAGAAATACTGAAAATTCTCTATGAAGAGGATTTAATCGGACTCGCTAATTGTGGCTGCCCAGAAGATGAATATGCTGCTGAAGCTATAAAGATAGCCGAAACTTTACAACACATTCCGGCAAGGTTTTTATTGAAAAACTACATCAATGCTATTTTTATGACTCATTTTGAAGGTGTATTTAGAGCAGATCTAGAAAAACTAGATCAAACGACTGAAAGGATTTGGGCACTTAAAAATCCTTCTTGATCCTCCCAGTGTAATGGTTCGTACACTGTTTATGTGAGGCGTTGGCGGGTGGGTCAGTGGAGAAATCTACTGACCCACCAATAGAATAAACTAAACTGGGCGAGTATGCTAATTGGAATTGCAGCGGTGCTAAGAACGCCGTGTTTCTGTGGGTTCAACTCCCACCTCGCCTACCATTAAAAAATACAAAAATACACAATCCAATAAATAAAAGGAATTATACTATGTTACCATTCGAAGATAAAACATGCATGACTTGGGGAGAATTAAAAGAAAAGTTGGATCATCTTTCTGAATCTGAATTGAAAGAAAAAGCATCTTTTGTATCATTTGAAACTCAAGGATTTATGTGTTTCAATATGAAAGTTATTGCCTTGTATACAGATCTCACTCATTTAGAGCCTAGTGATTCTTTTATAAATACTGATTCAAAAAAAATGGATCAGAATAAAGCGAAAGAATTAATGAAAAAGAATTTTGGATCTTATCTTTTGGTTGGAGATGCGATGAAAAACTTAGATGATGTTCTTTCACCAGCCGATATTGATAAACAAAGGAAATAGATATGACAAAAGAAGAAAAGCAAAAACGTCGGGAAGAGATAATCTTCGAAAGAGAACTTGATGATAAAGGTTATCTTGGTGGTATTGCTACTTATAGTGGGTTGGCGGTTGAAAAATTAGACCAACTTGTTACGGAACAACTTGCTGATCCAGAACAAAATCAAAACAATTCACCATCTCTACAGGAATTTCTTGATTTCGGAAAGAAATGGAATCCTCCTTATACTATTAACTATGATGGTTATATGGTAGAAGATAGAAGGGATGATGAGAGAGTTTCTGTTGATGGAATTAATATTGTTGCAAAGGAAGGAACTATGTTTTCTGTTTCTTTTTTAATTGACTTTGCTAATATGTTTAGGGAAGCTGATGAATATCTATTAACTGAAACACAGGCGAAAGCTTGGTTTGATTGAGATGAAAACCTGTTCAACATGTAAATATTTACTTCGTAGAGTTGTTTGCGAAAGAATAAAATTTACAGAGGATAGATTGCCTGATGATCCAGTAAGTGTTTCTGATGCAGAAGATTATACCGCTTCATTAGACATACATGATCCAGAAAGATTTGGTTGTCTGTTACATAAACCAAAGGATTCAGAAAATGCCTAATTTCAAATTATCCTTCTCAACAGAGTTAATTACTGAAGCAGATAATTCTGAAGAAGCATTGAAGATTTTCGCTAAACACATCTATGAATTAGCAACACAAGAAGAGGGTGATAAGGATTTTGATGTAAAGATTGAAGAACAAGATCCTTTACAGGACTTTCTAAAGATTGAAGAATTGCCAACTGAACAAATAACACAAACATCTGAGCCTGGGAACCTAACCGGTTAAGGAGCAGTCTGCAAAGCTGTTGTTAGTGGGTTCAATTCCCACCCTAGGCTCCATAAATCATCTACAAAATGGAGAACCAAAAAAATGGCTAAGACGCCGAAATTCGTTATGGATGGACTTCCGGGTATAGTAACGATAACCGATTTTGTAATGGCACCCAATGGGACATGTTATAAATGCTTCTGGTGTAATCACTGGGAGATCATTATAGATGAGGATGTTCCTATTGAAAATTTCAAATCACACGAGGGATGGTTTCTTGCAGCAATACAAGCTGGCAAAGTAGTATTTACTATTCCGGGTTGTAAACTACAGTCTTGGAGCAGAAGTAATAATCCTCCCAAAGCACAACCAAGTCAAGCTGATTGTTTTTGCTTTGGAACGACAGTAACAGTTTAGGGACCCAATGTATGCCCGGTGTTTTCAAGTTAGTACAGGATACAGATGAAGGTCTGCCTAGATTTGATGATGCGATTGATATCGTATCAAAAAAGATAAAAGAAATTCTTGGTAGTAATGCTTTAGTAGATCGACCAGATTTGTTAGATGATGGTCTTGCTAAAGTTCAAAACCATGATGGATGTTTCGTATTAGAATATAATGGTGATTGGTATCTCCTAGATCATTACCGTGGAAGAATGGATCCAGAAGATTATGTTCAAGAATATCCACAAGAGGAGATTGTTGACTTGACTGGTCAAGATTGGGAAGAAGTATTGGAGAAAGTAATATGAAAGATGACAAGAAAGTTCCAAAAAGAAATTGGAGAAAGCCCATCGATTGTAATGGCAATCGTGTTAAAGTTGGTGATCGTGTTTTGATTCTGTGTTATGATACAGAAAAGATTTCCTATTTCCGCCCGGCGTTTGTTACAAAAATTACACCAGTTCCTAATAGTAAATGGTGTACAAAGGAAATTCTAGATCATCAGTTTTCTTTAGAAAGTTTTTGTGTAGATCATAATTCTCTTTATGGTGTAATAAGATCAACACAAATAATGCAACACAGTGATAGGATACGTTTGATCAAAGATTATAGAAGAACGGTAAACCTATTAAGTCAATTGACGTATTGGTTGTTTGAACCGAGGAAGAAAAATGTCAGTAACCGAAGAAATCATCCAGCTAAGAAGTAAGATTGAATATCATAATCAACTGTATTATGATAAAGCCACTCCTGTAATATCGGATAGTGAATATGATCAGTTGATGCAAAGATTGATTCAACTTGAGAGTCAGCATCCTTATTTACTTACGCCGGATTCTCCTTCTCAAAGAGTTGGTGGTGAACCAAGTTCAGAATTTGAATTAGTTGAGCATAGATATCCAATGTTGTCTATTGATAATGTTTTTTCTCTGGAAGACATTACACAATTTGATGACCGTGTTGCTAAGGCTGTAGGATCTAGTCCATTCAACGGATACATTTGCGAATTAAAGTTGGATGGTTTGGCCATCTCTTTACAATATATCAACGGTGTATTAAATCGCGCAGTAACACGTGGAAACGGCGCCGCAGGCGACGATGTAACAAGTAATGTGCGTACACTACGAACAGTCCCCCTGAAGATTGTAGGCGACGACGTGCCTCCCTATATGGAAGTTCGTGGTGAAGTTACAATGGATAGAAAAGAGTTGGAACGCTTAAATAAAATTCGCCTACAAAAGGGTGAAAAGCTTTTAGCTAATCCAAGAAATGCAGCAGCGGGCACCTTGAAGCAATTAGATCCAAAGATATTCAAGGAACGGAAATTAAACGTCACTGTCTTCGATTTCTTCCCACAACCAGAGACGAGAGAAAAGATTATAATGACATTGAAGAAATGGGGATTCAATGTTAATATGAATAGCAGGAAGAAGATCGTTGTTGATGATGTTATGAAGTTTTGTAACTTCTGGGAAAAACAACGTAAGACTCTTGAATATGATATTGATGGTATTGTTATAAAGGTGAATGATACCTCTCTTTGTCAAAAGATGGGTCTTACTGGACATGCACCAAGAGCATTGGCAGCATACAAATTTCCTGCTGAAGTGGTTGTTACACAATTATTAGGTATAACGGTACAAGTTGGAAAATCTGGTATACTGACACCAGTTGCTGAATTAGCTCCTGTGAAGTTATGTGGAACGATTGTTAAACGAGCTAGTTTGTATAATTTTGAACAATTGATTCAAAAAGGTCTTCGTGTAGGAGATTATGTAAAACTACAGAAAGCTGGAGAGATTGTTCCTCAAGTAATCGGTTTTGCATATCGTGATGCGGATAATGAAGAATATCATCTTCCGACGAAATGTCCTGTATGTGGATCACCCGTAGTAAAAGATTCAGGTGGCATACTCATTCGTTGTTCTGGTTTGAATTGCCAAGCACAGATAGCAGAAAAGATTATAGATTTTGCATCCAAACCTGCTATGGATATTGATGGCTTAGGATCTTCTATTATATATCAATTAATGGAATCCGGATTGGTAAATCACATATTTGATTTATATAATCTTGATTATAATCAAATGCTTCTGTTAGATAGGATGGGAGAGAAAAAGGTGGAAAATCTCCAAAAATCAATTGAAGCAAGCAAGAAACAACCATTCGAGAGGGTTCTAATTGGTCTGAGTATTCCAAACGTTGGGAAACATTTATCTCCCATATTAGCGAAGACTTTTAAGAACATGGATGACCTCTCTAAAGCCAGCGTGGATAGATTGAAAACATTGAATGACGTTGGCGAAATTGTGGCACGAAGTATTGTTGATTGGTTTTCAAATCCAGAGAATAAAAAGTTGATTGAGGAATTGAAAACTGCCGGATTAGCGATGACTTACAAAGAGAAAGTTTCTACTGGGCCAAAACCTTTGGCTGGTAAGAAGTTCCTGGCAACTGGAAAATTAATGAAATATAGCCGGGAAAGTATCGAAGCAAGGATTGAAGAACTTGGCGGTGAAGTAGCCTCTGGTGTATCAGCAACACTAGACTTTTTAGTTGTTGGAGAGAAACCGGGGTCCAAACTTGCTAAGGCACAACAATTGGGTATAAAGGTAATTTCTGAGGATGAGTTCGATAATATGATTAAACCCTAGGAGGTGCCAAAGCGTGGTACAATTAACAATTACACATGAACAAGCGGAGGTAATAAGAAACGCTTTAAGATCTCACAGAGTGCATGTTTGTCACAAACCAAAAGAGTTTGAGACAACCAAACATCTAGAGAGAGTTCTGACTGCTGCCACTCAGTGGACAGGGGATAAAGATTTGACAGAGTGGTCAAATCAAAATGATGAGAATAAAAATGAAGATGCAAGTAATGAAACAAATCAAACAGGAGATATTTAGAACATGGGTACACCTTTGAGACAAAAGATTCACTTACTGGTAATTGATCCTCAGATTGATTTCTGCGATCAAAATGGTGCATTGTATGTAGCCGGTGCAGATGAGGACATCGCACGTCTTACCAATATGGTCAACAGCCATATCAATGATTTTGAGGATATTCATGCCACGATGGATAGTCATCATGAATTTGATGTAGCACATCCGATTGCTTGGCTTGATGCTAATGGAACAAAACATCCTGATCCATTTACGTGCATTACGAAGAAGGATGTACAGGATGGTGTTTGGAAGTCAACGCATCCTGGAATTCAAAGCCGTTGGTTAGATTATGTAACCAAACTGGAAGCTAATGGGCGTTATCCTTTGGTCATATGGCCGCCTCACTGCCTTATTGGGCATCAAGGGCATACTGTTGTTCCTTCTCTATGGAATGCGTTTCATGAATGGGAGAAGCAAACAATTGCCATTGTTGATTTTGTGACAAAAGGCTCCAATCCCTACACAGAACATTATTCTGCTGTTATGGCAGACGTTCCGGATGACAATGATCCGACAACACAATTGAATACAAGACTCATCCAAACCCTACAGGATGCAGATGTGATTCTTCTTGCAGGTGAAGCATTGAGTCATTGTGTGGCCAATACTGTGACGGATATTGCTAACAATTTCGGTGAAAGCAATATCAGAAAACTCGTTCTTCTCCGGGATGCTTGCTCGTCTGTTGGAGGGTTTGAACAGATGGGTGAAGACTTTATCACGAGGATGTCTAGTCGTGGAATGCAAGTATCTACAACCGTCGATTTCTGGGCGTAATTAAAGAGGAGAATTTGTAACATGCCGAAACTTCTAGGTAGTATTTCAAATGATGAACAGGTCCTGACTATTCCTGGGACTACGTTTACCTTTTCTGGTGTACGTCCGGAAAAGTTGGGTGCAGAATATCAAACGTTAGTGACGTTGGTCATTGATATTACGGGATCTGTTTCTCCGTTTGCCGATGATCTTTTGAAGATGCTTAAGACCGTTGTCAATGCTTGCCAAAAGCATCCTCGGTCTGAAAATCTTATGGTTCGTATTGTAACATTCAATGAGGATCTGTATGAACTTCACGGATTCAAACAGGTTGCTGATGTAGATTTGAATTCATATCAGACATTTAATTGTGGTGGTATGACAGCATTGTTTGATGCTTGTGTGTATGCAATTGGTGCCACACAAACGTATGCAGAAACATTGCGGTCCAGTGACTATAAGGTCAATGCTGCTATCTACATTCTCACAGATGGTGATGACAATCGTTCAACAAACACACTCAATAAGGTCAAGCGTTGCCTCTTGGATACCAGGAGTAAAGAAGATCTTGAATCATTGGTCACTATTCTTATCGGTGTCAATGCAGGATCTTGCACTCAGTATCTTCAAGATTTCAAAGACAAAGCCGGTCTCAGTCAGTACGTGGATGTAGCGGATGCTACTCCAGGAAAACTGGCCAAGTTGGCTCAATTCATTTCTCAATCTGTTTCCAGTACCAGTCAGAGTCTTGGAAGTGGTGGACCTTCCCAACTCATTAACCCGACATTCTAGTTCTTGGCGGTGGGAGAGGTCATCTGATCTCTCCCACCAAATTCTAAAAAGGAGAAATTACAATGAATAGAAATACCGTGTTTTTAGTGATGGTTATCCTACTTGGGTGTATATCAATTACAGCAACCAATTGTAATTGGGTAGCAAAAGAAGCAGGGGGAACCATAACAGTACATGTAGGCAAAGGCCAGAAACTGGTTAATGCCACTTGGAAAGAATCCAATTTGTGGATTTTGACAAGAGATATGAAACCAGAAGAAACTTCTGAAAAGTATACATTCCAAGAATATTCAAATTTTGGTATCCTAGAAGGAACTGTTATCCTCGAAGAGAGTAAGTAAGATGGATCAATCAGAGATTGCAGTTGATCAGTTCATGACTGTTGGTACTAATCATCACGTGTGTCAAGATTATGTAATATCTCGAAAAGAAGATCCACCGAGATTGATATTAAGTGATGGTTGCTCTTCCAGTTTAGATACAGATATTGGTTCTCGCCTATGGGTTAGATCAGCAAATGTAGATATATTACAATCAAGAGGAGGTTTTCAGAATTCTCTTTATTCTCCAGAAAAACTGATTGCAACAGATAAATTGGGGTTATCATTTATTGCTGCCCGTATTGGAGGAAGAGTTGAAAGAATAGGAGATATGCTTGAATTAGCATATAACATGCCGGATTGTACTCTTTTGATGGCCTATCATTTTGCATTAGAGAATCTAACAAGAATAATGATTTTTGGTGATGGGGTGTTCTTTATTAAAAAGACAGATGGATTGCATATATTTCGAATCGAATTTTCACACAATGCGCCTTATTATCCAAGTTACTTGTTAAGTGTGAAAAGGCAGAATGATTATTTTAAGATAAGCAAAGAACTTGATGCTAAAGTTGAGGTCACATATTATGAACCAGGAGTAGAAGCCATCAATACTACTTTTGAAAACATTGAGGATTGGCCTGGTTACTTTATGGAAATATCTGATGGATTTGAATGTATAGGAATTGCTTCAGATGGAATCTGTCAGATTAAAGAAAGAGGGACAGCAAACTTTCTTCATGTTAAGAAAGTATTGAAAGACTTCTTGGCTTTCAAAGGTGTTAACGGTGATTTTGTAAAGAGACGTGTTGGGAGAGCTTTAGAAGATTATGCTAAGGAAGGATATTATCCATCAGATGATCTCTCGATAGCAGTTATGTTAAACAAGGATGTTTGGAATGGCGAAAATACCCGTTCAGTTACAGGGGCGTAAACCTATAACCCTGGATGATAAGGACTACTTATCTGGAGGTGAAGGGAAAGTCTTTGTTCGAGGAGATACGGCTTACAAGATATACCATGACGTTTCAAAGGTCATTCCTCAAGCGAAGATTCAAGAATTGGCGCCCATCATTTCGTCAACAATCCTGGGGCCAAAAGAACTATTGTATGATCCAAAAAGCGGAAAGCCGATTGGTTTTATCATGCAATTTGTTGCTAATACAATTCCTCTAATGAAATTGTTTACAACAGGTTTCCGTGATAGAAATCAAGTCACACCAGAAATGTCTGTAAAGTTGGTTCAAGCTATGATCAACAACATTGATCTTATACATAAAAACGATACCCTTATGGTAGATGGAAACGAATGCAATTACTTAGTTGATGGTGTAACATTTGTGACTCCCTATTTCATAGATGTTGATTCTTATCAAACAAAGAGTTATCCTGCACAAGTTCAAATGCCTTCGATTCGCGATTATCACACAAAGGGATTCAACACATTATCTGATTGGTTCTCCTTCGCGATTATTGCCGCACAGATCTTTGTGGGTGTCCATCCATATAGAGGATCGCATCCAAAATTTAGTGGAACCAATGAACTGGAAGCAAGGATGAAGGCAAATGTTTCTATCTTTAACAAGGATACGAAACTTCCTCCACCGGCAAGACCATTCGATTTGATTCCAGCAGATATCCGTGATTGGTTTATTAATCTTTTTGAAAAAGGTAAACGGAGTCTTCCGCCAATGCTCGTTGTTGGAAAGATTACCAAGCCACAGATTACGGTATTAATTGGAAGTAATCAGTTTATTATAGCAAAAGAACAAACGTTTAAGGATACTAGCTTACTTCATTGCAAGTTTCTAAATGGAGTTTTAGTTGCTTATACATCGAAGTACATCCAAATAGGAAAAATGAAAATAACCAATACGTTCGCCTCAGTTATCCGCCCAATGTCCAGTGATAAATATTTGCTGGTGGGTCTTGAACAAGATTATCTTACCGTTCGGGATGCAAATTCTGGAGATGACTTGTGTAATGGTAGGAACAAAATTCCAGCAGATAAAAAGATGGTTGTAGATGGTCGAATCTATGTAATTAAAGATGATAGACTTTCAGAAATCAAAGTGCTTTCTCTAGGAACATCTTTGATACCCTCTTACGGTTCAACATGGAACATACTTCCAAAAGCAAGTTTGGTATTTCGTGATGTAATATACTCTGATGTTCTTGGTGTTCCTTTCCTCTACATTCCTTATAAAGAAGGTAGTATGGGAATATTCAAGGTGGATGAACTGAAGGGTTATAAGATCCTAGATGCCAAACATGATAATGGTGTATGTATTTTAGTATGCCATCAAAAGAAAACAGGCAGAGACGATCGTATCATTATTAAATTCAATTTTGAACAAAACACCTACCAGTGTGATATTGAAAAAGACATCACTCCAACCGAGGTCAATTTCGTAACATTGGATAATGGTATTACTGTTCTGTTGACTGGTGATGACTCTGTTGAAGTGTTCCATAAATCATTTGGAGCACCAAAGAAAATAATTGATAAGGCAGGATTGGATGGTTCTTCTGTTTTGTTCAAAGATGGAAATAAGGTGTTCTTCTATATTCCATCTAGGAACGAAACCTACAGTTTTCAAATGAGGAAATAAGATATGAAAGTAAAGACTTTGTTAGCAGCAATAATTGGCTCTGGATTTGAATCAAACAATTCAAGATTTTGGCCTGAAGAAGAAGTTGCCAAAAGAGCGAATGATATCGCCGAAAATATAATGAAACGAAATGGTGAATGTATGAACGAGCAGATTGCTTTGTTTATTCCAGGAGAAAAAGGATAATGGCTTTTGTACATTGTCACAATCCAGAATGTAAATGGGAGCAAGATGATTTCTGGAATTTTCATTTCAATAGAGACGGCCGAGGATATTTTAAGTTCACGAAGAAGTTTGGATGGGAATATAATCCAATAAGTCTTTGGTTATCTTATATCTTTGGTCAAACACCAGGGCACAGAAGAGATGGATACTGGAGACCAAGATACATGATTTCTTTCTCTATTGGGCCAGACATGAACATACTTGATAAACCAATAACACTACATTCATGGTATTTAGCATTGAAATCTACTTGGAAAATGTTTAAGAAATTCAAGGACCAAGTCTGGTGGACACAAGAAGAATTTCAAGGTTTGTGCCATAAAGATGAGAATGGAAACAAAAAATATCCAGTATGTCCAAAATGTGGTAAAGACCAACTGGATGTGGATTAAGGAGTAACTATGAAGATTATTTGTTTGGGTTCCGGTGGAGCCTTAGGAGACAAATTCAATACCAATTTTCTGGTTGAAAAAGAGCCAGGAACATATTTGGCTATTGATGTTGGTCAAACATGGCCTATGGCTATGAGAAAGGCCAATAGAGATATATCGTGTGTAGACGCGGTTTACATCTCTCATCTACACGCCGATCATTCTGGTGGTATGGAATTTCTTGGATTCTATACTTACTTCAAACTGGGGTTTCCTTTCGGTCATCATCGTCCACTTCTTTACGGATTGTGGGATGTTATTTATGGTCTTTGGGAACACACTTTGAAAGGTGGAATGGAGAGTATTCAGAATCAACGAAATACTCTAGAGACCTTTTTTAATTCTCATCCAGTTCCTCCCAATGGTGGATTTTCGTGGTGGGATGTGAATTTTGAATTAGTTCAAACAGTTCATGTTGTTGATGATCGAAGGATTGTTCCGTCTGCAGGTTTGAGGTTTGTCTCTCCTGATACAGGGAAAAGAGTATTCATTACTGGGGATACACAATTCTGCCCAAATCAAATTATGAGTTATTATCAAACCGCTGATATCATCTTCCAAGATTGTGAAGTAGCAAAATATCCTGGAAGTGTACATGCTCAATTTCATGAACTTTGTACATTGCCAGATGATGTCAAGGAAAAAATGTACTTAGTACATTATGATTCCATAATTAGTCCAGAGGATGTACACAAGAATGGATTTGTGAAAGGATTCATTAATACAGGACAGGAGATAGAGGTATAACAATCATGTCATCAGAAACTCCTGAGGATAAACAATACATTAAAGAGGAAGGAGTCAAAACTCTTTGTTCTTGTGGTAAACCTGGAAAGTCTAGAGTTGATAATGGTTTACCTTCTGGTATACATTGTGATGATTGTTGGTTGAAGTTGTTGATCTCTAGCAAAAGTCGCAGTTGGTAAATTGCCGCGGGTTATGGAAGTGGTCATCCGCTTGGGTTCATATCCCAAGAATCGCAGAGTTCGAATCCTGCACCCGCTACCAATTTTTAGTTCAAGGCCAGTGGCGTGACGAGACTGAGTCCTTGAATGGAGATGTTGTTGGAGTAGTTCAATAGGGTAAAGCTCTCGTCAGCTCCTAGAATGAAACAACATCTCCTACATAAGTTTTTCGGCAACACCCGGATAGATTTGTGGTTGGTATGGGCCGGCATCAGTCGGTGACCTCAATACAGGAACAATTCGTGAAATCCCGGTTAGTCACTTGCCGACGGTAGTAGTTTAATTGGGTAAAACGCCGACCACGCCTGGCCAGGCAAATGAACGTCGGAGACTATGGGTTCGAGTCCCATCTGCTGCAAATTTTCTGATCTTTTCTAATACGCCTCTCAGAAATGAGATGGAAGAATGTTAGAGCCGATGGAGCGTATCTCAAGGTTCTGACGGTGTCCACAGCCGTAAGCAAGCCCTCCGCTCTCGAGCGATGCGTGTGGAATGAGAGCAAAAGGGATGGTTTGTGTAGTATTTCTGTAAAGGTAATGGAGACGAGTTTGGTTGTTCCAAAGGAACTATAAAAGTGACTTTCTCAGGTCCAACGACCATATGCTCACAGAAAGCTGGCACACTCCACCTTTTGGGTCATTAGTTCAGTGGTACTAGAATAGAAGATTGTCGATCTTCAGACACGGGTTCGATTCCCGTATGACCCGCCATTTAACAAATAGGAGGATATGAATTATGATGATCTTGACTATTCTAATGGTATTCTGTGCTGGGTCAACATACACGATTCCAAGTGATGAGATTAATACTCAGAAAGTGTTTTTTGGTACGTGTAATCAATTCAAAAACCCAGCAGAAATTGATTATGAAACTATAATTCGTCAAACTCCTGAGTATAAGGAAATCCAGCATAAAAAACTTGAAGCTGGTACTGCTAAATATTGGCTACTTATGAGTGATGCTACTGAAAGAGTAGTTAAGTATGTTAGTGAAGTTGCTCAAGAAGAAAAATATGATTTGATTTCTTCACAAGGATATCTTAGCAGTTTGAAGAAACCTATTCCAGCACATGACGCTACTCAGTGTGTTGTGGATAAGATCAAGAAAAGAAAAACACATAGAAAATAAATTCTTGAACTCTCAATAGGACAAATTAAAAATATTAGGAGTTCATTATGATGTTATGTGAAAAATGCGGTACTGATATTCTGATTAAATATGGATCTGGTAGATTCTGTTCTGCTAAATGTGCAAGATCTTTTGCCACATCCAAAGATCGAGAAGGAATCAATAAAAAAGTTTCTGAAAAATTAAAAGGAAGAAAACTTTGGTCAAGACCTGATTCTTTTCGCCTTGCTGAAAATGCTAGAAAAGTCAGAATGAAACGTTTACAAAAAACGTGGGAGACAGAAGAAATACAGAATCTTTCAGATTTTGCAAGAAGAACGAGAATTCTAAAAGAACAAGATAATCAGTGTTTTGTTTGCCATTTATCCTCTTGGAACGGATCATTTCTTAAATTACAACTAGACCATATTGATGGAAATAGAAGTAATAATAAAAGAGAAAATCTTAGAATGATTTGCCCAAATTGTCACAGTCAAACAGAAAATTATTGTGGAAAATCAAAAAACACATCAAAAGAATTATCTGATGAGATAGTTTCTAGTTGTTTGATTCGAAACAGTTTCAATATTTCTCAAACTTTGAAAGAATTGAATTTAGCATATGGTGGTAGTAATTGGCACAGATGTCATCGCCTGTTGTTTGAGATGAAAACCTTGGATAAAGTAAAACAATGTTCTGAGAATGGGAGTGTAACTCAAAGGGATTAGAGTACTTGTCTCTTAAACAAGAGGTTGTGGGTTCGAGTCCCACCGCTCCCACCATTAAAAAAAGGATTACAATATGAAACACATGGGAAGAGGAATAGCCACGTTAGGAGTTTGTGGATTAACTGCTGTTATGGCCTGGGTAAAAATAGATGGTTTGGTTTGGATAATACCTTTCTTCGGTTTATTGTTTATCTGGGATGGTGCTAGTAAAGAAAACTAAGGAATAAAGATTATGTGTACAGTGTGTCAAGAACTTGTAGATAAACATCTTTCTGGTTTATCCGAAGAGGAAAAGAGTTACATTCTTTGGGAAGAAACAGCTTTTCCTTTTATTGATCCTAGTGAACCATCTGGTAGAGAAATGTTCGAAAAACAATTGATAGACGCACGTGAAAGAGGTGCTAAGGAGAAAGAAGTATGCTTGAATATGTAAAAATCCTGTGGGAAACTTTCGGTTGGACTGGATTCACTACCGCCGGAAGTTTTATGTTCTATAACTTGTTACTCATTTACGCTATTTATAGAGTTGAGAAACAGGTTAAGGTTTTGATGAAGGATAAAGAAGAGAGAGATAAAGAAGACGAAGAAATAAACAAATATTTTGACAATGGTGGAAAAAGCCCACGAGTTATAACTGAAATCAGTGAAGGATAAACAATCACAATCTTAGGAGTGTGGCCGAGTTGGTCTAAGGCGTTCGACTCCAAATCGAAATTTCGCGGGTTCAAATCCTGCCACTCCTGCCAGCGGAAGAGTACACTAATTGGGAAGTGGCCAGTTTCGAAAACTGGTGCCTACGGGCTTGGGAGTTCAAATCTCCCCTCTTCCGCCATTTTTCACGAATAGAAAGGAATTAAATGCTCCGCGTAGTATGTATGGATTTTATATCTCTTCTGGATATATCTCAATATGACCTTAAAAAGGATTCTGAAATACTGGCGTTTACCCTCTTGGAACTAGCCAGTAAGGCAGAGGAGACAGATATACCAATAACAGTAGTATTTTCAAAGGAGCCAATAGATGTCGAAAACCAAGATAATAAAGGTTGATATACCTGTACATAAAAGTTCAGATTGTTATTATATTCGTGTTTGAGACATCAAAGATGAGGAGAAACGGAAACGATTTGAACAATTTATGGGCGGTCAAACAAGACCATTAATAGAAGAAATTCCTCTTGATGAACAAGATTGTTGTTTCTCTTGGGACTATCTGCACTTTCTTGAGATTGATCAAGCTAAAGGACTAAAGAAGAGAATTTTAGAAGAGGCGTATTTTGATTGAGGTATTATGGAGAAAATAAAACGTGAGCTTTCAGGAATAATCTCTTTAGAACAATATCGAGATTTAACGCAAGAAAACATTAATGATTATTCCTATATTGCATCAGGAATAAACGTTCGTGGTTTGGGATCATCTATTAGAAGAGTTTTCTTAATTCCAGATGATCCAGAATTTCCAAATGGCCCGGAATTTAGAATGCAGAGAATCGTGTTTTACCCGAAAGGAAAGGTAGAAAAACCGGAAGAAGGTGATTTTCGTTTCTATAGAGAATGCAGTCGGTGCGCTACTAACACATCTTCCCCATTTTTTCTCCAGCGTCATTTGTGGGATATAAGAACAGGTTTAAGTATCAGCCCATTAGAGGGTTGTTCTTTTAATATATCAAAAGAAATATGCCCGACTGTGACAAGTTATTATGAAATAGCTAGAGATCCAGCGCAGGTAGCAGAATTGAGAGGTGTTGGTTATGGATGAACTAAGATTTATCATACTCAGTAAACTTTTTATGGAATCGTTTTTCTATGAAGAGCCATACATCGTCATATCTATCTGTGAACCAGGAGAAGAACCTCCAAATCTCAAAACAGATTCAAACAGAAAAGATGTTCTTAGGGTCGAAATACATGATATAGATGATGTAAAGTTTGCTGAAGAATATGGGTACAAAACACTTGATGAAAATCAGGCTAAAAGTGTGTTAGAGTTTGCTGAGAAATGGAAGGATAAACTTAACATTCTAGTGATACATTGTAGTGCTGGTGTCTGTAGAAGTGCCGGAATGGCTGCAGCACTATCCAGAGCATATAACGGGCATTCTCGAGGAATCATAGATAATCCTCGTTATAAACCAAGTACACACATTCAAGCTACTATTGTGAAAGTAGCAGAAAGAATGAAGTTGGGATATTATAAGGATTAGTTTGGTAGGGTGGGATATCGGTTTCCCAGTACGCCTCATAAGCGTGCCCATGCGGGTTCGACTCCCGCCCCTACTACCATTTTCAGAGCCGACATAGCTCAGTTTGGCAGAGCAGCTGATCTGTAATCAGCAGGTCGGGGGTTCGATGCCCTCTGTCGGCTCCATTTTTCACAACCTGGAGAAAAAATTGGGAAGAATTGTTAATGTTCCTATAAATATTGATGATCCTAAAAAAGTGAGTCAATTAGATCCTGATCTACAGGATAAGTTATCTTTTGCAAGTAGAGATGGCTATGGAAGATTTCGCACCATTAAACAGGTAGAAATGTTTTTGAAAAGATTGATAGAAATAGATAAAAAAATTATTATATTTGGAGAATAACATGTCTAATAAAATGACCGAGGAAGAACTTTCTTCTCTTAGAGAGAGATTTCAAAACGCCAACAATCCAACAGTTATCTCCTTGTTGGATCATATAACTGCTACAGAGGAACGAATCAAGAAATTAAGAAAAGCCTTAACTGATGGAATCTTTGCTATCGGTGGATCTGCAAGCGAGGAGTCTTCAGATGAATTTCTTTGCCTTCTGCCAGAAGAAATATGGGCACACAGGAGTGCTCAGATGAAAGATCTATTGACACCAAAACCTATTCCTATAGAATTGGAATTGGCAAAGATAACACAGACAAATACAGATAGAGTGCCTGTGGATTTTACTGTATCTGAGGGTATAGCCAATCTTCAGATAGATGGTAATAAGGCTTGGATATGTATCAATGGTCAAGCCGCCGTTAGAATCAGAGGCTTTGAGAAATTTACATTACATGGAGAAGATATTAAACAATGAAGATAATCAGATATGATAATATTCAAATACTCGAATGGGATATTGATACTGTATTGGGTGTCAGAATCATAAAAATGAGATTTTCTGTCGTCATCGCTCGAGAAGATGAACTCGACAACAAATATGGTTTAATGTTTGAAAGCGATGAATCTGATGATTTTACTTTGGTTCATGCCCTTGAACCTTGGATGACAGAAGAGATGCTTAAAAGTCTCCAAGAAGCATTAGAATTATCTAATGCCAAGGGAAGATGCATTGAACAAGTATTGATTCACTCAAAAGCAAGTCCAATTGAACTATTGTGTGATGACATGGTTGTCTGGGAAAATGTTGGTTTTCGATTTGATTTTGATAATCCAAAATTCTATGTAAGATTTGTGATGGGTGATCATGCCATGATTACTCCTATCTTGCTTGGAGATGTGACATTTCTTTCTGGAACTACCAGTATCACAAAGCCAATAAGATTAATTGGACACCTCAAATATCCCGATCAATTTAATATTTCTCTGAGTGATGATTGGGAACTTGAATGTGAGTATACTAATGGATATTCTTTTGAAAAAGAATACGAATCTTATGTAGTTCGAACTGGTTTTGAGAAATTTCAGAAAGAGAAAATGGCAAGACTTAAGAATACTCCGAGAGGTATTTTGGAAGCCTTTATAGGGGATGATCTTCCTAATAAGATAATTAGGAATGAATCAATAAAAAAGGAAGATTGGGAAAAGGCAGCAACACAAATTTTGAATGCTCGGATTCCTGAAAACATGCGTTATATCGGCGATCCTCGCAAACAAGATTGAAAGAGTGAATCCTTCCTAGGATAAACTAATAGCTGATCTACCATGTGTAGAAACAGTATCTTGGGCTGTCTGAAAAGGCAACCCTTGCCGAGTCGAAGTCGTCTAGTCTGGTAAGACCTCTGCCTTCCAAGCAGATGACCGTGGGTTCAAATCCCATCTTCGACTCCATTTTTAATTTACCTTTAAGGAGGATACTATAATGGGAAAATTGACACCTGCCCAGTTATCAGTAGATATTCGTGGAAAAATGCAATCTATGGCTTGGTTTATTTATGCAGCGGCTGTATCCAATATACTGTATACAGATCCATTACCGGACACAGCTACATTAGAAGCACTTGCCGCTGATAGTCTTAAAGCTTCTAAAGTTTTTCAAGACATGGTTGATACTAAACAAGAAGTCTTTTACGCACCGTACTTGTAATAACTTTTTGGGGTCATAGTTTAACAGGGAAAACACATGCCCTGCAAGCATGAGAGCGAGGGTTCGAGTCCCTCTGACTCCACCATTAAAAATTAACAACAGGAGACAAAAAAATGAAATGGATTATATTCATACTAATAATGCCGTTTAAGGTATTACGATTCTTTTTCCGTTGCCCGGAAGATGTATTTGAAGATCTCGGTAATATGTTTTCGTATCTTCATCTTTATTTACTTTGGAATGTTCGTTCCGAAAGGAAGATGATATCAAAAGCCTTTGATCTTCATTTTGAAAAAGGTCTAGTGAGGGATTATCTAAATAGAGATGCTGAATATTTGGACAAAAGAATAGAGAATCAAAATATTGGTTTTGAACAATCAATTACTAAATTAGCAATGGGTGGTTATATAGAAAAGGAAGTTCTTCGAAAATATTCGTCTCTTTGTGATGCTGCATATCGTTTGGGTTCTCGTAATTCAGAATCAAAGAGATATGAAAAAGATGGAATTATTGAGGATATGTCTTTTATTTTAGAAGCAC
>Ga0315273_10003270_pt1 | contig 19465 bp, 17 predicted proteins | sample YL17G02_0_MG_FD_205753 | JGI IMG/M metagenome (GOLD analysis project Ga0315273, IMG submission 205753) | Sediment microbial communities from Yellowstone Lake, YNP, Wyoming, USA - YL17G02_0 | ecosystem: Environmental > Aquatic > Freshwater > Lake > Sediment | place: USA: Wyoming | collected...
CCTCGAAGCGCAGGTCTCCGCTCACGGTGCCGGCCTCAACCGACTCCGAGACGATCCCGAGCAGTTCCACGTCTCCGTTGACGGATTCGGCCCGCACACGGCCTTCCACGTCCCGCAGGGTGATGCCCTGGTTCACCGACGAGGCCTCGACCGAACCGCGCGCGCCGAGGACCGTCACTTCGCCGTTGATGGATTCCAGCCGGAGGCTCCCGCGCCCACCCCGGACCTCCACCGACCCGTTGACGACCTCGGCGCTCACATCACCATTCACGCCCTCGACGGAGATCGACGAGTTGAGCCCCGAGAGCCCGAGGCTCATCCAGCGCGGCACCGTCAGCCGGTAGTCCACCCGGGAGGGGATCTCGATCTCCTCGACCCGCGCATGCCGGCGATCGCCGAGGTCGGGCAGGCGCAGGTGCGTGACCGCGCTCACGACGACTGTGGCCGGACGAACGGCCACGTTGACCCGGGTGCGGGGCTCGTGCCCGGCCCGGATGCGCACCGTGTTCCGGTCCCAGACGGAGACCTCGATGTCGCCGCTGAAGTTCTCCAGCGTGAGACGGGACCGGGCGGGCACGGACAGCGTGGTGTCGGTGCTCGCCGGCTCGTCCTCCGCCGCCGCTTCAGGGGCGTGGGGCCGGACCGGAGGCACCGGACGGACGGACTGGGCCCGGGGCGCATCACCCTCATCGGCGCAGGCCCCGGCGCTCGAAACGAGCAGTGCGATCAGTGCGAATCGAAGGATCATCGGTTCATCTCCTAGCCGTGGACGGCGACGATGGCCGTCGCCTGCCGCAGCAGCGTCAGCTTGCGCATGAGTTGCGCGGCGAGGTGTCCGTTCAGGTAGCGGTTCGCGGGGTCGGCGGCCAGGGCCTTGCGCGCCTGTGCGGTCGCCTGGTCGATGATGAGCAGGTTCTGCTCGATGACGCGGACGGTCGCCGGGTCCAACTCGCTGCGGTGCTCGCGCAGCACACGCTCGAGGTCGGCGATGGCCGCGTCGTAGCGGGCGGACTCGAACCCCGCCGGCTGGACGAGGGCGGTGACCGGACTCGCGGCCGACGGGCCGGGCAGCGGTGGGACGGCGGCGGGACGGCGAGAGAGCACGGCCCACATGGTCACGCTCGAGAGCATGACGAGCAGCACGGCTGCGGCGGCCAGTTGCGGGAGCGTGAAGCTCCAGCGGCGCGGTTGCCACGCGCCGGGCCCCGCCGCGCGGGGCGCCCTCCGCCCGCGCCCGTCACTAAGGTCGAGCACGCGCGCCTTGCGCGGGGCGGCGATCCGCGCCGCAATGGCGGGCCACAGGTCCGTCTCGGGCGCGCTCGCCTCGAGAGTTCCAGCGCGCAGGAGCACGGCGCGCAGTTCCTCGACCACGCCGGCACAGCCCTCGCAGAGTTGCAGGTGCACCTCGAGCGCCGCACGCTCGGCGGGGTCCAGCTCGCCGTCCACGTACTCCGACAGGCGGTCGGTCCAGGCGTCCCGGTTCGGGCTCATCGCCCGGTCCCCAGATGTCCGCGCAACAGCATGCGCGCGCGGTGGAGCTGGGCCTTGGTCGTGCCCGAGGTGACGCCCAGCAACCCGGCGATCTCCTCGTGGCGGTAGCCCTCGACGTCATGCAGGACGAAGATGTGCCGCGCCCCCTCGGGCAGGCGGGCCATGGCGCTCTCGAAATCGAGGCTGAAGTCGCGCGACGCCGGGCGGGCGGGCAGGTTCTCCAGCACCTGCTCCTCCGCGATGAAGCGGTCTCGGCGCGTGCCGAGTTGCGCCCGGCGCGTGAGCACCACGTTCACCGCCAGCCGGTGGAGCCAGGTCCCGAAGGCGGCCTCGCCGCGGAAGGTCCCGATCTTCTGCCAGGCTCTCACGAACACGTCCTGCGTGACCTCCGTCGCTTCGTCCGATCCCAGCATCCGCCGGACGAGTCCGTGGATGCGCGCCACGTGAGCGCGGTAGAGCCGCTCGAACGCACGGGTGTCCCCGGCCGCGGCCAGGGCGGTCTCCTGGAAGTCGGTGGCCACCGGGGCCACTTCTGGCGTTCCGCTGGCACTGGTCACCCGGGGCGACACTCCATGCAACCTCTTCGACGGCCCGGTCGGGCAGAAGGTTGGAAGGCAGGACAGCCAGGCTGAGGCAGGCCGGGGGGCAGGGACGCGCCAAGCCCCGCCCGGGGCCCCACCCCCTCTCTACGTCGGCCGCTGTCCGCAGGTTGCCGGGGCCCCGGCTCCCAACCATTCCTCCCCCGGTGGTGTCAGAGACGGTGGAAGCCGCGAAACCATCCGTGCCCCCGCTGCGTAACCAGAAGTGACCGGGCTGACATTCGCGCCCCGCCCGACCCCAACTCAAGGAGCCGCCCGTGAGACCGTCCGCCTTGACCCTGCCCCTGCGCCAGCGCGGCGCAGGCCGCAGCGCCCTCGTCGTCCTCTTCGCCATCGCGAGCGCGTTGACGATCGCCCTCTTCGCCCTGCTCGCCAACGCCTCGTTCCTCGCGATGACCGCCTGCGCCCAGCCGGCCACCGAGCGCTTCGTGCTGCCCGGCCAGCGCATCGAGATCTGCAATCTCGCGGGCGCGGTGCGCATCGTCCAGGGCAGCGGCACGCGCGCCGAGGTCATCGTGACCCGTGGTGGCCGCGACGCCGGCCGCCTGCGCATCGAGCAGGACGAGCAAGGTGACCGGTCCAGGCTGAGGGTCGTCTTCCCGGACCGCCGGGTGGTCTATCCGCGGCTGCACGGCTTCGGGCGCAGCACCATCGTGGTGACCGAGAACGGCTGCTTCCCGGAGGGCCACGGGTTCGTCCTCGGCAACCGCAAGGTCACGATCACCGGCGGCGGGATCGGGATGCAGGCCTGGGCCGACCTCGAGGTGAGGCTGCCACGCGGGCACCAGACCACGCTGCACCTGGGTGTCGGCGAGGTCGTGGCGCAGGACGTGGATGGCGACCTGACCCTCGACGTGGCGGCCGCATCGGTCGAGGCCGAGCGCACCTCGGGTTCGCTCATCGTGGACACCGGCTCGGGCAGCGTGGTGCTGCGCGGGAACCGGGGGGACATCTCCGTGGACACCGGCTCGGGCGGAGTCGAACTCTCGGACCTGAGCGGCAGCCGGCTGAAGGTGGACACCGGCTCGGGCGGGGTCACGGGCCGCAACGTCGAGGCGGAGGACCTGCTCGTGGACACGGGCTCCGGCAGCGTGGGACTCGACGACGTGCGCTCCGGGAGCATCAGCATCGATACCGGCAGCGGCGGCGTCCGCGTGGGGCTCCTGAGCGCGCCCCGCTCGCTGCTGGTGGACACCGGTTCGGGCGGCGTGACCATCCTGGGTCCCGCCGACCTCGGCGCCCAGGTCGAGCTCGAGACCGGCAGCGGCAGCATCCAGAGCGACTACGCCATGACCGTGACCAGCAAGGACCACGGCTACCTCCGGGGCACGATCGGCGACGGCCGCGGCCGAATCAAGGTGGATACCGGCTCGGGCGGCGTGAGTCTCCGCCGTCGCTGAGGCTCGGACGAGCGGGGCGCAGGGGGGCGCGCAGACCCGCACGACCACGGAATCCCCTGCCTGGTGATACACTCGCCACCAAGCAGGGGATTCTTCGTGCTGGATCACGGATCGATCGCGGGAGCCGGAGCCCATGAAGCAGAGCGAACCCGCCGGGGAGAACCGTCGTTCGACGGCAGGATCTCTCCTGACGCGTCCGGAATGGGTGCTCCTGCTCTGCCTCTTCTCGGTTGCACCGTTCCTGCTCACGTTCTGGGTCCATGGCGACGGTATCGGGTACGTCGCGTACCTTCGTTCGGCCGTCGTGGAGCGGAACCTCGACCTCTCGGACGAGTTCGAGCACCTGGCCGGCCACATCCAGGCCGACGCCTGGGGCCTGCCCACCCGGTTCCTTTCCAGCAGCTCGCAGCGGCCCGGCATCGATTCGACCTTCCACGCTCCGCGGCCTGATCCGGTCACCGGACGGGTCCCCTCCTACTTCAGCGTGGGCCCGCCGATCGCCTGGGCTCCCGCCTATCTCGCGGCGCACGGGCTGATGCTCCTGAGCGGGGGCACCGGCTCTGCGGAAGGCGCGAACGGATACGGCGGACTCTACTATCTCGCGATCGCACTGAGTTCGCTCGTGTTCGGAGCCGCCGGGCTGCTGCTCGCGTATCGATTCACCGCCCTCGCAGCACCACGCCGGGAGGCGCTCTGGTCCGTGCTGACCATGGCCGGGGCCTCGCCCCTCCTCTACTATCTCTATCTCGCCCCCAGCTACAGTCACGCCCTCACGGTGTTCACCTCGGGTGCGTTCCTCCTGTACTGGTGGAGGACACGCCACGCGGACCGGGCGGCGACCTGGTTTCGCTGGGGTCTGCTCGCCGGAGTCCTCTTCCTGGTGCGCTGGAACGACGTGGTGCTCGCCATCCCGGTGTTCGCAGTCGAGGCGTCCCGGCTGCTCAGGGGAGACGGGACCCGCCGCACGGGAGCCTCGGTCCGGCTGCTGCTCGCATGCGTCGCGGCGGCGGGCCTGGGCTTCGTCCTGACGGCATCGCCTCAATTATGCGCCTGGCAGTACTTCCACGGCCGGCCCTGGGTCAGGTATCCCGTGGACTACATCAGCTTCGCCCCCGACGCGTTGTGGAGAACCCTGTTCTCCTCCAGGCACGGGCTCTTCGTGTGGACGCCGGTCGCCCTGCTCGCCGTGGCCGGCCTCTTCCGCCTGTTCCGCCGGGATCGTGAACTCGCCGGAGTCTGCCTGGCATCCCTCGTGCTGCTGGTGGCGTCCAACTGCACCGCGCGAGACTGGTGGGGCGGAGCTTCATTCGGCATGCGGCGGCTGGTGAGCGGGACGCCGCTCTTCGCGCTGGGGTTCGCGGTGTTCCTGGACGACGTTCGCATGGCGCTGGCGCAGCGCACGCCGCGCCGGGGTGGCCGTGTCGGGGCCCCCGCCGCCAGCACGGGACCGAGGCGCCTCGCCCCGCTGGCGTTCTTCGGTTTCTCGGTCTGGAACCTGTTGCTCCTCGCCCAGTATGCTCTGGGGATGATCAGCCACTCGGGATCAGTGTCGCTGGTGACCATCGCGGCGAATCAACCCAGGGTGGTGGTCAGGCTGGTCCGACTCGTGGGGGAGGTTCTCAAGTGAATACCGCGGCCCCTGGCCCGGACAGCGCTCCCCCGGGTTCGTGGAGACCGGACCGCCAGGACCTCGCCGTCCTGTGCATCCTCGCAGTCGGTATCGGGATCCGCTTCTTCGCGCTGGGGCAACAGAGCCTCTGGAGCGACGAGGTTCATTCCGTCAACACCGCCCGGGGAGAAGCCGGCACCAGTCTCACGGATGCCATCTTCAACATACACGGCCCGCTCTATCTCGTGCTCTTGCGAGGCTGGATGCACATCTTCGGGCACACCGAGATCCAGATCCGAACCCTCTCGGCACTCCTCGGTTCCGTCGGGCTGGTTCTCTTCTACCGGATGACTCGACGGCTCGCCGGGCGGACGACGGGGGTCATCGCCCTCGTCATCCTGGCGTGTTCGCCCTACTACCTGTGGTACAGCCAGGAAGCGAGGAACTACGTACTGCTCTTCGACCTGGGCCTCCTCGCCGTCCTGGCGTTCCTGAACGAGACCGAGCGGCGCACGCGAGTGAGCTTCATCGTGGCACTCCTGACGATCGCGGCGACCTGTCTCGCGAACCTCTCGGGGTTCTTCCTGCTCGTCCTGAACGGCATCTACGTGTTGACCGTGGGCCGGCGGCTGCGATACCCCGTGCGGCGCTTCCTTCTGCTGGCCATGCTCTCTGCGGCCATCCTGTCGCCCTGGATCATCCGGGGCGCGGCCAGAACCGGACCGCTGCACCTGGGCGTTCCGCAGACCGGCAGCGACGTGCCAGCGGTCAAGGGCGAGTCCCCCCCGGGAGTCCTCAGCATCCCGTTCACGCTCTATGAATTCTCCCTGGGACCGACCCTCGGGCCCTCCGTGGACGAATTCAAGCTCCACCGGTTCACTGCCGTGATCCCTCACCTGTGGTATCTCATTCCCGCGGCGGCACTCTTCGCGCTCACCGCCTTCCACGGAATCCGCAGGGCCGGGGCCTCCATCCGTTCGCTGCTGCTGCTCTGGTTCGCCCTGCCGATCCTCCTGATGGCGGGGCTCTCGGTGCTGAACCTGAAGGCCCCCAATTCACGCTACGCCTTTCTCTCCTTCGCCCCCTACCTGATCCTGCTCGCGATCGGGGTGAGCTCGATCCGGAGGCGGACGCTGCGGATCCTGACCCTGGCCGCCATCGTGCTCTTCTCGCTCTGTTCGGATCACCAGTACTTCACGAACCGCGGGTACTGGCGGCCCGACGCCCGGGCGGCGGGACAGTTGCTCACCCGCGATGCTCGTCCCGGCGACGCCGTGGTGGTGTACGTCCTGGACTACCCCCTGAGATACTATGTCCCCGACTCGATGACCTTCATACTGCCCGGCCAGAGCGCCTTCACCGACGAGCGGGCCGCAGGCGCCTGGCTGCGCGCGAACACCGACGGCAAGCGGCGCGTCTGGATCGTCCAGTGCCAGAGCTGGTGGGTCGACCGGGATGACCGGTTCCTGCGGGTCTGCCGCGACTCCATGACCCTGGAGCGGGAGTGGCGGTTCACCAGGTTGCCGGTCTATCTCTTCGTCAAGCGCGACGGCCCCGTGGCGGGACTGCGTCGGTGATGTGTTCGCCGGGAGCGCGGCCCCCGAGGAGCTGCCCGCTCACGTTGTGGTCGCCTCGGAACCTGTTTTCCGCACCCTTGCCCGGTCCGATGAAGCCACGCAGGACAGGATGGAGTCGGATGGAAGAGGACATCGACAGCTCGAGGGCGGGCGCACGGCGGTCATCGTCACCGCCAGCGGGGCCCGGCAGGTCCGGTCACGACCGGGAGTTCGCCGTCCTGGCGCTGATCTGCCTGCTGGCGTTTCTCATTCGCCTCGCCTACATCCTCACCCTGCAGCCGAGGCTCTTCTGGTTCGATGGCGAGCACTACTCCCGGCTGGCCACGGGGCTCCTCGAGCACGGCACCTACCTGAATGATCGAGGCCGTCCGTCCGCCTACTGGCCTCCGGGCTACCCGCTCTTCATGGCCGCCGTGTATGCGCTCTTCGGCGTGAACATCGTCGCCGTGCGCGTGGTCCAGTGTCTGATCGGCGCGGCCACGGTCGCCGTGGTCCACCGCATCGCCAGAAGGGTGCTGGATCGCAGTGGCGCCTGGCTGGCCGCGCTGGCGACCGCACTGTATCCGTTGTTCATCTACTCGGCGGGCGCCGACATGCCGGTCACCCTGCAGATCGCCCTGATCGGCGGCGGTGTCCTGCTGACGCTCGTGGCGGTGGAACGAGGCTCGGCACGGGCAGCGCTCGGCGCGGGCCTCCTGGGGGCATGGGCCACGCTGGTCGCCGGTTCCGCCCTGCCGGCGTTCCTGCTGTTCGCCCTGTGGATGGCCTGGAACCGGGACGGCGCCGCCCGCCGCAACCGCTCGCGAAGCATCCGGCTCGCGCTCGCCTGCCTGCTTCCGATCGTCGTCATCGTCGGCGCCTGGACGGTCCGCAATCAGCGGGTGTTCGGGCACCCCGTGCTGGTCTCCACCAATGGCGGATACAACCTCTGGCTCGGCAACCATCCGGACGTGAAAGCCTCGACCGGGAACCGGGCCGAAGTGCCGGGAACAGAAGAAGTGCGGGGAATGGAAGCGGAGGCGGCACGCATCTGGGCCCTCCCGGGCAACGAAACGACCCGGGATTCCGCGTTCACCCGCCAGGCGCTCGAGTACATCACAGCCGACGTCCCGCACTTCCTGCGTCTCTCGCTGAGCAAGTCCCTGGAGTTCTGGGCCCTCTACCAGAAACCGATGACCCGGGATCGGCCGCGCCTGGGCCTCGAGAAGCTCGCCAGCCTGCTCTCCTACGGGCTGCTCCTGCCCTTCGCCCTGGTGTGGCTCTTCGTCTCCCTGCCCAGGAGCCGGGCGGCGGTCCTCGTCCTGCTCCTCTTCCTCATCTACTCGATGGTGCACGCCGTCATCCTGTCCAAGGTGCGGTTCCGTCTGCCGCTGGACACCTTCGTTATCATCTATGGCTCGGGCGGGATCGTGACCGCGGTCCGCGCTCTGAATCGCCGCTGGCTGGCGAAGCCACGGACGGAACGCTAGTCTCGGACGGCCCGCCCAAGGAGGGACCGCATGGCCGTGACGGAGAAGAGCGCACCCCGGGATGCCCCGGCGCTGAACCCCCTGACTGGGTTCCCCACCCACACGCCCGACCCGGCTTCGCCGGGTGCCCGCCGCGCCCGCTCCGCCGACGAGATCGAGCGCGAGTGGTACGAGACCGTCTACCTGGGTATGGGCGACCGGCTGCCCCAGTTCACGGTGCGCGCGGTCGTGATGGGCACGCTGCTGGGCGGCGTCATGGCGATCACCAACCTCTACGTCGCGCTCAAGATCGGCTTCACCTCGGGCGTGGCCATCACCGCCTGCATCCTCTCCTACACCATCTGGCGCGGCCTGCGGGTGGCCCTGCCCAGCGTGGTGCGCAGCGACTTCGGCATCCTCGAGAACAATTGCATGCAGTCCACCGCCACGGCCGCGGGTTATTCCGTGGGCGGCACGATGGCCTCCGCCATTGCGGCCATGCTCATGATCACCGGCCGCCAGATGGACTTCTGGACCCTGCTCGGCTGGAACGTCTCCCTCGCGGTTATCGGCGTCGCCATGGCCGTGCCGATGAAGCGCCAGATGATCAACCTGGAGCAACTCCCCTTCCCCAGCGGGACGGCGGCGGCTGAGACGCTGCGCAGCCTGCACTCGCACGGCGGGGCGGCGCTAGGGAAGGCGCGCGCGCTGGGGATCGCCGGCCTGCTGGGCGCGGCCGTGGCCTGGCTGCGCGACGCCACGTTCGCGTTCATGCCCTGGAACCTCCCGGCCGCGCTCCCCTTCGGCAAGCTGAGCGTCTCCGGCATCCCGCTCGCCGGGCTGAGCCTGCGCTGGGACATGGGACTCATCACGCTCGGGGCCGGAGCGCTGATCGGTTTCCGCGTGGGCTGGAGCCTGCTCCTGGGCGCGCTCGTGAACTACCTCGTGCTCGCCCCGATGATGGCGCGCGCGGGGATCATCACCGCCGCCGACCCCGCGCGCGGGCTGGGCTTCGGCGACATCACGCGCTGGAGCCTGTGGGCCGGGGTCCCCGTCATGGTGGTCTCGAGCCTGGTCACGCTGGCCTTCGGCTGGCGCACCATCGGCCGCGCCTTCTCGGGGCTCGCGCCGCGGCGCAGGACCGCCAAGGACGATCCGCTCGCCGCCATCGAGGTCCCCAGCTCCTGGTTCTTCGGCCTGTTCCTGGTCGGGATGGTGGGCGTAGTGGCCATGCAGCGCCTCATCTGGGACATCCCGGTCCCGATGGGCATCCTCGCCGTGCTGCTCACCTTCGTGCTGAGCATCGTGGCCTGCCGCGCCACGGGCGAGACCGACACGACGCCGACCGGTGCGCTGGGCAAGGTGACCCAGCTGACCTACGGCGTGCTCGCGCCCTCGAACATGACCGCCAACATCATGACCGCTTCGGTCACCGCCAACGCCTCGGGCTGCGCGGCCGACCTGCTGACGGACCTGAAGAGCGGCTACCTGCTGGGCGCGAACACGCGCCAGCAGTTCCTCGCGCAGCTCGCGGGCATCCTGCCCGGAGCGCTGGTCGTGGGGCTGGCCTGGTCGCTGCTCGTGCCGAACGCGGCGGCGCTGGGCGGCGAGCGCTTCCCGGCCTCCATGGCGGTGGTCTGGAAGGGCGTGGCCGAGATCCTCTCACAGGGCCTGGGGTCGCTGCACCCGACGGCGCGCCTGGGCGCGCTGGTTGGCGCCGCGCTGGGACTCGTGCTGCCGCTCCTCGAGAAGGCATTGCCGCGGGCGAAGGCCTGGATCCCCTCACCCATGGGACTGGGCCTCGCCTTCGTCATGCCCGGTTCCATCTCGATCTCGATGTTCGCGGGCGCGCTGCTCGCGTTCGTGTTCGAGAAGGTCCGGCGCCGGGCGGCCGGGGACTACGTGGTGCCCGTCGCTTCGGGACTGATCGCGGGTGAAAGCCTGATGGCCGTGCTCATCAGCGCCCTGATGGCGTTCGGACTGGCGCAGAAGTAGGCTCGGCGGGAGCGCCCCGGATCACCCATTCTTCCGGGTGTCGATGCGGAACGGCGCGTAGAGCGGACAGACCCCGATGAACCCGGTGATGAGCGGGGCGATCCCGATCCAGCCCCAGGGGGTGCGGGGTCCCACGAAGACCAGGCTCAACAGCACGAGCCCAACCACGATACGCGCGGCCTTGTCCAGACTACCGACGTTCGGCTTCATCACGTCCTCCTCTGCCGCCCGGGCCGCCCGCCGCGAATCGGCCGTGGCCATCGGGCCGCTTGACCGTTGAGAGCCGCGCCCCTCGGCAAAGGATTCGCGGACGGCACCGGCGAAGCGCGCAGGTCCGGGACCCGGCGAGTCCCGGCCTGGCCGCTGGCTCTGCGCCCCGCCTACTCTTCCGGCTTGAGGTGCAGCTCCTTCCAGATCTCCGGCTCCACCTCGCTTGGACAGCCGTCCATCAGGCTCGCGGCGGTGGTGGTCTTGGGGAACGCGATGGTGTCGCGGATGTTGTCGCGTCCGGCCATGAGCATGACGATCCGATCGAAGCCCAGCCCGATGCCCCCGTGCGGCGGAGCGGCGTAGCGGTAGGCTTCGAGCAGGAAGCCGAACTTGGCGTGCGCCTGCTCGCTCGAGAGCCCCACCACCTTCATCACGCGCTCCTGGATGTCGGGCCGGTGGATGCGCATCGAGCCCGAGCCCAGCTCGGTCCCGTTCAGGACCAGGTCGTAGAGCGTGGCGTGGACCTTGCCCGGATCGCTCTCGAGGAACTCCAGGTGCTCGGGCTTGGGCATGGTGAACATGTGGTGGCGCGGCGCCCAGCGGTCCACCTGCGCGTCCCGTTCGAAGAGCGGGAAGTCGCGGACCCAGAGGAAGCGCCACTCGCGCTCCTTCCCCTTGACCAGCGGCTGGCCGAGCCGGGTGCGCAGCACACCCAGCGCCTTGAGCGTGGGCTCCCACGGACCCGAGGTGTAGAGGACCGCGTCCCCTTCCTTCGCCCCCACGGCCGCGAACAACTCATCGAGCAGCGCCCCCGGGAAGACCGCCTCGGCCTTCGCGCGCTCAGCGGGCAGCACCTTCAGGAACCCCAGGCCCGCGGCGCCCGCCGCCTTCACGACCTCCTCGTACTTCCGCAGCTGCGAGCCCGAGATCTCCGCGCCGCCGGGGATGGTCAGCGCCACGCCGGTGCCGCCCTCCGCCTGCGCCGGGCCGGCGACCACGTTGCGCGGCGAGCGGGCGAGGATCGCGGTCACGTCGCGGAACTCGAGGCCGAAGCGCAGGTCGGGCTTGTCGCTGCCGTAGCGGCCCATGGCCTCGCGGAAGGTCAGCCGCGGGAAGGGCAGCGGGACTTCGATGCCGAGCACTTCCTTCCACAGCGCGACGAACAGGCTCTCGACCGCCTCGAACACCTGCTCCTCGTCCACGAAGGACATCTCGAGGTCGATCTGCGTGTGCTCGGGCTGGCGATCCGCGCGCAGGTCCTCGTCGCGCAGGCAGCGCGCGAGCTGGAAGTAGCGATCCAGCCCCGCGATCATCAGCGTCTGCTTGTAGAGCTGCGGTGACTGGGGCAGGGCGTAGAACTTGCCCGGGTGCACGCGGCTCGGCACGACGTAGTCGCGTGCGCCCTCGGGCGTCTGCTTGACCAGCAGGGGCGTCTCGACCTCGAGGAAGCCCGCGTTCGAGAGGTGCGCCCGAGCAGCCTGCGCGGCCTTGTGGCGCAGTGCCAGCACGCGCGACAACTCGGGCCGGCGCAGGTCGAGGTAGCGGTAGCGCAGGCGCAGGTCCTCGTTGGCGAGATGGACCTCCTCGCTCGGCAGCACCGGCAGCGGGTCGGCCGCGGCCAGCAGCTTCAGCTCGCTCACATCCAGCTCGACCTCGCCGGTCGGCATCTCCGCATTGCGGGACTCCGCCGGGCGCCCGGTCACGAGGCCCCGCACCGCGATCACGTACTCGAGCCCCAGGCGCGTGGCGCGCTCGATCAGTGCCGCGCCGCCGGTCTCGGGGCGGAAGACGACCTGCGTGAGTCCGTGGCGGTCACGCAGGTCCACGAACAGCACGCCACCGTGGTCGCGCACGCGGTGCACCCAGCCCATGAGCGTGGCGGACGCACCCGCGTGGGAGCGGCGCAGCTCGCCGCAGGTGTGCGAGCGGCGCCACCCGCCGAGATCTTCGAGCACGATGCCTTGAGGCTCCGTCATGGCTTCTCCGTCCCCTTCGCGCCGCCGCGGGCAGGCGGTGGCGTCTGCGCCAGCCGCGCGCCAAGGACCTCCGCGAGACCCTGGCGGGCGAGTGTCTCCTGCGTGCCGCTCGCGAGATCCTTCACGACCACCTGGCCGCGCTTCCACTCCTCCTCGCCGACGATGACCAGCAGCCGCGCGCCGCTCTTGCCGGCCGCCTTCATCTGGGCGCCGAAGCCGCGCGCCTCCACGTCGAGCTCCACCACGAACTGGCGCCTCAGCTCACGCCCCAGCGCGAGCGCTGCGGCGTGGGTGGCCTCCATCGCCGCGAGGTAGATGCCCGCGGGCGGGGCCGGCGCCGCAGTGCCACGCTCCTCCAGCACCAGCATGGCGCGGTCGAGCCCGATGGCGAAACCCACGCCCGGCGTGGGCGGTCCGCCCAGCTCCGCGATGAGCCCGTCGTAGCGCCCGCCGCCACCCAGCGTGCTCTGGGCGCCCAGCGAGCGATCGTGCACCTCGAAGGCCGTGCGGGTGTAGTAGTCGAGTCCGCGCACCAGGCCGTGGTCCACTTCGTAGGCGACCCCGACCGCCTCGAGCCCGGCGAGCACCGCCTCCCAGTGGACGCGGTCGGCCTCGTCGATGGCGTCCAGCATGCGCGGCACCTCGCCCAACTCGCGGAACAGCGCCAGGTCGCCCGCAGCCTTGGTGTCGAGCACCCGCAGCGGGTTCACGACGAGGCGCTGCTGCGAGTCGGCGCTGAGCCGCTCGCGCACCGGCGCGAGCCACGCGCGCAGCCGGTCGCCGTAGGCGCGGCGCGAGTCCGGCTGCCCGACGCTGTTCAGCACCACGGTCAGATCCCGGAAGCCCCAGGCCTCGTAGAGGTCCACGAAGAGCGTGATCATCTCCACGTCCGCGCCAGGCGCGGGCGAGCCCACCAGTTCGCAGTTGACCTGCGAGAACTGCCGGTAGCGGCCCCTCTGCGGCCGCCCGTAGCGGAACACCGGGCCCGTGCTCCACAGCCGGTGGATGCGCGTGCGCCCGCCGAGACCACGCTCGAGGAAGGCGCGCATCACGCCCGCGGTGAACTCGGGCCGGAGCGCCAGGTCACGGTCCCCGAGGTCCTTGAAGCGGTACATCTCCTTCCGCACGACATCGCTCGACTCACCCGAGGTGCGGGCGAAGAGCTCAAAGTCCTCGAACAGCGGCGTGCGGATCTCGCCGTAGCCGTAGCGTTCGAGCACGCCACGGGCCTGCGCCTCCGCCCACTGCCAGCGGCCGAGATCCGCTGGCAGCAGGTCGCGGGTGCCACGGGGAGCCTGGAACCTGGACACCATGGGTCATCTCCTCACGAACGTCACGTAGACAAGCTGGGCGATTGCCCCGCCCAGCACATCGGCCAGCAGGTCGAAGATGTCACTCTGCCGGCCCGGGATGAAGGACTGGAGGAACTCGTCCGCCACACCCACCGTCACCACGATGCCGATCGCGATCATCGCCGCGAAGAGCGGCCGGCTCAGCCGCAGGTTCGCCCGCAGGGCCCGCACCAGCAGGAGTCCCAGCACCAGGTACTCGGCCAAATGCGCGGCCTTGTCTCCGTACGCAAAACGGATCGGCGACTGCAGGTTCGACTGCGAGCTGAGCGCGAAGATGAGGCTGACGTAGGCCAGCACCGGCAGCCAGAAACCCATGAAGAGCACGAAGAATCTGCGTTCTGGCGGTCGGGTCACCATGCCCGGATCCTCTCGCGGCAGGCCGCATGCGGGTCAGAAAGGGACGGCAGGATACCACGCGGTCCCCGCTCCGTCATGCTGCGGAGCGCTGGCGGGGAGCCGTGTCCCGCAGGCAAGCCGGACGCTGGAGAAGGAGAAGGAACTGAGGAGGGTCCCCCTTGAGCCGCAGCCACGAAGGGAACTATACTCGCAAGTACGCGAAGACGATTACGTTTTCTCGTGCGCCCGCTCCGGTTCCCGTCATGCAAAGGGTCATGGTGGCTGGAAGCGCTGGCCCGGATTCGAACTTCATCGGTGGCCTCCATTCACCGGTCCTGCGCCCGGAACCGCCGCCGCGGGCCACGGGGCGCGCTGTGGGGCGCTCTCTGCGGAAGGGCGCGCACGTGGAGGTTCTGCGCTGCGCGCGTTCTCTCTCTCGCCGGGGTCCGAACCGCAACCTCATCGGAGGCCACGCATGCCGTTCCCGTCGCCCGTCCGGGCCCTCGACAGGCTGCGTCAGCAGGGGTTCGCCTCCTCGCTCCTGCACACCGTGCACCGGCTGCACGCGGAGTACTGGGACTGGAAGCTCCGCATTCACTCCTTCGGCGGTTATCAGCTCGAGTCGGAAGGCATCGTCGACCACGACGATCACGGCTACTCCCCCGAGAGCTACCTCGACTTTCGCCGCGCCCTGCGTTGGCTGTCACCCGATGAACGTCGTGGGGCGTTCCTCGACTGTGGCTCCGGCAAAGGGCGGATCGTGCTGGCGGCCGCATGCCATTCATTCCGACGCGCGATCGGAGTCGAGATCTCGCCCGTGCTGAACCGCATCGCCGAACAGAACCTCGAGTCCGCGCGACCGCGTCTGCGCTGTCGCGATGTCGAGTTCGTGACCGCGGACGCAGCCCTCTACGAGTTCCCGGACGACGTGACGTGCGTCTTCATCTACAACCCGTTCCGCGGGGCGGTGCTTGCCGCCGTGATCGAGAACCTGCGCCGATCGCTGGAGCGCGCGCCCCGCGCGCTCTCGCTGATCGCCTCGACACCCGACCGCTTCGAAGAGGCGCTGGCCGGCGCGAACTGGATCGCGAAGACGGACGAGTTCCGCGGACTGCGCCGGCACGTGCTCTTCCGCTCGACCTGACCGGAGCACGACCGGCACCGGCCTGCGCGGTTGCGGGGCGGAACACAGCCACGACCCGACGGCGCAGGTCGGATCAGCCCGCGCCCGGCGCTCCCGGGCGACGCGTGAGGAGCCGGGCCAGCGGGTCCGCCGCCAGGATCAGCAGCAGCGGGCGCACCGGCTCGAAGAAGCGTGAGGTCGTGAACAGAACCGTGCTGGCCACAGCGGTCCACAGCACCGCGATGAGCAGCACGCCCGCGAGCGGCCAGCCCCGCCCGCGCTCGCGCATCCCCGCGATGCCGGCCGGCAGGGCCAGCGCGTAGAGTACGATGAGCGCGGCGAGGAAGCTCCCCCGCAGCCACGCCCGATCGGAGCGATCGAACGAGGCGAAGCAGAGCCGCCAGATGCGCTTCAGGCTGATGGTCAGGCTGCGGACCGGCGCGCTTCGCCAGTTCTCGAGACCCGCGTGGAGCAGCGCCCGGTCGGCCTCCAACGGGCCGGGGGGACGGCCCAGCCGCTGCTCTTCCCGCTGCACCACCGCGGCAGTCAGTCGCCTCATGGGGTCGGGTATCCACCGGCCATCCGTCTCGGGGGCGGTGCCCATGTAGAACAGCTCCCCTGTGCCACTCGAGAGCGGGACGAAGGCGTGGAAGACGACGGCATTGCGGAGGGTCCAGGGCGCGAGCACGAGGACGAGACCCAGGGCCGCCGCCAGGAGCTTGCGGGCGTGGGGCCGGGCGCTCGAGCGGCCGAGGAGCAGCCAGCCCGCCGCCAGGGCGAACGCGGGCACGATTCCGTTCGGGCGCACCAGCGAGGCGAGCCCGACGCAGACCCCCATGACAAAGGCCGCGCGCGACGTCGGGCGCTGCACGAAGCGCACGAAGGCGGCCAGCAGCAGGACCAGGCCGAACGTGTAGAGCGGCTCGGTCTGTCCAAAGCGGCTCTCGCGAAAGAACGGAGGCCACAGGGCCACCAGCAGGAAGGCCGTCACCGCGGTCGCCCGGCTGCGGAAGATCCGCCACGCCACCCAGGCCGAGAGCGCGATCGTACCCGCGTCGAAGAGCCCCTGGAAGAGGCTGACGATCCGGCGCCCCTCGCCGAACGCGGCGTAGATGCCCGCCAGCGTGATCGGCCAGCCCGGGGGCTTGAAGAGCCACGGCTGGCCGCGGTAGGTGTAGCCGAGGCCGGCAAGGAGGTTGTGGGCCACGCTGTCGTAGATCGGCTCGTCGCCCGTGAGCGGCACTTGGTCCGACACCGAGCCCACCAGCGCCGCCAGGCGCAGGAGCAATAGCGCCCCGCCGGCCGCGAGCAGCAGGAGTCTGCCGTCGGGGAAGCGCGGCCGTTCGCGCGGCGCAACCTCGGAGTTGTCGGGGGTAGGGGTCACGGCAGGAGACCGAAGAAATCCTCGTCCTTGGGAAAGAGGGAGAACGTCGGGACCCTCACCGGCAGGAAGTGGATCCACGGCGCCGACGGCCAGCACATCGAGCAATCGCTAGCACACCGCGCGCGTTCCGGCAACCCGCCGGCGGTGCCCCCAGAAGCGCCGTAAGCATCCCCCGGCAAGGCCTGGGGCTTTGTACCTCGTGAGCCGCTCAAAGCGGCTGTTTCTGGGCGCCGCTCACGAGCGGCGTCTGGGAGCCACCTGAAGGCGGCGGGCTGCTGGAGCCGCAACTGCTCCGCCTGCTTGTCTTCCGCCTCCTGCGCCCGGATGTGCGCTCGAATCACCGTCTCATCGCGGCCGACGGTCGACACGAAGTACCCTCGTGCCCAGAAGTGCTGCCCCGCGAAGTCCCGCTTCACCTCCAGGAACCGCCACGCAATCTGGATCGCGCTCTTCCCCTTCATGTACCCCACCACTTGCGACACCGCGTACTTCGGCGGGATCGACAGCAGCATGTGCACGTGATCGGGCATCAGGTGGCCTTCCTCCTGACCTGCCCCCCGACGTTGGTGCAATCGTGGTCAGCACCCCGCCGGGCTGGTTCTGAAGCCCGATTCCGGTGTGAACCGCCCGGGACGGGCTTCGCAGGAGCCCCGCGCAGCCCCGTTCTCATGCGACCCTGACTCCCGAGTCGCGCTCCCGGGACTCCCGAGCGAACTCGGACGGCGTCCGACGGAGGTCAGAGGCCGACGAGCAGGAAGGCCGCAACCGCGGCCTGCCGGCTGCGGGAGATCGGCCACGCCACCCACGCCGAGAGTGCGACCGTGCCCGCATCGAAGAGCCCCTGGAAGAGGGTGACGATCCGGCGCCCTTCGCCGAACACGGCCTGCATGCCCGCCAGCGTGACCGGCCAGCCTGGGGGCCTGGAGAGCCATGGCTGGCCGTGGTCGGAGAAGCCGGGGCCGCCAAGGAGGTCGTGGACCACGCTGTGGTCGAGCGGCTCGTGCCCGTCAGCGGCACTTGCTCCGACACCAAGCCGACCAGCGCCGCCCCGGCGCAGGAGCGATAGCGCCCTGCCGGCGGCGCGCAGCAGGAGTCCTCCGCGGAGGAAGCGCGGTCGTTCCCGCGGAGCGGCCCCGGAGTTGTCGTGGGCAAGGGTTACGGCAGGAGACCTCGGGCGTTCTCTCTTTGGGAAGGACGAAGGACGCGTGCCCTCATGCTAGTCTGCCGGTGCTGGATCAACTTGCCCCTTCAGGTCTCGGATGACCTACCATCACAGGGTGGACAGGAGGATGAAGGCGACGCAACCTTCCGGTGGCTGACAACCACCGCGGGCCGCGTGCCCGCAACGCAAGCAGAAGCCGCCGTGCAGAAGAAGACACACGCAGTGGCCGTGCTCCGGATCGTGCTGGCCGGCGGCGCTTCATGAATCGTCCGGGCTGGAACCGACCTGGGAGACGCTCGAAGCGTTCATGCGCACGAAGACCCGGAGCACGCTGCAGGAGTTTCTGGAGGAAGAGGTGGTGGCGTTCTACGACTTCCCGAAGGATCACGTGAAGCATCTGCGCACGACCAACGGGGTCGAGAGCGCCACCGCGATGATCCGGCGGCGGCTGCCCGTCGCCGAGTCCCGGTTCCGCAAGCTCGACGCACCGTATCTCGCCGCCGCGGCCTGTCGCAACGTGAAGTTCGAGGATCGAGAGAACTTCGGAAAGCCCAACCGGAGGGCCGCCGCCTGAACCCGTCTACGCACCTTTTGACATGAGCGCCACCGCGGCGCAGTGCCTCCGGGTTGGTCAGGCCCCGCCCATTCTTCTGGAGAACCGCAGAACATTCCTGTCCCAGATGGCGCACGACTCACAACCCCCGGAGCCTCCGACTCCGATCGCGAGGATCCACGCGAAGCCTGCCACCGCTGCCTCGCGACATGGCGTCTTCGCCAAGAGGGATTGCGTATGCTGAAGGACATGCAACTCCGTTCCTGTGAAGTCGCGGACTGGCCCAAGCTCGCCTGGGTTGCCATTTGCACCGAAGGCTCCGGCGAAGTCAGGATCTTCCACGGGCCTTGCGTGGAACCAAACGAAGAATGGTGTGTTGAAGCGGTATGGGTTGGCCCCTTCATCGACGGGGGCTTTGATCGCACCGACCTCGTGTTCGGAACTGGCATACGAAACAGACATACACATGTGGTGTTTGTAAGTTCCGGCACCACTCTCGACAGGCTCTGGTATTGCCGGGATGCAGCGGGCTGGAACGTCTCGAACTCACTGCCCGCCCTACTGGCATTTGGGCGCAATGGACTCCAAGAACACTACCGGCGGTATCCCGAGGATCTGTGCTCGGTCAAGAACGGCCTCAACCGGTACGTAAGAGAACTGCCCCTGGACAAAGGTGTTGCACGGCTCACATGCTTTCACAACCTTGTATTTGACGGCAGGACCCTCACCGAGGCCCGAAAGCCACAAGGCGTAGCCGGATTCAGAGACTTTGATGCTTACCATGATTTTCTGAAGAACACCGCCGCCCAACTCGGCCATAATCTCCAAGCTCGGGAGAGGAAGTGCAACATCCAGCCCTTGGCCACCATTTCGAGCGGCTATGACTCTTCGGCAACGGCCATCATCGCGCGGGTGGCAGGCTGTACACAGGCGGTCAGTTTTCGCAGAGCACGCGCATTTATCAAACACCGATCGGACTCTGGAAAGCCAACTGCGATAGCCTTGGGGATGTTCTGCGAGGAATATGATAGAGCCGCGCGCGAGTATCCTGACGAGGAAGCGGTATGGGCCGCCCTCGGACAGCCTTATGACCTGAACTTCACTCTCTTTCGGTACCCTGAACCCCTGACTCTTCTGTTCACTGGGTATCTTGGGGACGTCGTGTGGGACCGGCAGCCGCACGATGAGTTGGCAACGATTGGCCGGCACGATCCGGTAGGAGCAGGATTTGGCGAGCTACGCCTGCTCCG
>Ga0315273_10003271_pt1 | contig 19464 bp, 17 predicted proteins | sample YL17G02_0_MG_FD_205753 | JGI IMG/M metagenome (GOLD analysis project Ga0315273, IMG submission 205753) | Sediment microbial communities from Yellowstone Lake, YNP, Wyoming, USA - YL17G02_0 | ecosystem: Environmental > Aquatic > Freshwater > Lake > Sediment | place: USA: Wyoming | collected...
CGGCCCGACGGGCCGGCCCTTCCGTGGGGACTGTCGAGATGCGGCTACTCGCAGCCCTTGTAGGTGTTCTTGCCGCCTCCGCCGCTGCAGAAGTCGGTGCCGCCGCCGCCGAACAAGGCGTCCGCGCCGCCCTGTCCGTACAGATCGTCGTCACCGTCGCCGCCGCGCAGGGTGTCCTTGCCGCCGTTGCCGTTGACGATGTCGTCGCCGCCGGCCGCGCGGACCGCGTCCCCGCCCTTACCCGCGGAGACGCTGTTGTTGCCGCCGGTCATGCGGATCGTGTCCGCGAAGGCCGACCCGCTGACGTTCTCGAAGCCCTCGAGGACGTCGTCGTCCGCTCCGGTCGTGGCGATCCCGTCGGTCAGGTCGACATCGACAGCCTCAGTCGCGTCGGCGAAGGACACGGTGTCCTTGCCGCTCCCGCCCTTGATGGGAGTGACCGAAGTGCCGTCGTCACCTTCGCCTGGGGCGACCGTGTCGTTCCCGTCGCCGGCGTCGATGGCGTCTTCGCCACCTTCGCCCCACAGGGCGTCGCGGTCGGTCCCACCGGTCAGGTCGTCGTTCCCTGCGCCGGCGTGCACGGTGTCGTCGCCGTCCTGCCCGTCGATCGTGTCAACGCCGGTGCCGCCGGTGATGTCGTCGGCCCCGTTGCCGCCGTTGACGGTTCCGCCGCCGTCGCCGGTGACGATCGTGTCGTCACCGTTGCCACCGGTGATCGTGTCGCTGCCGTTGCCACCGTTGATCGTGAGGTTGCCGCTGTAGCCGGTCCCGTCGATGGTGTCGCCGCCATCCCCGCCGTTCACGGTGACGTTCTCGACGCCGGTCAGCACCCCGTTATCCGTTGGAACCGCATCCAACTCGATGTTCGTGTCTGTCCCGGTGCCATCGGTCACCCTGAGCGTGTCCGCGCCGACGGAGCCGACGACCGTCACCGAATCGGTGCCGGCGCCGAGATCGACGTCGAAGTCAGCGGTGAAGGCCCCGCCGGAGAGGTCGATCGTCAGGCTCTGAGCTTCCGTCTCGACCAGCGTGTCGGCGTTCACGACGATCGAGCTGATCGCGGCCGTCGTGGCAGCCGGCGTGCAGGCCTGGGCCCCGGACCCCGTGTTGAACACGATGTTCGCCCCGCTCACCAAGAGCGTGACCGACTCGGCAGCGCTCATATTCACCGTCATCACGGCGGCCGCGCTCGTGCACGTCACCGCGGCGCTGGCCGGCAGCGCGATCACCACCATGTAGATCGCGAGCGAGACTGCCGCCCCGATCGCTGCGAACCCGCGTCCGCGGACCCGCGTTCTCGAGATCTTCATACCGTCCCCCTTTGTGGGTTCCGCCCGAAGGCGAGGCAGCGCCCCGGCCGCCGAATCCATCATGACGGCGAGCCGTCACGGGGGCGTCACCGCACCGTTCCGCGGGCGTCGCGTGCGCGTCAGCGTTCCGCCACCCCATCGTCTTCGACCACTGGGCCACACGGCACTTGCGCGATTCGGTTGCGCTGGGGTAATACTCAGCTACATACACACATCACCACGTTGCGCGAGCGTCCCGGCGGGCCCGCACCCGGCCGGAGCCTCGTTGCTTCCGGCCTTCCCCCCGGATGGAGCACGGTGACTCACGATGCACGTAGAACCGTTGGATCAGGGGACAGGAGGGCCGGAGGAGATCCGCCTCCACGTGCTCGGCTGCTTCGAGATCATCGACGGCGGCGGCGCCGCGCAGGTGCCGTTGCTCGCCCAGCGGTTGGCGGTCCTGCTCGCGTTGCACGATGAGCCGGTTGGGCGGGGGCACGCCGCCGGCGTCCTGTGGCCCGACGTCGAGCACGACCACGCCCTCGCGAACCTGCGGACCGCGCTGTGGCGGCTCCGTAGCCTCTTCCCGGGGATCGTGGAGTCGGTGGGGCCCAGCCTTCGATCGGGGAGGAGCGTGGCGATCGACCTGCGCGAGAGCGAGCTGCTGGCCCATCGGATCCTGGAGGACCTGCTCCCGCTCGAGGACGCCCGAACCGCCTCGACCAGGCTCGCGTTCGACCTGCTCCCCGACTGGGACGACGAGTGGCTCGTGTTCGAGCGGGAGCGGTTCCGGGATCTGCGTATCCACGCGCTCGAGCGGCTGTGCGATCGGCTCAGCGAGGGCGGCGACCACGCCGAGGCGGTGCAGTGCGGGCTGCTGGCGGTGCAGAGCGAGCCGCTCCGGGAATCGGCCTACCGTGCGTTGATGCGGGCGCACATCGCCGAAGGCAACCGGGCCCGCGCGCTCCAGCTGTTCCGCACGCTGGAACGCCAGCTCGAACAGGAGTTACAGGTGTCGCCGTCGCAGGAGACGGTCGATCTCGCCCGCGAGCTGCGGGGACCGGGCAGTCTCGGCGTGGCGGCGACGAGGAGCTCGATCCGCGCGTCACACTGAACGCCGTCCCCGCGGGACACGACGACGGCACCCCGGAGGGTGCCGTGACGGCCCCGGACCACGATCCGGGGTTCGAGCTGGAGCGGGGAATCGAACCCCGGACCTCCTCCTTACCATGGAGGCGCTCTGCCGACTGAGCTACTCCAGCGGCGGATGGATGATAACAACCGCCGGCGCACGGTCCCGGCTCTGGCACCATGGAAGGGTGCGCAGGCGTTCCGCGTTCCCGGTGATCCTCATGCTTGTGGTTGCGGCCTGCTCCTCGGGAGGCGACGAGCCCGCCGGAACCCCGAGCATCTCAACCGGGCGCGTCACCTTCGAGGGAACCGCGGCCGCGCTCGCGGTCGAGGTCGCCGACACCGACGCCGAGCGGCAACAAGGACTGAGCGGGCGGTCGAGCCTGCCGGCCGACGCCGGGATGGTGTTCGTGTGGGACGAGCCGGTCGAGACCACGTTCTGGATGAAGGACACGCTGATCCCGCTGTCGATCGCGTTCGTGGCCGAGGACGGGCGGATCCTCGCGATCCAAGAGATGACGCCCTGCGAAACGGGCGCCTGCCCCACCTACGGGGCGCCGTCGCCCTTCTCGGCGGCCGTCGAGGGGCCGGCCGGATGGTTCGATGCCCACGGCCTGCAGGTGGGGGACGTCGCGAGCATCACGCGGTAGCTAGGCTGACTGGATGAGCGAGGACTGCCTGCTCTGCACCGCCGAGCGCGTGACGGACTGGTTCCACGAGGACGACGACTGCTGGGTGGCCGAGTGCATGGTCTGCCGCACGCCGATGATCGTCTGGCGCACCCACGGGCTCCCCGGCCCCGCGCACGAGGCGAGGCTCCTGCACCACCTCGAGCGGGTCGCGGCCGAGCGCTACGGCGATGAGGGCTTCTACATCGACGGCGAACGCCGCCGGATCCCCGATCACTGGCACGCCCATGCCCGGCCCGCCGGCGGGTTCTTCGACCCGGCGAGCGAGCTCTACGGGAAGTACTGAGGCCCGGCGTCGGCTCAGGCCGACGGTCGCACCTCTCCACCGTACCGGCGCTCCGCGAGACGACGGCCGATCTCCGCGGCGAGCACGATACCGAGTGACGCCACCAGCACCACCGAAGACACCGCCAGCAGCTGGGGCAACTGGCTCGGCACCCGCAGCTGAGCGAAGAGGTACACGGGCCAGGTCGGCGTCTCTCCCGCGAGGAACGACGCGATCGCATACTCGTCGAACGACAGCGTGAACGAGATCATGAAGGCCGAGACCAGTGCCGGCATCAGCAACGGCAGCGTGACGCGGCGGAACGACTGCCATGGGCTCGCGCCGAGATCCTTCGCAGCTTCTTCGAGATCGACGCTCAGGCGCTCCAGCAGCGGCATGATCGTCAGCACCGCGTAGGGCAGCGACACGACCACGTGCCCGATCACGACCGCGTGGAGCCCGAGCCCGATGTAGGAACCGGTCGTCGAGGCGAGGACCTTGTCGATCGCCGTGAAGATCACGAGCAGCGAGATGCCGAATACGAGGTAGGGCACCACGAGCGGCGAGAACAGCAGGGCGGAGACCGCGGACTTCCCGGCGAACCGTCGCCGAAGTAGCGCGATCGACGCGGCGACGCCCAGTCCGACCGCGATCACGCTCGAGATGGCCGCGACGATCGCGCTGCGTTCGAGCGAGGTCAGGATCTTCGGGTTCGCCAGGAACCGTCGGTACCAATCGAGGGTGAACCCCGCGAGCGGGAAGCTGGCGTCTCCCCGGTTGAAGGAGAACACCGCGAGGATCACGATCGGGGCGTAGAGGAATAACACCAGCAACCAGAAGAACAGCGCCAGCGACCTCCTGGCGCCCGGTGAGGCCCCTTGATCGTTCATTCCGTCACCGCCCGAACACGAAGGAACCGCCCGAACACCGCCAACAGGAGCGCCACGACCGCGAGCAGGAACAGCGCCAGCGTCGAGCCCGTCTGCCAGTCGAGCCCCTTCGTGAACAGATCCTGGATCGAATTGCCGTACATGTACCCGCTCGTGCCGCCGACGAGCAGCGGAGTCACGAACTCACCGATAGTGGGGATGAACACGAACAGGAACGCCGCGAATATCCCCGACAGGCTGAGCGGCAGCGTGACGCGCATGAAGGTCCGCCACCGGCTCGCGCCGAGATCGGCCGCTGCCTCCAGCAGACTCCGGTCGAGACCGTTGAGGCTCACGAAGATCGGCAGGGCGACGAACGGCACCCAGATGTAGGCCAGCACCAGCATCACGGTGAACCGGCTGTACAGCAGCCAGCTGATCGGCGTGTCGGTGATGCCCGTCCACGTGAGGAAGGAGTTGATCACGCCCGCGTCGCCGAGGATCACCTTCCACGCGAGCACCCGGAGCAGGTAGCTCGTCAGGAACGGCGCGATGATCAGGAGCAGCAGCACGTACTTCCGCCGACCGACGCACATCGCCAGGAAGTACCCGGTGGGGTACGCCAGCAACACGACCACCACCGAGACCGTGAGCGAGATGCGGATCGACTTCCAGAACAGACCCATGTAGACCGAGCCGCCTGTGAGCAACCGCTCCCAGCTCGCGAGCGAGAGGACCCCCGCGTCGGTGGGGAACAGCTTGACGCCACCGACGCTGTACGCCGCCACGAACCCGACCGGGATCACGAAGAACAGCAGAAGCCACAGTAGCGGAGCCGCAAGCAACCCGGCCGTGCCCCGGCGGTCCCGACGACGCCACTCTCGATCGGTGGCCGCGGCCGCACCCATCGTCGCCATGCGCTAGGGGAGGCCGGGTACCGGCGTCAGGCCGCCTGCACCTCGCTCCAGTACTGCTGGTAGACGCTGCGCCGCGGGATGTACGACTCGGGGTGGGCGTTGGGCTCGTCGAGCACGGTCGGATCGTCGAGGCCGAGTGCCGCGCGCACGCCATCGGGCACGACCGATAGGTCCGCCTCGGTGTTCGTGTGCCCGTAGTAGTAGTAGGCGAGCAGGAACTCAGCTGCCTCCTTGCTCGCCCACGAGTCCACGTACTCGTGCGCGTGGCGGTAGTTCTCGGTGTCCGCGAAGAGTCCGAGCCCGCAGACCCAGGAGATGCGGCCTTCCTTCGGCTGCATGTACATGTAGTTCATGCCGGCGGCGTCGGCGTAGCCCACCGTGTCGGGCCACGAGTAGCCGACCCAGACCTCGGCCTTCTTGAAGGCGAGCCAGAAGTCGTAGGACTGGTTCCAGTAGAACCGCACGAGCCCCTTCTTGGAGACCAGGAAGTCGCGGACCTCGCCGAGCTCCTCGTCGGTCATATCCCAGGGGTTCTCCATGCCGAGCGTGTAGGCCGCCACCACCATCATGTTGAGTGTGTCGACCCAGGCGATCTTGCCCTTGTACCGCTCGTCGAAGAGCACGCCGAACGTCTCGTCGCTCCCGTCGACGTGGTCGAGGTTGACGAGCGGGGCGTTGAAGCCCCAGTCGAGCGGCACGAAGTACTGCTGCCCGTCGAACTGGCCGGCCGTCATCAGCTTGGGGTTCAGCGAGGAGAAGTTCGGGATCAGCGACGTGTCCCAGGGCTGTAGCACCCCGAGGTCGACCCAGTCCTTGTACCGGTACCCGCAGGGGTGCGCCACGTCGTACCGCGCCCCCGCGACGACCTTGGTGTAGGCGGAGTCGTCGTTCTCGAACAACGAGAACTCCGGCGTGTCGCCGGTCGCCTTCGCGTACTGGCCCCAGAGGAACTTCTTCTCCTCCTTGGGGTAGTAGTCGCCGTTGCCATAACCCGACCAGTCGAAGACCTGAAGTCCACCGGGCTCCTGCTCGATCGGCGGGATCGAGGCCTGCGCCGATCCCTGGGTCCCGCCCGAGGTCGACTCCGCCTCTCGGCAGGCCGCCAACACCCCGGCCATACTCACAGCCATGCCCGTGTACCCGGCGTACCGCAGGAAGTCGCGTCGACCGACCTCCGTGTGTAAGCGCCTGTCCCCCATCGCAACTCCCCCTCGTACTCGATGCCGCGGGCCCCAGTCGGGCGACCGTACCATGCGTCCGGGAGGTGCGAGGCTGAAGGGACGGATCGTCCCGATCGTCGCGATCGTGCTCGTCGCGTGCGGGGGTCCCTCGACCACGGACGCCCCTAGGGCGAGCGCAGCTGATCCCCCCGTCGTCCTCCCCGCGTCAGCGCTCCCCCGCATGACGAGTGACGTGACATCGGTCGACGTCGATCGGCTGGCGAACGAGGTCGTACATCCCGACGAGCTCCAGGCACTCCTCGATGAGGCAGGGTTCGTCTCGGGCGCGCAGCGATCGTTCGGCGGCGGCACGGGCGCGTTCTCGCGGGTGCTCTCGCGAGGCCTCGTGTTCGAGACCGTCGAGGGAGCTACCACGTTCGTGGAGTGGCTCGGTGACAACGCGAGCGAGGAGATCGTCACGGCGGAACGGATCTCGCCTGCCCTCGTACCGGATGGGGCCGTCGTGTTCCGCCATGAGCCCGACGGCTGCTGCCACAACGACGTCCCGGCCTTCCTGGCGGCGTGGCAACATGGAGCGTCGGTGCTCTTCCTACATGTCGGCGGGCCGCGCGCGAACACGCGAGCCTTCGTTGAACTCATCTCGTCCTATGACCGGGAGGGATAGCGATGCTCGGACGACTCGACACGATCGCGACCGGCCTCGACCACCCGGAAGGGGTCGCCTGGGGCCCAGATGGGCGCGTCTACGCAGGAGGAGAGGCCGGCCAGGTCTACGCGATCTCCCTCGACGGGGCGGTCGAGGAGATCGGGTCGACGGGTGGGTTCATGTACGGCATCACGCTCGATGGCGAGGGGAACGTCTTCGCATGCGATTTCGGGCACGCCGAGATCGTGCGCATGACGAAGAGCGGTGACGTCTCCTCGTACTCCACGGGAACGGCCGAGCATCCGATCCGGGTGCCGAACTTCACGGTGTTCGACGAGGCGGGGAACCTCTTCGTTACCGACTCCGGCACCTGGGGCGCCGACGACGGGCTCCTGCTCAGGGTCGACGCGACCGGCGCGACCGAGGTCTGGAGCGATCGGGTCTCGGGCTTCCCGAACGGGTGCTGCCTCTCGATCGAAGGCGATGCGCTGCTCGTGGTGGAATCGAGCCGGCGTCGCGTCGTGCGCGTCCCGATCGGCTCGGACGGGAGCGCGGGAGCTTCGGAGCCGATCGCCGATCTCGCAGGTTCGCAACCCGACGGCATCGCGCTGGCAGCCGACGGGACGATGTTCGTCGGGTGCTATCGGCCCGATCGCGTGTGGCGCGTCGCCCCGGGCGGCACGCCCGAGATCCTGCTCGACGACCCCGACGGGGTGGCGCTCAACCAACCGGCGAACGTCGCGTTCATCGGTGCGGACCTCGAGCGCCTCGCGATCTCGAGCCTGGGGGGGTGGAACATCGTGGCCCTCGATGTGGGCGTCGCAGGGCTGCCGCTCCGCTCCCCGATCACGCGGGTGTAGTCGCGGCCGGCGGCCCGCGCCCGCAGGGCCGCGCTTCCCTGGTTGGTGGACCCGGCCAACGAGAGCGAACGTTACGGCTGTCCTGCGCGGTAGCCCTCGCCGAGTCCATCGCCCCCACTCGTGCTCGGGAGGATCAGGATCAGGAGGCCGACGCGCTCGCGGCCACGCGCCGAGCGCCGTGCAGCGCCGTGCGTGCGTCCCCGATATCCCCTAGCCTTCGAGCTCAGGGCGGAACGAGACACCCACGGTCGAGCCGGCACGGCATGACCGTCCGCACGGCAACAGGGACACAGACGGAGGAGAGATCGACATGACGATGGCGGTAGAGACGGCATCCGTTCTCCCACGGCTCGCCCTCATCGGGGGCCGGTGGGTGGAAGGCGGCGCCGGCACATTCGAGGTGCGATCGCCGTACTCGGGCGAACTCGTCAACGAGGTCGCGAGGTGCGATGCCGCGGACGTCGACCTCGCGGTGGCGGCCGCCCGCGCGGCGCAGCCCGCGTGGGCCGCGACGCCGGTGATCGAGCGCGTGAAGATGCTGCGGCGCATCAATGCGCTCTTCGTCCAACGCGCGGAGCCGATCGCGCGCGTGCTCGTGCAGGAGATCGCCAAGACGATCACGGCCAGCCGGGAAGAGGTACACGAGTACGCGGCGCCCGCATGGCACAAGGCAGGCGAGGAAGTGCTCCGTCACCGGGGCCTGTCGTTCCCCTCCACCCAAGAGCAGACGAACAACAAGCGGCTCGTGATGACGCACCGTCCGCTCGGGGTGGTCGGCGCGATCACGCCGTACAACTTCCCGACCGACATCTCCTCGATCGCGCTGGCCCACATCGTGGGCGCCGGTAACACCGTCGTGTGGAAGCCGTCCGAGTTCGCTCCGACGGCCTGCGCGATGGTCGCCGAGCTGTTCACCGAGGCCGGGCTCCCCGACGGCGTGATCAACGTCGTGCAGGGGTTCGGCGATGTCGGTGCGGCGATCGTCGAGCACCCCGATGTGAAGGGGATCTTCTTCACCGGATCGACGGCGACGGGTCGAAAGATCGCGGTCAAGGCGGCGCTCAAGCCCCAGCTGCTGGAGCTCGGAGGTGACGGACCGTTCATCATCCTCCCCGATGCCGATATCGACGCGGCGGTCGAGGGCGCCATGAACGGCTGCTTCTACTACGGCGGCCAGGTGTGCACATCGGCCGAGCGGCTGATCGTCCACGAGGACGTCCACGACGGGTTCGTCGACAAGCTGAAGGCCCGCGCGGCCACCCTGCGGATCGGCGACCCGGCGCTGGAGGAAACCGAGATGGGGCCGCTCTGCAACGCGGCCACGCTCCAGCGCGTCGCCGACCACGTGGAGGACGCCCGCGCCCTGGGTGCCGGCATCGAGCAGTTCGGTCCCCACGAGGGGCTCTTCTATCCGGCGACCGTCTTGACCGGGGTGACGCAGGAGATGGTGATCGCCCAGGAGGAGACGTTCGGACCGGTCGCGCCGGTGATCAAGGTGGGCTCCACGGCCGAGGCGATCGAGATCGGCAACTCGAGTGAGCTCGGTCTGATCGCCTCGCTCTGGACGCGCGACCTGGCGAGCGCATGGCGGGTGGGCGAAGCACTCCAGCACGGCACGGTGAACATCAACGAGACGAGCAACTACTGGGATCAGCTCGCGCCCTTCGGCGGCACCGGGAACAGTGGGGTTGGCCGGGAACTCTCCCAGTGGTTCCTGGAGTCGTTCACCGAACGGAAGCTGCTCGTGTTCGACCTGGGTGACGCCGAGCATCACGACCGTCGGGCAGAGGGCGGCTGGTAGCGGCAGCCCGGGAGGCGAAGATCGCGCGAGGTCGACGACCGGGCGCGTCCGTGAGCCGATCCGCGCCGCGTCGAAGCTCAGCCGCCCTCGGGCCTCGGCGAGAGGTGCTCGTGGACGCCGAGCCATCGACCGTCAGCGCCGCGGGCCAACACGATCGTCTCGCGTTCCTGAAGCGTGCCCTCGCCGTCGTTCGTCGAGATCTGAGTCTCGACCGAGTGCGTGACCACCGCCATATCGCCGAACCGCTGGATGTTCGTGTCGAACGTGCGACACGACACGACGCGGAATCCGTCCTCGGCGACCCACCGGCCCCAGAGCGTCCGGTACTCGTCGACCGACATCAGCCGGGCCGGCGTCGTGTAGAACACGAACGTCGCCTCGGGCGCGAAGTGGTCGAAGTAGTCATCGAGTCGGCCTTCACCGAACGCCGCGACGAGCGCGGCGACGGCCTGCCTGACCTCAGTGTCCATCGGTTCCTCCCATCGGGTCGAAGGCCATGTAGCCGTCGGCGACGAGCGGCCACGGCTCGGCCCGCTCCCACATCTCGGCGGCGTCGAGCACGAGGTCATCGCGGAACCGCGGGCCGGTGATCTGCAGCCCGAACGGCACGCCGTCGGCCGAGCGGCCGGCGGGTACCGAGATCGCCGGGTGCCCGGTCATGTTCTGCGCCTGGGTCACGTACGCGTCGGGTGGCAGCCCAGGAGCATCCGCGCCCGGCATGACCCCGTCGGCCGGGCACGACGACATCGCCATCACCGGCGAACAGATCAGGGCGTCCTCGCCGAGAAGCTCGTCGAGCGCACGCACGTAGCCGAATCGCCGGCGGCGCGCCGCGAGGTAGCCCTCGATGGGGACCTTCAATCCATCCTCGAGGAACCCGCGGGCCGCCGGGTGCAGCTCATCGCCGCGCGCCTCGATCCGTTCGCGCCCCAGGCGATGTGCATGCTCGGCGCCCGCGATCACGAACCAATCCGCGTCGAGGTCGGCCTCACCGAAGAGCCGGCCGGCGTCGACCCGCCGGGCGGCCAGCCCGAGCACCTCCTGGAACCGCCCGAGCGCTTGCCCGAACGAGGCCGCGACCTCCGGCGGCAAGGGGGCCGATCCGGTCCACCGGTCGATACAGAAGAGCCTCGAGACGGGTGGGCGCGCCTCCGGCCATGGGCCGGGCAGCGCCGTGGGGTCTCCCGCCACGGGGCCGGCCATCACACCGAGCAGCAGCCGGATGTCGGCCACCGAGGTCCCGATCGGGCCGTCCGTCGAGAAGTCGATCCAGTCGGGCACCGCATCTCGGCCGATCGTGCCGTTCGTCGGCTTCAGGCCGACGAGGCCGCACCAGGCGGCAGGGATCCGCACCGACCCTCCCCCGTCGGCAGCGGTCGCGATGGGCACCATCCCCGAGGCGAGCGCCGCGGCGGACCCCCCGCTCGAGCCCCCCGGAGCCGCGTCGCGACGCCACGGATTGCCCGTCGTGCCGAACAGGAGGTTCGACGTGTACGCCTCCGTCGCGAACTCGGGTGTGTTCGTCTTGCCGACGACGATCCCTCCAGCGGCGCGAAGGCGCGCGGGCACGAGCCCGTCGGCGGTGGCGGCCGGCGCGCCGGCGAACCAGCGTGAGCCGAACGTCGTGCGCATCCCCGCGACATCGGTCACGTCCTTGACGAGCACGGGGAGACCGGCGAGCGGCCCTGCCTCGGCGCCCGCTGCGATCGCGTCGTCGAGGGCGCGCGCGTCCGCGACGGCCTCCTCGCGGAGCGCTACGACGGCGTGTAGATCGGGATCCGTTCGCCGGATCCTGCTGAAGGCCTCTTCGACCATCTCGCGGGCGGACACCTCGCGCGCGGCGAGGCGCGTGGCGAGCGCGGCCAGACCCACGGTCAGCCTGCCCCGCGTGCCATCAGGCCGAGCAGCTCGTAGACGACGTGGGACGCGGCGATCGTGGTGAGCTCGGCGTGGTCGTACGCGGGCGCGACCTCCACGACGTCGGCCCCCACGATCTGGAGGCCGTCCATCGCGCGGAGGGTCAGCAGCAACTCGCGGCTCGTGAGCCCCCCCGCTTCGGGCGTACCGGTCCCGGGCGCGTGGGCGGGATCCATCACGTCGACGTCGATCGATACATAGACCGGCGCGTCGCCGACCCGTTCCCGCAGGCGCGCGGCGACGTCGTCGATCGAGGTGCGCGCGTAGTCGGCGCTCGACACGATCGTGAACCCGAGCCCCTCGTCGCTCGAGAGGTCGGTCTTCGCGTAGAGCGGCCCGCGGATGCCCACGTGCGCCGAGCGATCGGACACGAACAGCCCCTCCTCGGCGGCCCTCCGGAACGGGGTGCCATGCGTGTAGGGCGCCCCGAAATACGTATCCCACGTGTCGAGATGGGCGTCGAAGTGCACGAGCGCGACCTCGCCGAACTTCGCGCGGGTGGCGCGCAGGAGCGGCAGCGCGATCGTGTGGTCGCCGCCGATCGTCATGAGCTTCCCCGCGTCGCCGAGCAGTTCGGTCGCACCGCGTTCGATCGCCGTGATCGCCTCCGCGATGTCGAACGGGTTGCATGCGATGTCGCCGGCATCGGCGACCTGCTGAACGCCGAACGGCTCCACGTCGAGTCCGGGGTGGTAAGGACGGAGCAGCTTCGAGCCGGCGCGGATCGCACCGGGACCGAAGCGTGCCCCCGGGCGGTACGTGACCCCCGAATCGAACGGCACCCCGACGATCGCGACGTCACAGTGCTCGACCTCGTCTCGACGCGGGAGCCGAGCGAAGGTCGCCGGCCCCGCGAATCGCGGGATCTGGGTGGCGTCGACCGGGCCCTGGGGTACGTGCCCTCGGTCCGGCATCTCGTCGTCTCCTTCGCGAGTCATTCGAGGATCGTGCGCAACCCCACCGCGCCCTCGAGGTCGACGAGCGCCTCGCCGGCCTCGTGCAGCGGACGCATCCTCCCGACCAACCGGTCGAGTGGTAGGCGTCCGGCCAGATAGAGCCGTGCAACTCGGGGGAAGTCCACGGTAGGAACGCTCGAGCCGTAGTTGCAGCCCAGGATCCGCTTGCCCTGATCGGCCAGGTCGAACGGCGAGAACGACGCCCTGGCATCGACCGCCGGCATGCCCACGATGACGCCGGTCCCACCTGCGCGCAGCAGGTCGGGCAGCAGCTCGATCGTGCGCGGGAGCCCGATCGCTTCGAAGGCATGATCGGCCCCGCCGGTCAGCTCGCGCACCTGGGCGACCAGTTCGGGCTCGTCTCCTCGGATCGTCGCCGTGGCGCCGAGCTCGCGAGCCTGCGCGAGCCGCTCCTCCGAGAGGTCGACGGCGACGATCGGCCCGGCGCCGACCAGACCCAGGCCGAGCAGGATGGCCTGTCCGACACCACCACACCCGATCACGACCGCCGAGTCGCCGGGACGCACACCCGCGGCGTTCAGGACGGCGCCGACGCCGGTCGTCACCGAGCACCCGATCATGGCCGCGATCGGGAACGGGACCGCAGCCGGAACCGAGACGGCAGCCGCCTCGGGGACCAACACCGCTGTCGAGAACGTGCCGAGGCCGAGATAAGGCGACACCCTGGATCCATCATCTCGGTGGAAGGGCGTCCCGCCATCGGGGAGCGCGTTCTCTATCGACTTGGTCTCGGCGCAGGCCCATGCGCGCCCGGAGGCACACATCCGACACCGTCGGCAGGGCGCGAACCAGGAGAGCACCACGCGATCCCCCGGGGCAACGTCCCGCACGGCCGGGCCCACCGCCTCGACCTCACCGGCCCCCTCGTGGCCAAGGACGACCGGCCCCTCGGCCGGCCAGTCTCCGTTCACCACGTGGAGGTCCGAATGACAGACGCCGCTGGCCCGGATCCGCACCCGGACCAGGTCGTCTCGGGGCTCGTCCAGCTCGAGCCGCTCAGCCGAGAGGGGTTGCCCGACCCCCGTGAACACCATCGCATCGACGGTGGTCATGCACCCCCTCCGCCCAGGGGTTCGTCGGGCGTCTCCTCCGGATCGGGAACGCCACGCTCGGGCAGCGGAGGCTCCTCCATCGGTATGCCGTGCTCGTGCCCGGCCGCCTCGGCCGCGGCGAGCACCTGCAGCTGCTGATCGCTGCGCGCGATGGCGGTCGCCTCGGTCGCCTGGTCGCGGCCTCGGGCGAGCACCAAGTAGAGCACGCTCGCCACCAGGAGCCCGACGATGAGCGAATAGTCCACCCCGTCGAGCCTGGTGGCCAGGAACCCTGTGTACGGCGACGTGCCGTCCACCGGAGCCAGGAGCACCATGAACGGCAGCATCCCCGCGATGGCGACGAAATAGGTGATCAAGCCACGCGGCGACCAGGCGCCGTAGATGCCGTCGGACTTGAAGATGTCGATGATCGAGTACGCCCCGTGACGGACCAAGAAGAAGTCGACCAGGTTGATCGCCGTCCACGGGACGAGCAGGTAGAGCATCAGGATCAGGGAGTTCGACAGCGCCGTGAGCGCGTCGGTTGACAGCGCGAACGCCGCTCCGCACCACACCACCGCAAGCACGACGATCGTCACCACTCGGAGCCTCGCCGTCGGTTCCACCTTCTTGAAGCAGTCGACCCCGGTGACGACGGACAGCATCGCGCTGTACGCATTGATCCCCATCGTGGCGACGAGCGCGAGCACCGACATGATCGCCGCGACCGTGCCGAGCGGCTTGAAGAATGCGTCGCCGGCGTCGCGGAGCGCGACCAGGGCGTCCGAGGCTCCGAGCCGTGACGCGAGGTATGCGCCGAGCGGGATCAGCCAGAGCGGCGAGCCGGCCGCTCCGATGTACACCGAGGTGATGATCGGACCGCGTAGCGTCCCTTTCGGTAGGTACCGGGAGTAGTCGGAGACGTACGGCGCATACGTGATGTTGTAGCCCGCGGCGACGGTGAACATCACCATGAAGCCCACGAAGTTGAATCCGAGGCCCGGCGCGGCAGCGGGCTCCCCCGCGTTGCCCGTGACGATCCCGATCGTGACCAACAGGAACACCGGGACGGAGATGTAGAGCAGCATGCGGAACACCTTGTGGAGCCAGTCGTGGCCCACGATCGCGAGCAGGGCGCCGATCGCGGTGACGGCGATCGCCACGACGGTCGAGTTCCAGCCGAAGATGCCTTCGAGTCCGGCGGCGATCAGCAGTTGGTCGACGACGTTGAACGCCATGAACGTGAACAACGATCCGAACAGCACGACGATCACGCCGCTGTAGCCGAACTGTGCTCGGGACTGGATCATCTGCGGGAGTCCGAGCCTCGGCCCCTGCGTCGCGTGCAGAGCCATGAAGATCGTGCCGAACAAGATCCCGAGGCCGCCGGCCACGAAGCTCCACCAGAGTGACAGCCCGACGAGCGGCCCCGTGAACCCGAGGGCGATGGTGAAGAACTGGAAGTTCCCGAGGAACCAGAAGGGCCCCTGCTGCCAGACCTTGCCGTGCCGTTCGTCCTCGGGCACCCAGTCGATCGACCGAACCTCGATCGTGGGCGTCGGACCCTTCGCCTCGGTCACTGCCATGGAGTGCCCCCTCTAGTCTCGCGACAGGATGCGGCATCTTCCGCCTCGAACCGGGCGTGCGTCTATAGCCCTTGACCACGAAGCGCGCTGCTGGTGCCGCAGGTGTGGTCGGCGATCGACTGCGACCGCCCGAGCTCGTGCGCTCGGTCGAGGTGTGGCTGGCGCGACGCGTTCGGAGGATGCTCGAGCGTCCGGTATAGCCGTCTAGGTGCGCGATCGTCGCAAGGTGCCCCTTGGCTCGGAGCATCGCGATGGCTTCGCGTCGCGCGGCGGCTGCGTCGTGGCCCAGATCGCGCGCGTCCAGGACGTCGGCGAGCACGAGCAGCGCCGCACGCCCGGGAGTCTGGCTACCCGGCCGTCATCCAGCGCCGCGTGACGCCCGGGATCGGGTCAGGGCCGTTCGGCCGGACCGGCGTAAGGGTCTGTCAGTCGAGCAGGGCGGAGTACGCCCGTTGCGAGTCGGTCAGTCGCACCGCCAGCGTCGTGGCGAGCCATCGGTGCAGGGCCGCAGCCGTCTCCGGCTCTTCGGTCTCCAACCGCTCGATCGAGGCCCGGCTCAGCCCCAGGACCACGATCGGCGTCTCGGCGACCACGTCCGCCGTTCTGGGAACTCCGGTGTACAACGCGATCTCTCCGACCACCACCCCGGGGCGCACCGTGCTCAGGCGCATCCGCGCGCCCTCAGGCGTCGTGAGCTCGACCCGCAACCGGCCCGACTCCAGCACGAACATGTCATCGGGCGGATCGCCTTGGTGGATCAGCACGGCCCCCTCGGGAAGCGATCTGCGCTCGAGGTAGGCCATCAGGTGCGGCGGCAGGCCGGCGCGTCCCTCGGCGGGCCGGGCGACGTCCTCGGGGCCCGCCTCCTCGAGCAGTTCGTCCTCGCACCGCTGCAGGCCGCGATCCAGGTCCGGCTCGAACCGGACGATCCCCTCGGACGGGACCACACCACCGTGTCGAAGCTGCCCCTGTACCCGGTCGGGTACGCCGGTGAATACGAGCTCGAACCCGCTCGCCTCCGCGAGCTGCGCCACCTTGCGGAACGACAGCACGCCCGACGAGTCGATCCCGGTGACGCGCCGCAGGTCGATGAGCAGGAACCGGATGGGCCCGGCTTCTACGCGTTTGCGGATCCGTTCGAGGAAGCCGCTCGCCGTCCCGAAGAACACGAACCCGTTCAGGCGGAGGATCTGGACGCGGTGGACGAGCTCTTGCAGGACCACGCGCTCACCGGGAGGGCGGTCGACGTTGCTTCGATACGTGGTCCCGAACGCGACCTCACGCACGAGGTCGATCCGGCCGTAGTTGACCGCGAACAGCACGACCGCGAGGAGCAGCCCGACGACGAGTCCGGTCATGAGGCCCTTCGTGGCGATCGATGCCACGATCGCGAGGACGATCAGGTACTCGCCCAGGGGCAACGATCGGCGCACGTCCACGATCCACGCGACCAGGAACGACAGGCCGACGAACACCAGCACGCCGCCCACGATCATCCTCGGGATCAATCCGACGACGGCTGCTCCGAAGACGACTGCCGCGAGCGGGACGAGCGCGGCCACCAGTCCGGCACCCCGCCCGTCGACGGCCATCTGCTTGGCGAGCGCGGTCAGGCTGAGCGCGTGGTACCCGGGGATCCCGCCGAACAGGCCGGTGGCGACGTTCACCCACCCCGCGTCGCGGAGCTCCTCGTTCGAGTCGAGATCGGTGTGGAGCAGCAGCTCGACGCCGCCCACGTTGAACAGGCAGGCCATCACGGCGACGAACACGGTGGTGGCGATCCCGGGGGCCTGGTGGAGCACGGCCGACCAGTCGGCGCCGGTGAGCGCGCGAAGGGTCCACGGCTGCCACAGCCGCGTCGAGGTGAACGGACCGAGCAGCCACAACCCATCCTCCGCCGCCTTGATCGAGGACCCCGTGACGAGCACCCCGATCGCGAACGCACCCAGCCCGAGGCCGAGTACGGCCGGGATCACGAGCGGCCGCTTCACGATCCGGGTCGCAAGCAGGAGGATCACACCGAACGCGAAGGCCGGGACCCAGCGGACCAGCTCGAACGGGACCACGAATTCGCGGATCGTTCCCACCTGCGGGTTCATGCTCGCCGCGACCCGGAGACCACCCTTCATGAGCAGCCATCCGGTGCCCGCGAGGAAACCACCGACGACCGGATACGGGATGTAGCGCGCGAGGTTGCCCAGCCGGAACGTGCCCAATAGCAGGAACGTCAACGCCGTCAGGAGCGTCACGACCAGGGTCGCCGCGACCACTGTGAGGAAGGCCTGATAGACCCCCCCGAAGGTATCCAGGGCCGCGCTCGCGGCGACGACCGCGAGGACCGCCGCCGCCGCGTCCTGCACGCTCCCGACCACGCCCCGGACGCCGGCCCTCCAGGCGAGGATCGCGAGCGTCAGGGAGGCCGCCACGAGGTAGATGCCGATCCCGGCGGGCAGGACCTCCTCGAGGTAGCCGCCGTACACGAGCGCTGCGAACGAGATCGCCAGGACCACCTCGACGATGCCGATCACCACGCCGGCCGAGATGGTGGCCAGCACTCCCCCGGTTCGCCGTTCCTCCGACACCGGTCCCCCTCTGCCACAGACGGTGCGGGCCTGCGAAGCGCAACCCTATGCGACGACGGCCGATTCCGCTATGCGCAGCGGTCGGTCCAGACCGCTACGCCCGCGGATCCATCAACCGCGGTGCGTCCGCGCGCTCATCGCGGACGATCGAAGATCTCGCTCAGGAAGTGGACGATCGCCCACGTCGTGATGCGTGCCGCAGCACCCACGTGGTCATACGGGGCGTTCAACTCAACGATGTCGAAACCGACGACCGGTCCGCGCTGCGCGATCGCGACGAGCGTTTCACGAAGTTGTCGATAGCTCAGTCCGCCGGGCTCGGGAAGGGTCGTGCCGGGCACGAGCGCGAGGTCCAGCACGTCGATGTCGATCGAGACGTAGAGGCGGTCGGACTCGGGCACGAGTCGCTTCACCACCTCAGCCGGACCCTGCTCGATCATGTCCTTCGTGGTGGCGAACCCGTGGCCTGCCGCACGCATCGGATCGATGTCCTCACGGGTGGCGTTGCGGAACCCGAGGCCGGTAACGCTCCGGACGAACGGAAGCTCCGAGATGCGCCTGAGCTGACTCCCGTGCGTGAACTTGGCGCCGAAGTACTCGTCGGCGAAGTCCGGGTGGGCGTCGATGTGGACGACGTCGATCTCGCCGAACGGCTCCATGCCACGCGCCACGGGATAGCTGATCGAGTGATCCCCTCCGACGGCCACGACGAGCGAGCCTCGTTCGGCGAGGCGGCGCGTGACCTCGGTCGTGCGATCGAGGTTGCGCTCGATCTCCGCCCCGACGATCGCCACATCGCCGACGTCGGCCATGGTCACGCCCACCAGATAGTCCCGATCGGCCTCGACGTCGTACCAGCCGGCCGCGCCGCCCGGTGCCGTGGCGCCGGGCGGCCACCGGTACTCGAGCTGGTTGATCGACCCCAGGCGAGCCCACGCGGGGCCGGCGCTCTGACCGGTACGGATCATCGGCTGGATCGTGCCGGCATCGTAGGGAACACCGAGGAACACCACCTGGGCGTCGAGCGCGTCGATGTCGCGCACGCTCGGCGCCGCGAAGAAGGTGCGCGGCGCCGGCCAGAGAAGGTCCTCGAGCGATGTCGCACGGTCGATCGGCTCCACGGTGGCCTCCTCGTCTGCGTCGTAACTGAACGCCCAGCTCAGTCTTTCGGCGGCAGCGGAGGACCGACGAACTCTTGCTTGAAGCGGGCGCCGACTTCCATCAGCGCCTGCCGATCGAGGAACTGCTCATCGGCGGGCGGCAGCGCGAACGACCCGGCCGGCTTCCCGCCCTCGCGGAAGAACCCTTCGACGCCCGACGGCCCGAAGATCAGAAGCATCCTCGCTTCGTCCGAATCGACGCGGAACGCGTGTGGCACGTCACGCGGGCCATAGACGAGGGAGCCGGCCACCGCTTCGATCACGGTGTCGCCGTGTTGGAGCCGAACCTCGCCCGACAGCACCACGAAGAACTCGTCCTCGGCTCGGTGGATATGCAGAGGCGAGGCGAACCCCTTCGGTGCCCGAAGTTCCATCGCGGCGAAGCGCCCATCCGTCAGTTCCGTGGTGGCCTTGAGGATGCCGAGGCCACCGTTGAACCACAACGCCTCGCCCTCGTCGGGACCCAGCGCGTAACCACCCGTCGATCCTGGAAGCGACATCGCTCTCCCCTTCCGGCGCTCGACCTCATCGCTCAGCGTGACCGGGTCGCACGCGCATCTCGA
>Ga0315273_10003273_pt1 | contig 19459 bp, 16 predicted proteins | sample YL17G02_0_MG_FD_205753 | JGI IMG/M metagenome (GOLD analysis project Ga0315273, IMG submission 205753) | Sediment microbial communities from Yellowstone Lake, YNP, Wyoming, USA - YL17G02_0 | ecosystem: Environmental > Aquatic > Freshwater > Lake > Sediment | place: USA: Wyoming | collected...
GCGTTCGAAGCGCGATGCGGCGTCCTCGGTCGCGCGCGTAGCGCTGCTACGAGCTATCCTTGCGTCCTTGTCTCGCACTCGCCCATCGCGCTCTGAAGGCGAAGCGTCACTTTTCAACAGGCTGCTAGTGCTAGGGGTTGCCTGCTTGAGGAAGACCGGGGGCACGGTACTGCTTCGCCTGGTAGAGCAGCGCGTCGGCGACCTGCAGCAACTCTTCGCCCTCCCGACCGTCTTCGGGGCACGCGGAGTAGCCCGCGCTGACGCGCAGAGCGATGAGGGCGCTGCCTGCTTTGAGCTTCGTCTTGTGGAGCGATTCGGCTATGCGTCTGCCCACCGTCTCCACCATGGTCTTGTCGGTCTCGGGCATGAGCACGATGAACTCGTCGCCTCCGTAGCGGCAGGGGATGTCGACGTCGCGGACGTTCATCTTCAGCAGCATGGAGAAGTGGCGTATGGCGGCGTCTCCGGCCGGGTGCCCGTGTGTATCATTGACCGACTTGAGATTGTCCAGGTCGAGCATCAGCAGTGCGAACGGGTGACGGTAACGTTTGAACATCTCCACGTGCCGGTCCAACTCCTGCACGAGGAAGCGTCTGTTGTACAGGCCGGTGAGGGAGTCGGTGTGCGCCAGTCGATCGAGTTCGTCGTTCGACCGGAGAAAGTACGCCTCGGTCGAGGCGGTCGTGATCCCGTGCAGGGCGCGGCGCAGCCGAACCACCATCTCGAGGAGGTCCCGGTCTTCCCTCCGCAGTGTTTCGACCAGGAGCTCCCAAATAGAGTTCTCCAGCGCCAGAAGGCTTTGGGACAGCGAGACCAACTCGCCTCTGCTGCCGTTCCCGATGGCTCCCAGTTCGGCGGCCCGCACGAAGTAGCGGCCACCGGGTTGGAACTCGCGGAGCATGCCATCATCCCGCATCACTGCCGCGATGCCCTCGATAAGCTCAACTGAGATGCGGATGCTCTCCTGGGTGGGGAAGGCCTCGAGGGTGGTGAGGTCGTCGATCTGGGTGATCAGACGGCCGAGCCAGGCCTTGGTGATGTCGAGCTTGTGGCTCTCGAGGACCGCTTGAGCCTTGTTGAACAAGGGCCTCTGCACTGAGGAGCCCTGTTCTGAGTTGCGCGGCGGACCGGACGACAAAGGTGACTCTCTTCACTCGAGGTGCAAGAATTGCTCTCTGTCACTATATGCGAAAGGCCCCGTCAAATGCAACAGTCCATGTCAAGTCGGACTTGGATCGTGAGAAACAGGAGTAATTATGAGTGTCCGGCATGTAAATAAACGGTATCCGCCTCACATCGGAGGCATCGAGATGTGGCCTTGCGCGGCGAACTCGGGAGCCACTGAGCCGGCCCCTACTCCGGCCGGCGCCGAGGGGCGCTCCGGCCGCGTGGGCACCTACCGCGGGTGCGCGACACCGCGAGGCTAAGGCCTGGAGCTCTTCGTGCCGATGAACCCAAGATGAATCACGGGTGAATCGCGCACGCCCATAGCGGGATCTGTGCGGAGGAGGGCCAGGTCGATGCCGGCATACGGCTCGCTGGCCACCATCGGGGTGGCCGAACTGCTCCAGATCGCGGCGCTGTTCCGCAAGATGGGATCACTTCGCCTGCTCTTCCCCGATGGCCGGGTCATCACCGTGTACGTGCAGGACGGTAACCTGAGTGGCCTCACCGACACCGGCCGGGTATGGCAGCTCGGCGACCTGTTGGGTCGTCTCGGACGTCTGTCGGAACTCGACAAGCAACGTCTGGTCACCGATGGGAAGATCAGAGGCAAACGTCTGGGGCAGCTGCTGCTCGACGAGGGCTATGTCTCGCGTAGCGAGATGGAGGATGTCCTGCGGCGGCTGATCATGCAGTCTCTCCTCTTCGCTGTCGAGAATGAGGGGTCGGGAGAGTTCGAGTTCACTCTGGGCGCCGTATCGCAGACATCGGTCCAGTTTCCCATCACCGATTTCCTTCTCGAGATCATCTCCTCTGTCGATGGCTACCGGCATCTGCTCGAGATCCTGGGTTCCGGTGAGGGGGGGTTGGGGCTCGAGCCCGGGATAGACCTCAGCGTCACTGCAAGGGCTTTGCCGTACCGTCAGGTCCAGGTTCTCGCCCACGTGGATGGCGAGAAGACCCCCATGGAGATCGCGGCCACCTCGCCTCTCTCTCCCACTGAGACCCTGTATATCCTGGGCGGTCTGGCGCAGGCGGGCGTCGTGATATGGAGGAATCGCGCTCACGAACGTCCTTTGGCCCACGTCGTGCAGTTGTCTCGGCAGAAGCATGCCGCGGAGCCTGCGCGCGACCACCCTGATGCTTCCGACCTGATCGGTGACCGGCTGACGCCTGGGAGCTTCTGGTAGAATCGGAAGCGAAGCCGGTGGGCTCGGAAAAGGCACTGCGAAGGGCGAGGAGCGGCGTGCGGATCGGATTCGACGCGCGGACCATCGATTGGGGCGGCGTGGGCACGTACAGCCGCAATCTGCTACTCCAGTTTGCCCGGTCCTCGGAGGAGTTCGTGGTCTTCTGCCAGGATCAGAAGCGCGACCTTGTGCCCGATGCTCCGAACTTCACGTATGTGTCGGCCAACGTCCATCCGAATTCTCGCTCGGGCCGTGCGGTCTTTGCCCACATCGTGGAGAAGGCAGGCGTACACCTGCTCCACGTGCCCAGCCATCGCGCCCCGACGCCGGTGGGCGTGCCGTTGGTGGCCACGATCCATGACGTGATCCCTCTACTGTATCCCCGCAGCGTCCGGAACCCTATCGAGCGCCTCCGATACCGGCGTCAGCTCGACCGCACGTTGGCTGAAGCCCGTTGCCTCATCACCGTTTCGCAGATCTCCCTCTCTACGCTGAGCGCGTATGCCGGGGTGGACCCGGCGCGCGTGCGGGTGATCCACAACGGCGTATCGAGTCAGTTCCACCCCGTCGACGATCCTTCTGTGCTCGAAGCCGCCCGTCGCCGGTATGGCCTGCCCAAGCACTACGCCTTTTGGATCGGTGAGTTCCGGCCCAATAAGAACGTGGAGTTCCTGTTGGCGGCCTGGAGTTCCGTCTTGAAGCGCCTCGGCCGGCCCCTCTCTCTGGTCCTCGCGGGAACGCAGGGCGAAGACTTCCGAAGTGTGCGCCGCGAAGTCGCTCGGCACTCGCTCGAGGGGCAGGTGCTCTTTCCCGGCTTCATCCGTGAGGCCGACCTAGCCGCGGTCTATTCGTCGGCGGGCGTGTTCGTCTTTCCGTCGCTCTACGAAGGTTTCGGTCTGCCGCCTCTGGAAGCCATGGCCTGTGGCACGCCGTGCGTCGTGTCGAACTCCTCGGCGCTCCCCGAAGTGACCGGCCGCGCCGCCATGATGTTCAATCCGACCTCGGTCGAGCAGTTCGTAGATTGCGTGGGGCGCGTGTTCGAGGAACCTGACTTGCACGAGAAACTGCGCCGGGAGGGTCTGCGGCAGTCGTCACTCTTCAGCTGGGAGAAGTCGGCGCAGGAGACGCTCGAAGTCTACCGGCGCGTGCTCGAGTGAGTCGCCGCGCCTGGACCCTGCTCAATCTGGGTGCCGACGCTCTTGCCATCAACGCGGGCATCGTCTTCGCCTTCGTGCTTCGCCTCGGTTGGCCGATCCCCGCCTTCAACTTCGCTGCATATCAGCGCATGGTGGTGCCGCTGACCATCGGCCAGCTGGCCATCTTCTTCCTGGTAGGTCTGTACGACCCGGCGGCCGAGCGCTCGGGCCCCGAGTCTCTCGGTACGATCATCAGGGGTCTTCTTCTGGGAGCCTTGGCGCTCGTGGGACTGAGCTTCTTCTTGCGAGCCTTCAGTTTTCCCCGGAGTGTCGTGGCCGTCGGATTCCTCGTGCAGGTGGTTCTGTTGTGGGCGTGGCGGCGGGCCGCGGCGGGGCTGCTGCACGTGCGTTGGCCGACCCGTAAGGTCATCGTGATCGGTTCCGGAGCCGACGTCGGCTTGGTGGCCGACCGCGTACGGGCCGGCGAGCGCTGGGGCTACCGCGTGGCGGGCGTGGTGGTGGAGACCACGGAGGACGCCCTAGCAGTTCGTGGTCTGCCGGTGGTCGTGGGTCTGTCGGAACTCCCGCGGCTCATCGACGCGGAGCAGCCCGACCAGGTGATCGTGGCGACGCCCGCGAGGCATCGTCGCATCATGGAGGAGATCGCTCTCAGTCCGCGCTTCCACGGGGAGATCTTCGTTGTTCCTCAGCTCTACGAGATGCATCTGGGAGAGCTCGACTTCTCCCTGCTCGGCGACCTGCCGGTGCTGCGCATGACCCGGCGCCCACGAGCCGAGTGGCGTCAAGGGTTCAAAGTGCTGTCCGAGCGGGTGCTGGCGGTGGTCTCCCTCGTCGTTCTGTCTCCACTGATAGGGGCGGTCGCCCTCGCGGTGCTACTGTTCTCCGGCCATCCGGTCCTCTATCGGCAGACGCGGCTCGGCCTGTCGCAGCAGCCGTTCACCGTCTACAAGTTCCGTACGATGCGCAGGGACGCTGAGGCCTCGGGGGCGGTTCTGGCGGAGGAGAACGATCCTCGTGTGACGGGGATCGGACGCTATCTCCGCGCCTCTCGCTTCGATGAAGTACCGCAGTTCGTCAACGTGGCCCGGGGTGACATGAGCTTCGTGGGCCCTCGGCCGGAACGGCCCGAGTTCGTGCAGGGGTTTCTGGAGACTGAGCAGTTGTACGTGGAGCGCTTCCAGGTACGCCCCGGCATCACCGGCCTCGCCCAGGTGAGCGGTTCGTATGCGACCACGGCGCCCGTCAAGCTGCGCTTCGACCTGATGTATGTATATCACCAGTCGCTGGCGCTCGACGTGCGCATCGTGTTGCGGACGGTGCAGGTGGTGCTGACCGGCAAGGGCGCTCGCTGAACCGACACGGGACCGGCTACGGGGCGCCGGCTGGTTGCCTAGTGGCGCCTTGGTGCCTATACTCTCCCGCTGCAACCGGCCGACCAACCGCCCGGCTTGGTGACCCTTGAGGAAGGTGCTCGCGATGGAACAAGAGGAATCGGGCGGCCCCGCCGCAGAGCCGGACCGGGATGGTCACGCAGAGGTCGATACGCAGGGCGTTCCTCGTTGGATGGCAGTCGCGGTGATCGTCCTGATAGTCGCCATCGTCGGCGTCGGAGGGCTGCTGGTGTTCAGCGTGTTTGCCGAGACGGACCCAGTTCCGATGAGCGCCGTCGAGCGCGACATCATCTTGTATCAGGACAAGGTGGCGAAGAACCCTCAGGACCCCCAAGCGCATGGTTCGTTGGCTCAAGCATTCCTGGCCGCCAAGCGATATCCGGAGGCTCTGGCCGAGGCCGACAGACTCATCAAGCTGGAGCCGAAGAACTTGGGGGGCTTCTATCTGAGAGGTCTTGCCTTTCGCCTTACCGGAGACTACGACGGGGCGCTGAAAGCCTACGACGCCGTCCTCGCGCTCGTTCCGACCGAAGCCGAGGCCCTCTACCAGAAGTCGTTGGTCATGAAGGCGAAGGGCGACGTGGACGGTGCGCGTACGCTCCTAGAGGCCGCGGTCGCCGCGAGCCCGATGGCGTCGGATTTCCGCGTGGCTCTGGGGGCTATCTTCGAGAGTATGGGGCAGAAGGACAAAGCGGTGGAACAGTATCGAGCGGCTCTCAAGTACGTGCCTGATTACGCTCCCGCTCTCGAAGCGCTGAGCCGACTTGGCGCCACGTCGGGTTAGGGGAGGGCGGATGGGGCGCAAGCGGATCGTCTACCTTCTCGTCCTTGTTCTGCTCGTTGCTCTGCTGGGCGGGCTCATCTATGCGTACGTGTCTCTCTCCCCTGGCGAGGAGGCCGCTGCTGACCCCGTGGACATCTCTCCGGGGCTTACTCATGTGCGCAGCATCTACGCGTACGGCAGCGGCGCCGACAAGCTGATCAAGCAGCCGCTGGGCCTCGCGTTCCGCGACGGTCGGTTGTATGTGGGCCAGCCCTCGGCGGGCACGATCCTGATCTTCGATGCCGAAGGCGCGCCTCTCGGCGTGATCGGCAAGAAGGGCAGGGGCCCGGGCGAGCTGAACTCACCCGCCGGCATCGACGTGGACTCAGCTGGGAACGTGTACGTCGCGGACCCGGAGCACGCCAAAGTCGTGGTCTACGACGCCGACGGGAAGCTGGTGAAAGAACTGGTGCAGGTGAAGTACCCGTTGATCCCCCGGGTGGTCGACGACCAGAAGCTGTATCTGACCACGTTCGAATCGGTCAAGGTGTATTCGCTCCCCGCCCTGGAGGAACTCTCGTCGTGGGGCAAACGGGGCCGAGGCGACTCCGAATACGACTTCCCCAACGGCATCGTGGTCGTCGATGGGGGAGCCGCCGTCTACGTCAGCGACGGCAACAACATGCGCCTCAAGAAGCTGAACAAGGACGGGGAGAAGGTCTGGACCGTGGGTGCCCCCCCGAGTGGGATGAACGATCAGGACCGCTTGTTCGGCCTTCCGGCGGGCATGGCCATCGCCGGAGATGTGCTCTATGTGGCCGACCCGCTCAACGGCACGATCCATCTGTTCCGCGCTTCCGACGGCACGGCGATCGGCGAAGTGGGAGAACCGGGCATCGACGAGGGGCGGTTCGGCTATCCCTCGCAGATCGTCTACATGGGGGGTAAGCGGTTCGCGGTCACGGAGTGGGGCAACGATCGCGTGCAGATCGTCGACATCGACCCCGGAGCCGTTGCGAATGCGACGGCCCAACCCCAGATGGGGACTCCTGGGGGGTGACGTGGCGCCTGAGAGTTCCACTACGGTCGCACCGCAGTAAGCACAGAGGCTGTTGACAGTCGACGTGTGTGTCGGTATTCTCCTACAGCTAGCGTTGTCGATCTGGTGCACTATTGCACCGAGCCGACCGTCTGTGGGCTGTCTGCAACTGTCAAGAAGGAGGGTATTCAGCTGAGGAAGTTACTTGTCCTGACGCTTGCTGTTGTTTTCACACTCTCCTTGTGCGCCGTTGCTCTGGCCGCGGATCCCATCTCAGAGGATGGTGTGCCGCAGGGCGGCTACCTCGAACCGACTGCCGGCCAGAGCCCGCACGGCAGCTACAGCGCTACATCCAACAAGTGCAAGACCTGCCATGCGGTTCACGGCGCTGCGGCCGATGGCGAGGCGTTGCTGCGGGACACGAGAGCCCGCGCGTGCATGTACTGCCATTTTGGCACCACCTTCAGCATCAAACATCCGTACGGCCCGAACGAGGCCGACTACACCAACGACTATGAGAATAACCACTCGGCCTCGCACGGCAACGACGGCCTCACCCCGACGTACGCGGGCTGTGCAAGTTGTCATGCGGTGCACGGCGCGGGCACCTGGTTCGGAGCGGATGGCGTGACGGCGGGCATGATCCTTCGGGACAACCCGGGTGGTACGGTCACTTCGAGCGCCACCGGTTCGATCTCGGGTCCGGTCACCAATCTGGACGACTTCTGCCGGGACTGCCACGATGGCACCAGCAACGGCACCACAGGCCAGAAGTGCAGCGGGGCCTGCCACTCCAGCGGCACCGCAGCCGAGATGCAGGTGACCAAGCTGGCCACCCGCAATGGCGTGTCGCACGTGATGACATCCACACTCACGGGCGGCAACGGTACGACCGTGGCCTACGGCGTCAGCACTACCTGTCGCAGCTGTCACAAGGGAGCGGCTGTGTATGCTGATGGGAACAGCTTCCCGCATATCACCAGCGGTGCCGACTTCCTCTACGACGGCCATACAACTACCAGTCCGCTCGATCGTGTGTGTCTTCAGTGCCACCAGGATTCCGGCAACACGCAGGGTGTGGGTCTGACCTACTAGCGCTTTCGCGGCGGCATTCACCGTTCGCGCAAGAAGATGCAACGACGGGGCTCTCTTCGGAGAGCCCCGTCTTGTATAGTCGGCGTCTCTCTGGGAGCACCGTGTCAGAAACAGCGCGGGTTCGCGATGGGTGGACGACGGGCGCCTGCCTATTACTTGTCGGCGGGCTCGCTCTTCTGGTGGTCGTCCTGCCCCTCGCGTTCTCGTGGCATGTCGCCGCGACGTTCTTCGGTGCCAAGGTCTTCCCGCTGTATGGCGGCGCCGCGCTTGTGGTGCTGTCGGCGTGCGTTTCTGGAGTGCGTGGTCGATTGAACACCGGAATGCGGGTCGACGCAGCCGAGTGGCTCGCGCTCGCTTTTCTGGTGTGGGGAGTGGTCGCCGCAGTCGCGGCGGCCGCCCGGTGGACGGCGCTTCTCGGCACCTACAACCAAGGGACTGGGTACCTGTTCTGGGCTGCATGTCTAGCGGTGTGGGCGACACTTCGGCGCGCGGGACTCACTCGGCGACAACGTGACGTGGTCCTCTCGGCGGTCGTTGCTACTGGGGTCGTGGTAGGTCTCTTGGCGCTGTTACAGGTAATGCACTGGGGACCGCTTCAGTTCCGGATGGGCTTCCGGGCTGACGGTCGAGCTGGGAGCACCTTGGGCAATCCCGTGTACGCGGGCTCGTATATGGCCCTTGTCGCGTTGGTCGGGCTGGATCGCCTTGCGCGGGCCACTGGCGCTCTTGCCCGGTCTGCGTGGGCCGTGGGGCTGGCCGTCATCGTCGGCGGATTGCTGTCGACCCTCTCGCGTGCGGGATTCCTTGGTCTAGTCGCCGGTGCGGTCGTGTGGGGTGTCTTGACACTCACCACATCCAGGGAAGGGGATCGCGCTTCTCGCAGTGGTGTGGCCACGGCCGTGACGGTGGTCCTGGTCGTGGCGCTCGTCGGACAGGTGCTGGTGCCACGTCTCCACCAGACCCCGGCGGCGACCAAGGCGGCGGCCGGGATCGATGTCGAAGCGGCCCGCGGATTGGGGGCCCGGCCTTTGATCTGGCAGACGGCGATCAGAGCTATCGTCGATCGGCCGATCCTTGGTTGGGGACCCAACAACTTCCGCTTCGCGTCCTTTCGACATGCCACGGCGGAGCGGCTGCGTGCGGAGCCGGGAGTTCGGGACGGCGATGCTCACGACCTGTTCTTGGAGATATCGGCAACCTGGGGTGTTCCTGGACTCGTGCTTCTGCTGGCCTGGGTGGGCATGGTCGCCGTCGGGTTGTGGCGGCGGATGCGCGCGGGGCCCTCAGGCGGCGTGTCGTGTCTCGGGCTCGGGGCGCTCGCGAGCTTCGTGGTGTCGTCGGCGGCAACCCCGCAGCACCTTGCCGTCACGGCGCTCGTGGTTGTGCTGCTGGGGCTGTGTGGCCCGCGCGACGACTCTGCGGGTGTGGCTGCCCTTCGAACGGACTCGGCCGAACCGGTTGTGTCGAACCGCAGGCCCGCGTGGGTGCAGCCGACCGCGGCGGGCATATGCGCCCTCGTGTTCGGAGCAGCGGCGTTTGGCGGCGCGCAACTCTACCGTGCCGACGCTCACTATCAACGGGGGGTGATCGGCGCCGGCGCGCTTCCCGACCGTGGGGTGTCTGATCTTGAGGCGGCCACCAGAGCCATGCCCATCAACGAATACTATTGGGCGGGGCTGGCACGGGCGAGAGCCGATCTTGGGTTCAGGGAAGCGCAGCCGGTGCTGGTGGATGCAGCGGTAGTCGATCTGGGGCACGCTCTGCGTCTCGCTCCCATGGACGCCGACGCGTGGACTCTCCTGGCGGGTATCGAGCTACAGCGCGCGGGGTGGCAGGCCGCCCGCTCGGCGGCCGAGAGGGCGCTTGCGTGCGCTCCGGTCGAGCCACGGCCGCGTGCCTACCTGGGTGTTGCGCTTGTCCACCTGGGTGAGGTGGACGAGGGCCTTGACCAGGTGGACCAGGCTCTTGCGGCCGGTCTGCCCGACGCCCGGGTGTCGTACGCGGCGGGTCAGGCTTATCAGGCGGCGGGCGAGAACACCCGCGCCATTGCGCTCTACCGGCAGGCCCTGACAATCGACCCCCGGTTCGGAGCGGCCCAGGTCGCTCTGGATTCGATGGGTGGCTCGTAGCCGCCGACGCTCGGCGCGCCGCGGGCTATGGCGGCTACCAGGCGGGCCTGGCCCCGCACGCGAGGCACACGGGCCTCAGGCGACGGCTGCATCACGGGTCACTGCTCTGTGTGGCAGAGGTCGCAGTAGTTCTTCAGCGTGTTCTTGTCGTGGCAGTTCTTGCATCCTTCACCCGCCGCCCGTCCACCTGCCCCGTGCTGCTGCTTCCAGTCCGGACCGTGGGCCGCGAAGGCCTGGTGGCACCGGAGGCACTCATCGGGTGTGTGGCAGCGGTAACAGACATTCTCCTTCTTGTCGAAGGCGGCGAGGGAGGCGTGCTGCTCCGGTTCGGCGAACGTGGCCGTGTGGGGCATCTCCAGGCCGTGACAGGCCGTGCATAGCTCGAGGGGATGGCATCCGCCGCACGAACGGTCCTCGGCCAAGTGCACCTTTGGATAGCCCTCGGGGATGCCTTGCGCAACGGCGATGTCGGTTGTGTGGCACGTTCTGCACTCTGTCGAGGCGGTGACCCCGTCGTGGCAGCTCAGACAGGTGTCCATGGTAGGCCGGCGAAGAAAACCGGGCTTCGGGCTGTGGCCCACGGCTCCGTGGCAGTCCAAGCATCTAGCGCCCAGTTGGATGAAGTCGGCGTGGCGCACGCGGATGCCCCTCAGTTCGCGCACGCCGGCGGTCACTTCTTCATGACAGCCGAGACACTCCGTGTTGGCCACGCTCGTGGATAGGTCGGGCCGCGCGTGCACGACATGGGCGACCAGGTTGCCGGCGGCTCGTGCCCGCGTGGCGATCGCCCCCGTCAAGCCGCTGCCTCCATGGCAGGACATGCAGTCGACTTCGGCGTGGTTCGACAGTGTGTGCGTGACCACGCTGGGGGCGGTCTCGTGGCAGCGCGCACAGGTGGAAGGCGCGGTAGCGAACTGATCGGCCGCGAGTAGCATGCCGCCGAGCACAAGGAGCAGACCCCAGACAAGGTAGGCGGATCGGATGCCCCGCCTGCGCCCATCGCTCCTTGCCGCATCTCGAGATCCCGGTGGGGGCCCTCCGATGAAGTACAACAGCATCACGATGACCATGAGCGTGAGGAGCACTCCAGCGCCGATGAAGACGACGGCCTTGCGTGGATCGGCCTGTGGATTCGCCATGGTCGCCCACAGATCATCGGTGAGTCGAGCGAGCAGCCCTCTCATCGCAGAGATTTCCGGATTTCGTCTAGTGTCGTTTCGGGAAGCGGGGAATGGGTGTGCGAAGCGTGGCAGCCCTTGCAGTCTTCGGGCACGTGGCATCGCGGACAGGTCTCCTGCTGGGCCTGCTCCGCGGTCGCGCGGTGCTGCTCGAGGAATCCCTCTGGGTGTGGCATAGCGATGGAGTGGCATGAGTCGCAGAATGTCTGCGCGTGGCACTTCAAACAGGCGTCGCCCACGCGGATGGCCTCGGCACCGTGCAGGTGCGGGAAGGTGTTCATGTCGTGGGGGAGCTCCACGCCGTGGCAGGACGCGCAGAATGTGCGAGCATGGCACGTGATGCAACTGTCGAGCCGGCCCATGCCGTGGAGTCTGGCTCCGTCCGGATCGTGCAGCAACGCCTCGCGCCCGGGCAGTCTGGCTGGATCTCTGGGTGGGTCGTTGCGATGGCAGACAGAACAGGCGATGCCGGCTGCGACTCCGTTATGGCACGCGGAACAGCTGGAGTGATCCAGCTGTGGCGACAACCGGGAGAGGCCGTGAATCTCGCGGGCGTGACACTGCTGGCAGGGCACGCGGGCGTCGACCACGTCCTTGTGACGCATCTGGACGTCGGGGCCGGGGGTGCGTGCCGCGGCGATCTGGGTCTTGTGACACGTGACGCAGATGTCGCTCGACACGAACGCTCGAGAAGGATCGGGCTCCGCGAAGGGATTCATCTGAGTAACGAGGTTCTGTGCGGCTCTAACGTTGCGCTCGAAGAACCACGCTGGGCTGGTCGTGCGATGGCAATCGAGGCACTGCAGATCTCTGTGGCGCCCCTTCGCGACCTCGGCGTGCGCGACGGAGGGCACGTGGCACGCACCGCAGCCCTTCTCCGTCGTCGCCTGGAATATGAACGTCGCCTCCAGGGCCGCCACCAACACTACTAGACCCAGACCGAGGGGCGCCCAGGGGACTCGCTTGAGGGCTTGGGCCCATCGACGAACCAGCTGTGCGGGTTTGAACACCTACATCCTTGGTGGTAGCCTGCCTTTGGACTCACGTTCGAGCGATGGGTTCGGACCCCCGTCTCCCGAGAAACCAGTATAGAGAGCGCCGACAGAAAGGGCACACTCGCATATGGCGCGACGCGCTCCCCGGCGTATCTATATCCTGGTGCTGGCGGCCCTCGTGGTGGCCTTCATCGCCCTGGTGGGGGTCTATCTGCAGATCGGCCGACCTGTCTCTCCAACCTCGACCACCGCGGTGGGGCAGGCCGGGGTGCCGCAGTTCCAGTACACGGTGGCCGGGCCCTCTGGGGGTGCGTTCCGGTTGCGGGGAGTCGCCATCGCGGGCTCGAAGGCGTTCATCGCGGATAGCGACGGGGGGCGCCTCGTGGTGATCGACCTTGCTAGGGGCAAGGATAGTACGTTCACGTATATCCCCATAGCTCCCGACCGACAATACGAGACCATCCCCAAGACCCCGCAGCCGATCTCGGTGGCGGTATCTCCCGACGGTACGCTTCTTGTGACCGATCTGGCGAACGGTCGCCTGTGGCGGGTGGCCCAGGATGGTTCTCTGCTCGGTGACTTCCCCGACCCGAAAGAGCGCGAGCGGTCAAAGCTCACCTCGCCGGCCGGGGTAGCGGTGGGTGGTGATGAGGTCTTCGTCTCCGATGTCGCCGACCATCAGATCAAGGTGTATTCGATGGGCGGCCGGTTCCTGCGCAGTTTTGGTGAGCCGGGCATCAGGCCGGGTCAGTTCTCGTTCGTGAATGGGCTGGCGGTGGGTCGGGACGGCAACCTCTACGTGGCCGACAGCAACAACCGGCGGGTGCAGGTGGTCGACAAGCAGGGTGCGCCGGTTGCCGTGCTCGACAAGACCGACCGTCCCGAAGGGATGGGACTTCCTCGGGCGGTGGCCGTGGATCGCTTCGGCCGCGTGCACGTGGCTGATACGTTCGCGAAGTCGGTGTACGTCTACCGTGACGCAGGTGTGCCGGTGTTCGTGTACGGGAGGGGGCCGGAAGACCAGCAGACGCTCGACCTGCCCGAGGGCATCGCCGTCTCCGACGACACCATCGTGGTCAGCGACGGCGGAAACCGTCGGGTCATGGTCTTCAGCTACTAGCTGGTTGCGCCAGGGCGTCCGCCGCGCCGCGGTCGCCCCGCTTGGTCGCGGCGTCGGGTGGCGACTACTCGACGTTCAAGGAGAGGATGAGCAGTTGGTCGCTGGTCCTCGCCCTCTGGATCATCTCGTGGGTGACGATGTCTCCTTCTTCGGCGATCAGCTCCCCGTCGCCACCTTCGATGCGACGCAACACGCGCTTGCCGATCAGGAAGTGCTGCGGCTGCGGGTCGAGGTCGCTGTCCGGCGAGATTGCATCCGGCGCATCTGCCGCCACCGATTCCTCGATCGTGACCGGTTCGGGTTCGCCGACGACCGTCGGTTCGGCTCCCTCCACGGCGGCCGGGGCGTCGTGCGGCGTTTCGGGCACGATCACCGACTCAGGCTCTTCGGACGGCGTTTCGGGCTCGGGCGCCGGCTCAGGTTCGGACGGGGTGGTGACGGCCGCGGGGGCGTCGTCGCGCGAGAGGCGATCAAGTGATCCTGCGTCGCGCTGCAACGCCTGCAGGTAGTCGTCGGTCACCACGACGATGTCCCTGCCCAGCCGCAGCACGGCCGCGCTGGGCAGCACCGCCACGTCTTTAGGATAGATCGACTGATCGTCGGCGATGAACTCCATGCCCACCACGTCGCCCGAATCGGTGTCCACGAAGAAGTCGCCGATGAATCCCACCGTCTTGCCTGAACGGGTGATGACCCTGGCGTCGCTGATGGCGATGTCCTTCGTCGCAAGCGCATCCAGCGCGGCATCGGTGGTGATCAGCGCTAGGGTGTCGGCGCTGGGGACGATGATGGCATCCCCACCCACGGCCGAGGCACTGCCGAAAGGCAACACTGAGGCCTCGAACAGCCCGAGATCGACGAGGAATCCGGCTACCTTCATAGCCCTGTCGTCGATGATCAAGCCGTCGACCTCACCAACCACCGAGGCGTCGTCCAAGGCGACGATCTGCAATCCGAGCAGCTCCGTATCGACGCGTGCCATAGTCCTCAGTCCTCCTTGTCGAGACGGGTGTTCCCGTCGGTGTCGTTCTGCGTTCGAATCTCCTCAACCGCCGTCTCTTCGGTCGGGTCGTCGTCGGCCGGCGGGGGCGTCGGATGGCCCAGGGCGGCTGCCATATCGTTCTTGAGGGGTTGGTCGATGAACGCCATCGGCTCATCGATGTCTGCCGAATCGGTCGGAAGCGGCGGCGCAGGAGCGGCGGAGGCCGGTTCCTCAGGTGCCGGCTGCTTTCGCGCGAGCACGATCGAGTACGCTATCAAGGCTATGCCGACCACCACTAGGACGCCGGCGATCGCCAGGACCAAGGCGTTCATCGGCCTACCCTACAGCGCATCGCCCGACGCTGCCGCGCGGCTCTGGAAGCCCGCACGGATCATGACCAGCTCCGTGCCGATGCGGACGATGTCGGAAGCCGGGGCGACGAATACCGCGACCTGGTCGTCTTCCTCTTCCACGATCACCTCGACCCCCTTGATCGCTCCGGTCGCCGGGTCGACGAAGTAGTCGCCGATGGCTCCCACCACGTCGCCCTTGTCGGTGATGGCATATGCGTCGCACACGTCGACTTCACGCTCGACCACTTCGAGTAGAACGGCATGCTCGGAGAGGTGACGCACGACGGCGCTCGACTCCACCATGACGGCGTCGTCGCCCACGCTGAGCAGGTCGGAGTAGGCGGCGACCTTGGCTTCATGTATGCCCAGGTCGATGATGAGTCCTACAACAGAGGCGATCGTCTCGTCGACGATCAAGCCGTCGACCTCCCCGATCACCGACGCATCCTCTAGGCTGATGACCTCGAGGCCCAAGAAGTCCTTATCTCTACGTGCCATGGGTGCTGGTCCTCCTTGGGACGGTGGCGCGCGGACGGTGCGCTGGTAGGGAGCAATCTTAGCAAATACAGTGGTTCGTGCGTGTATGGGCCGTTTGGCTTGTGAGACAATGAACCAGTGACCAATCGACTACCGACGTCTCAACCACCGACTTTCGGCGAGGCCGCACGTGCGTGGGCCGCGGGTCGAAGGAGAAGGCGCATCACGTGACGTCTAGACGACTCATTCTCATCGTCGGCTTGATCCTCCTTGTGGGGGGCGCGGCCATCGTCATCGCCGTGGTGGCGTCAGCGGGCGAGATGACCACGACGGTAACATCCTCTCCTAGCCCTCCCACCACGCTTCCGGAGGTGCTTCCGGGCGTCTCCGAGCTACAAAGCGGCGATCTCGAGGGTGCTCGGGCAAGTGTAATGGCCCATCTGGAAAAGAATCCCGACGACACGAAAGCCTGGTATTTCTTGGCCCTGACCTATGAGCAGCAGAACGACATTCCCGGGGCTGTGGGGGTCTACGAGAAGATCTTGGAAAACGATCCGCGCGACTATGAGGCGCAGTTCCACATCGGTCAACTCCGACTGAAGCAGAACGATCTTGAGGGGGCGGCTGAGAGCTTCGATCAGTCTCTGCAGTTGAACAGCGATTTCACCGCGGCGCGTGTGGCCCTCGCTGAGGTCGATGCGAAGCTGGGCAATGTCGACCAGGCTATCAAGCTCTATTTCGCGGTCATCGAATTGAGGCCCATGGGCGTGCACATGGATGCGATCAGGGTTCCTCTGGCGAAGCTGCTCTTGGATGTAGGACAGCCCGAGAACGCCATCATCCAGCTTAACAAAGCGCTGGCGGAGAATCCGGAGAATGCCGAGGCAAAAGAGCTGCTGGCAAAGGCGGAGGGGACGCCGGGATCGACTGCGACCACCCGCCCGCTTCCGGGTGTGACGACGACCATCAGCGGCCTCGACGCGTGGGTGACCCCGGCATGATGGTTCGGGGAGCACGCTTCTTGTGCGCTGGCCGCGCTGGCCGAGCCACACTTCGTCTGGTAGAGTCCCCGGAGAGAATGATTGTTTCGCGAGGAGCCACTGCGTGCACTGACGCGCAAGATTCCTCCGGTCGACAGCTAGAAAGAACCGTCTGTGGAGGTCGACGCTGGATGCCTCGCGGCATGCACGGACTAGATAGAACCGACGGGACCCTTCGTGTCGTTTCGGCATCGCGGCGTCGGCGACTTGACTTGAGTCGCCTGCTGGTTCTTGCCCTGGCCATCGTCGGCCTGCTCGCCGCGTTCGCGCCTGCGGCGTCGGCGGCTGTGGTCAGCTACTACGCTGTGGCAAGCAACAGTGTCGCCATCGCCGGAGATGGGACCACTAACGCGGTCGGCGGTACCGTCTATCCCATAGCCGCCGCCGGCAACGAGCGGACTACGCTGTTCTCCACTGCCAACGCCAATGGTCTCATCACGTTGCAGCGAGGCTCCGGCAGTGGCACAGGGAGTTTGGTCTTCCTCCAGGCCTACACGCCGGTCTACGCGACGAGCACCCAGATTGCCGCCTCTGCGCAGTTCTTGCTCGCTCTGAACGGGACGTTGGCCAACACCTGGACCGTCACGCTGTTTGATTTCAATCCGGTGGGGGGAGCCGATACCCAGATCGGGGTGGCCACGGCGACTCCCGCCAGCGCGAAGCAGACCGTGACGTTGACGCTGAACAACGCGGCGACGACGATTCCTGCGACCCATCGGCTGCATGTCCGGGTCTCCGCTAGCCGAGTCAGCGGCGCGACCTTCCAGATGTACTTCAACAGCACGGCGTTGAACGAGACGTCGATTCTTCGCGTCAACGAGACCGGCTCCACCGGCACCATCTCCGGCACAGTCACCAACTCCTCGAACGGCGTGGCGGTCGTGGGCGCCACGGTGACCGCGGGTGCCTACTCCACCGCCACCGGAGTCGGTGGCAACTACACGCTTTCGAACGTCACGGCCGCCACATACACCGTGACCGCGGCCAAGACCGGCTTTACGACCGGCACCCAGACGAGCGTAGTCGTTACCAGCGGCAGCACGACCACCGCGAATTTCGCTCTGGTCGATACTGCAGCGCCTTCGACTTCGGCCTCTTCGTCACCGTCGACTCCCGGACCCAGCGGATGGTTCACGGTGGTGCCCCAGATCACCCTCACCGCCGCGGACGCCGAAGGCTCGTCGGTGAGCACGCGGTACGACTGGGGGATCACCCCCCCGACCGGGCTGTATCTGGGCATGTTCACCGCTCTATCGGGGACGAACACTCTCTACTATCGCTCCACGGACGTTCCAGGCAACGCTGAGCCCGTCCAGAGCCTTGTCTTCAAAGTCGACGCCGGCATCACGCCGCCGGACATCAGCACACCCACCGGCAAGGAACCGACCCCCACTCCGGTGCGCGGCACCATCGACTACGACTCGACGGCGACCGACGCCGTGTCGGGGGTCGGCCACGTGTCATTCTGGTGGTTCGACTGGGTATCCGGCGCGTGGAACGGTGTGGGCACACAGGTGGGTGCCAACCGGACCGCACCGGAGTCTGGTTCCACGTACCGCGTAAGCTGGAACACCGCCGGCGTCGCCGACGGGCGCTACAAACTTCAGTCGCAACTGGCCGACGTGGCCGGCAACACGGCCTTCTCTCCAGCCCAATACGTGCTGGTCGACAACACTGGTCCGACAGCGACTGTGACGAACCCGGCGGCGAATGCCCGTATCAGCGGCGCTACCTACGCGGTCACCGGAACCGCCACCGACGCCAACCTGGCGAATTGGACACTCCAGATGCGCGCGGTCGGCGGCCCGACCTGGGACACGCTGGCCTCGGGCACCTCCGCCGTGAACAGCGGCACCCTTTTCACGCTTGACACGACGTCATACAGCGCCGGCCCATACGAGCTACAGATCGTGGTCACCGACGCGGCCGGCAACTCGTCTACAGCCCTGCGCACGCCGTTCACGATCGACAACGTCAAGCCCATGGTGGTCTCCGCCACCGCAGCGAATCGCACCACGGTGAACGTCGTGTTCTCGGAGGATCTCGCGGAGGGGAGCATCAACGCATCGCATTTCACGATTCCGGGGCTGACGGTGTCGGCAGCTGCCCTCCAAGTCGACAAGAAGACGGTGGCTCTGACGACGTCCAGTCAGACCGACGGGGCGGGCTACACCGTGACGGTGAAGAACACCGTCGCCACGGTCACCGACCTTGCCGGCAACGGTGTGAGCTCGCCCAACACGGCCACGTTCACAGGCACGGCCGTCGATCCTACGGCGCCCGGCATACCATCGGGTCTGTCCGCGGCGTCCGGTCAAGACGAGAACGACCTCGCCTGGTCCCCGAACGTCGAGCCCGACCTGGCGGGATATAACGTCTACCGGAGTGCTACCTCTGGCGGAACATTTGCCCAGATCAACGGCGCGTTGCTGAACATCCCTTCATTCACCGACGCTTCTTTCATGCCCACTCGAGGGGTCTATTGGTACAAGATCACCGCGGTGGACACGTCAAACAACGAGTCGTCACCATCGCCGGCGGTGGCGGCCGACATGGTCCGCATCTCGACTTTGGTGACTCGGGCGGGCGCGACGCTGACGAGTTCCTCGGGAGAGGTGTCTCTCACCATCCCTCCCGACGCGTTGGCGACCGACACCACTATCCAGATCACGGAGAAGGCGCAGCCGACCAACCGAGGCGCAGCGACCTTCGTTTCTTCTGCCTATGACTTCGAGCCGTCTGGACAGAGCTTCGCGAACAACGTGACCATCACCATGCTCTACGCCCCGGGGGCCGTGGACGAGACCACCATCAGGTTGCTCTACGCGAACGGCGGCACCTGGACCCAGGTGGGGGGCGGGGCGACGCCTAACCCATCGGCCGACACCGTCACCGGCCAGGTCAACCATTTCACCGAGTTCGTCGCGGCCGGGATCGATGTCACTCCCCCCACCGTCAGCACGGTGACGCCTTTGAACAACGCTATTGAAGTCCCCGTTGACGGGTTCGTGACGATCGTGTTCAGCGAACCCATGGATCCGAACACCTTGATCAACGGCAATCTCCAGATTCGTGCCTTGACTGCGACGGGCACTCCCATATCGCTGGAAACGGTGGTGTTCTCGACCGACAAGAAGACCGTCTACTTGTATCCGGACCGGATGATGGACGTCAGTACCGCTTACTATGTATGGATAGACGGGGCGGCGGTCAAGGATCTTTCGGGTAACGCACTCGGTGCCAACACCCCCAGCAAGTTCACTACTGCGGCAGCCGGAGTCAGCCCACACGACGGCTATTCGGTCTCGTCGAACCTGTGCCGCAACTGCCACGCCGTGCACGGCTCTTCCGGGCCGACGCTGTTCGTCGAGGCCGCCGAGAAGCAG
>Ga0315273_10003274_pt1 | contig 19458 bp, 12 predicted proteins | sample YL17G02_0_MG_FD_205753 | JGI IMG/M metagenome (GOLD analysis project Ga0315273, IMG submission 205753) | Sediment microbial communities from Yellowstone Lake, YNP, Wyoming, USA - YL17G02_0 | ecosystem: Environmental > Aquatic > Freshwater > Lake > Sediment | place: USA: Wyoming | collected...
CATAGGAGGCCAGCGGCCAGTTGCGGGCAGCCAGTCCTGCATAGAGGATGGAAAAGTCCACTACGGCCTGCGCGTTGTAGTAGAGGATATGCTGCTGCATGCGGACGGCTGCCGGCACGATGAAGTCCCGGAGGATCGTCTCGCGGGCCTGCGGATCCATGTCGCGAGCCAGCAGGTCGAAACCGCTGAACATCCCGTGACGGCGACAACTGAAGGGCACGCTGTAGCCGCCGGTCGCCCAGCCCAACGCGAGGGTGTTGCCGCCGAGGATGCCCTGGCTGCACACCACGACGGGGAGCTTCCGCCAGACTTCGAGGTCACGCTGGAACAGCTTCGCCGCTCGCAGCAGCAGCACCGTGCCTTTGTCCAGGTATTTCTTGTCTCCGGTCGCATCATAGAGAAAGGCGCAGGCGGATAGTCCGTCCAGAAAGCGCCACGTGAATTCCTTCACCGGTGGGTTGCCTGCGTGATACCAGAATCCGCGTTTTCCCTGGTCAATCACGAAACTCCTCTCCATGGGCGCCGCCACGACCTGGTCGAGATCGTCCGGGCTGACGGCCTCGGCAGCGGCCTCGGCCTTCTTGCGAGCCGCCTCGTCGAATCCGGTCAGCGTCACGGGCAAGTCCTTGGGCCGCGGCAGGAGCGGGAACTGGAGCTTGTCGTCTGGGATCGGTACCGTGACGCTCAGCACCAGCGGATGGGTCCTCGAACGGACAATCGTGGTCTCGGAGTCGGCCACGCCCTCGGCAAAGCCGCGCACTTCGTACCGCTCGCAGTAGAGCGGCGGCATCCTCTCCGCGACGTTCCCGGGCAAGCGGACCTCCACCTCGACCGTCTTGCTCTGTTTCCCCTGAAGTTCCACTCGGGCTTCGGAAAGCCGCGCGTAGGAATAGGTCACCTGCGTGCCGACCAGCGAGAGCCGAGCCACGACGGGCCGGTCGAGGCGGTTCGACACCGTGACGGGGTAGTGGTAGATGAGGTCCTGCTTCGGTGCCCATTCGTAGGGCGCCTGGCGCTGGTCGCATTCCAGATCGATGGCCTTCTTCGCCAGGCGGATGTTCTTGAGCCAGAGACAGCGACTGGCCCCCTGCATCCGCCAGCGCAGGTCGCGGACGGCGCCGGCGATCAGAAGCGCCGGGGTTCCCGAGGATGCCTTCTGGGGCTGGATCTCCTCGGGCCGTTTCAGGTCGAGCCAGACCGTCTTCCAGTCGAAGCCTTTGTTGATGGCGTCGAGCGGATACCAGTTCGAAACGTCGCCGGGCTCCGGGTAGTTCTCCAGGGTGAATTGGAGGAAGGCATTGTTGTCCGCCTTGAGTTCGACCTTGAGCAGATCGTAGTCGTGTGGATCAACGCCCAGCGCCTTGAGGTCGATCCGGCCCGAGAACGATTCGTTGTCCGGCAGGGCCTCGAACCGCAGCGCCATCGTTCCCCCGGGCCCTTCCGACACGGCGGCCCAGTTGCCCTTGAGTTCCTGCACGCTATTCGTGCTGTCCAGGGGGGACAACACCCGTGACAGGTCCGTCTCGGCGGCCGCCGCCCTCCCCGCCGTCAGCCCGGTCCAAAAAAGGATCGCGGATGTCATCGCCATTCCGCTCGCTCGCTGCCATCGCCTGGTCATGCTTCGTTGGCTCCTTGTTGTTACACTCCTGCTTCGCCACTGCTTCGCATTGGCCACGCGTCCAAGGCGCGGAGCTCGGCATCGGCCCCCTGTGCCCGCAGCGAGATTCCGCGGCTGTCGGGTCTGCCCGGATAGACGCGCGCGGCGACGCACTGGCGGCTATTGACGAAGACCTCGACGACGCTCGTATCGACAAACACGCGCAGCTTCAGCGTCTCCGCCGGCGCCATGAAGAACGGCGCAATCTCCGGCGCCCGCGACAGCACGTCGGGCAGCTCCGAGGAATAGGACGAATCGAGGACGATCAGGCTGTCGCGCGCGTCCTTGAACCTGTCCCAGCCCGTGAAGCGATTCCAATCGGCGTGGCCGCGCTGTCGGTAGAAGGCGATGTGCGTGAATTCTTCCTTGCCGGGGGAGCGCAGGACATTCAGCTCGACCATCGGAGCATTACGCGGATCGATCTCGACAAGGATTTCGACGGCGTTGCCATGAACGCCGCCGATGACGATCTCGCGATTGGCCGGGAGCGCCATGCCTTCCACGCGCCAAGGATCCTGGCGCAGCGACTCGATATCGCCGGCCGGCTCCATCAGCAGTTGCTCCCGGTCACCGAGAGTCAGGCGGCGCGGCAGGCTCATGATCTGGTCCCAGCCCGGGGTGGGCTTGGCCGCGTTCATGTTGAAGATCACGAGCACGCCGCCCTGGCCATCGGGAGTGGCCGACGGCGCGTGGACGCCGCCGGGTGTGCTCGCCCCGAAGTTGAACCGCCCGCCGCCGGTTACCACGAATTTGTCGCGTTCGGTATCGTAGTGGCCGAGCCGGTACTCGCCGCCGCTCATATGGCTCGAGTTCAACAGGATGTGGCGGTCGCCGATGGGCCAGAAGTAGGGACAGGCGCCGTCGTCGCCCACCAGGCCGAAGATGTCGCCCTCGCAGAAGGGATGCAGATACTCCCATGTCGCCAGGTCGCGGGAGCGGAAGAGGAACTCGGCCCGCGTGCGCCGGCCGCTCGCACCGTGCGGCAGGCTTCCGCCGGAGAGCGAGTAGTAGAGCCCCTCCTTCTTCCAGACGCACGGGTCGTAGACCGCGTACGGCGGCGCGGAGCCGTCGGGGTTGCGCAGCGGGATAACGGCCCTGCCCGTCACCTTTTCCCAGTTGAGCAGCAGCGGATCGCTGGAAACCGCCACCATGTTGCCGACCCGCGTCCCGTGGTACATGGCGATCACGCGGTCGTCTTCGACCAGCGTCGAACCGGAGTAGCAGCAGTCCTCGGGTCCGGGGTAGATGGCATAGGGCAGGTCGCGCCAGCGGATCATGTCCTCGCTGACCGCGTGGCCCCAGTGCTGGCGCGGGTCCTCCGGCGGATACGCCTGGTAGAACAGGTGCCACAGTCCCCGCCAGAGGCAGAGCCCATTCGGATCGTTCATCGTGCTTTCGGGGCTGACAAAGTGGTAGGTCGGCCGATGCGGGTCTGCGGAAAGAGTCCGGCGCGATTCGGCAAAGCGGCGGAGCAGCGGGTGATCGCGGATCTGCTCCTTCTGCGCCAATCGGTCAGCGTCTGCCCCGGCCTCTCGTCTGCACCGGGCATTCTCCATCGCCATGATTCACATCTCCTGGATCGGACGTTGCTGCGCTGCGGGTCAGTGGGATTCCTCGATCTTGCGCCAGCCGGGACTGCCGCCACAGGCTCAGCGCCGCCAGGCTCGGCCTTGCCACGCTCCCGTCGGGGTGCTATCAGTCGCCTCCGCAGGCCATTTCAGGCGGGGCCAGGGCCTTTGTAGGCGGACGGGTTGCCGAGAATCCATCCCATGCCGAACGGCTCGCAGAAGGGGCGGAACGGCACCATCGCGGCGATGTCGTCGAGTCTCTTCAGGATGTCCGCCGGGAGCGGCCCCTTCTCGCAGGTCCTGAAGTTCTGCTCGACCTCCTCGGGAGATCGGGCGCCCGTCAGGACGCAATGGATGTCGGGGTTGGAGATGACGAAGCGCAGGGCGAGTTCGGGGACCGGGATGCCGCACTCATCCACGAACGCGTACAGCTTCTGGAACTGGTCGCGGCGCGCCCGGCACAGCCAGTAGGTCTTGTCGCTCACGGCGCCATCGAACTTCCGCGACAGCGCGCCCTGTTGCAAGGGCGAGCCGGCGATGATCCCCATGTTCTTCTCTCTGGCCGCGGGGATCACCTCGAGCGCGGCCTCGCGCCAGAGGAGGCTGTAGTTGAAGGCGGTGAGGACCACGTCGAACTTGCCGCTCCGGATCAGGTGCGCCAGCTCGGACGTGGTGGTGCCGCCCAGGCCGATGAACCGGATGATCCCTTGCTTCTTGAGGTCGGCCAGCACCTCCAGCACCGGCCCGTGGACCTCGTCCCAGTCCGTCCACCAGTCATACTGGCCGGGGCGATCCGGCTCGTGGATCAGCAGCATGTCGATGGAATCCCGCCCGAGAAGCTCGAGGCTCTGCTCCATCGAGGCCAGGAGGCACGCCTTGTCCTGTGGCTTGAAGGGCTGCGGCCTGCCGCCGAACTTGGTCGAGAGGATCGCCGGCCGCGTCACCCCCCTCAGCGCCTTGCCGAGGACTTCCTCGCTGTTGTGATAGCCCGGCGCGGTGTCGATGTAGTTGATCCCGAGGTCCAGCGCCCGATGGACCGCCCGTATCGCCTGGTCCTCGGCCGATGCGAACGACGCAATGAAGAGCCCGCCCATCCCCAGCCTGGACACTTCCATGCCCGTCTTTCCGAGTGTGACTTTCTGCATTCCTCCACTCCATAGAGGGGGTTCTGGATGATGGCCATGCGGCACATGGCCGCATTCCGCAGTACGGCGGAACAGTGTGCCACGGAAGGGTCTATTCCTTGAGCCTTATGAGCGCCTTCGGCTTCGGGCTTCTCCTGACGTCCTCGAAGGCCGCGGCGATGTCCGAAAGAGGATAGGGCTTGTCGGTATCATACCACAGGTCCGCCCTGAGCCGGCCCTGGAGGACGAACTCGGAGACATCCTGGTGCGTCTCCGGCTCCGCGTAGCTCGCCGGGAAGATGGTGAATTCGCCTCGGGCAAGGCCCGGATTGATGCTGAGCTTGCCGAAATCGTCTATCCCGTAGATCGCGAGTCGGCCTTTGGGTCTGAGGCATCCGAGGAGCTGGTCAGCAATCCCCTGCCTGCCGAGCGCGTCCAGCGCGAAATCGAAGCCTTGCGGAACCGACTTGAGGACGGCGGCCTGAAGATCCTCCTTCCCATAGCCGAAATACTCCCTCACGCCGGCCCCGAGGGCCGTCTCCTCACGGCGCGGCGAGCCGACCATGGTGACTCTGGCGCCGAGGTTGACGGAGTGCGCGGCGAACGCCAGACCATTCCCGCCGGAGCCGACGATGAGCACGCTTGAGCCCGCGCAGACCCCAAACCGCTTCGTCATCGAAAGCGTCTCGCGCCAGGTGGTGAACATCGGCGCCGCCCTGGGATCGACCGCGGCGGGGACAATCTGGTTCACCCGATGGCCCCTCCATTCCGCCTCCGGAAGCCCGTCGACGCACATCTCCTCGATCCGCTCAACGAGGTACTTGCCCACTGTGGACGGTCGAGCCACTGGTCAGGCTCCCGCGCAGGAGCAATTCCCAGGTCCAGTTGCGGCCCTTCGCCTCGGGAGCGGGATAGACGGGATGGAAGTTCATCCGCCCGCCGGCGAGGACATAGGACCAGATGCCGCGCTCGTAGGCGGAGAGGCGAGTCGCGTAGTACATGTTGTACCAGACGGCGCCGCCCCACTTGTGGGCGAGGGCCGTGCGGCAGCAGTAGGGCGTGATCTCGTCGGTCTGGGCGAGGTCGCGGGGCAGCCGTCGTAGCAGGGCGGGAAGCCCCACTCGCCTTGCACGCGCCCGCCAGCCCGCAATCGGCGTAGCGACGGAGGATCGCACGCTGGAACTCCAACAGGTGCGGAGCAAAGACGTCGGGCGTGAAGTGAGTGAAGGCGGCGACGACGCACGCTTTCCACCCCTTCGTCGCCTCGCCGCACGGAATGGCGACGCGGACCTCGCGGGCCGTCGCCGCGAGCACCTTCGCCCCTTTCGCCGTGATGTCCTCAACCGTTCCCGCGTCGATGCCATTGGGGCCGAGAACGTAGGTGTAGACGCGGAGGAGACGCTCCGAGAGCGGGACGTAATGGGTCGTGCGGAAGGTGTAATGATCGCCCAGGTCGCTGCTCGCGATCAGGGCCGTCACTTCGCCGGCGTCGCGGAGCTCGAACTCGCGGAGCCGCAGCATCTCCTGAAGCTCGTCGGGGTAGGCCGTCTGGAAGGCCTTGCGGGCCAGCCGCACATCGAGGTCCATCGCGACACCGAGCCCCAGCTTCCGCGCGTAGGCGGTCGCCTCCGCGATCTGCGCGCGGACATCGTCGTCGGTGACCTCCTTGAGCGGCGCGCGGATGCTCGTCGTTAAGAGGTCGTACGAGGAGTGCGCGGCGACCTTGTCCAGGAAGTCCCGGTATCCGCCGGGCTGGAACTCGGTCTCTGTCCAGAACCAGCAGCCGAGGACGGGCAAGACGTTGGGCGGCACGCGGTGCGAAGCAGATGCCTCCCCGCCCACGACCCATGAGGCCGACATCACAAACCAGAGGGACACGACCCACACGGCACCGGCCCACACGTCAGCTCGTCTTGACACGTTCGGGTGCCTCCGAAGGAGAAGAGATCGAGAACGAGGACGAGCACGATGAAGAGGCCCCGCGATGGGCGGGGTCATGGATTGGTGGATGCCGGGGACACGAGTGGTCGCACGCGGCCATCGGGATCCAACTCGATCCGCAGGATGGCGGGGCGCTCGCGGAAGGGGGCGCGGGCGTCGTTCCCGAAGAAGGTGGACCACCAAGCGCCCGCTTTGTCCTTGAAGAGCATGTTGTGGCCGCCGTGGGGCACAGCGACGTACCGCTCGCCGTAGGGGCCGAAGAGATGCTCAGAGGAGGCGACCATGCAGTGGTAGTTGCCAGCGATGAAGTCGGCGCAGACGAGCTGGTAGCGTCCGCCGATCTTCGTCAGGAAAGCCCCCTCAAATCCGGCCTGGCCGTGGTTCGAGGGCTTGAGCAGCTTGGGGGCCTCGGCGAGGCCGCTCATGTCGTCCTTCATCCGGGCGATCTTGCCGTTCTGGTAGACGAAGTAGACCTTGCCGTCGTCGTCCTGGAAGAGCGAGGCGTCGATCTCGCCGGTCAGCGGGCCGTCGGGCTTGATGTCGCGGTACGGCCCTTCGGCCTTGCCGGTCGCGCTCTGGAGGATGCCGGTGCCACCGTAGTTCACGCAGTAGGCGAGCCAGTAGGTGGCCTTGATGTAGTGAATCTCGGGCGCCCAGATTGCCCGGTTGCCCTTGCGGAACTCTTTCTGCCAAGTGCCGTCCTTCTCGAAAGTCCAGACCAAACCGAGCGGCTCCCAGGTCTTCAGGTCGGCGGATTTCCAGACGCGGATGCCTTCGTTGGTCTTCCACCAGGTCGGAAAGCCCGTCGTGCCGGTGAGGTAGTAAAGCCCGTCGCCGCCGGTGCACATCGACGTGTCGCGGACGGGGAAGTCGAAGAGCGGCTTGAGCGCCGGGAGGGAGTGGGTCGGCCGAAGCGCTTCCGCCGGGTCAAGGACAATGCCTGCGTCGATGTACTGGCCGCCTGTGGTCTGATGACAAGTCACGGCGACGACGTTCTTGCCCGGCCGCAGAGCCTTGCGGATCGCGGCGGTCGCGTCGTGCAACTCGTAGTCAGTGATGAACCAGGCCACCTTCAGGACGGGCTCACCGTTGAGATAAACCGTCGCGTCCTCGTCGTGGTGGATGCGGACCGCGGCGGTCTTGAAGGGCGAGCCGACGTAGTCGAACGTGGTTCGGAGCCAGATGTCGGGCGTCTTCCACACCGTGCCGATGACGGTGTTGGGCGTGCCCTGGGTGCCGAAGCCGGCGGGGCTTTCCTTCCAGGCCGAGGCATCGAAATCGGGCTTTGACCACTCGTCGGCGGGCTTCTCCGTGGTGTAGCGCCAGGTGACGGGCCGCTCGTCGGCGGTCGGCAGGAGCGCGTCCTTCTTCGGCCCGCGCAGGAACGTGCGAAGGAACTCGAGTTCCGCCGGCAGGTAGGGCGAGCCGTCGCGGCGCAGGATGTCGTGGTGCCAGAGCTTCGGCTCGGGGTCGTCCTTCTTCGAACTCCACGGATACTGGCACTGCATCTTGCCGTTCACCAGCCCCCAGCTATAGCAGCCGACGCGCTCCTGCTTGAAAAGCGGCAGATGCGTCTTGAACGTGCTGCCGAGGGTGCGTGCCATCCACTCGGTGCAGAGGATCGGTCGCTTCTCCGAACGGAGGGCGGCGATCTGGCCGCGGACGGCGCCCAGGCCGCCGTAGTTGTGGAAGCTGATGATGTCCGAGAGCTGGAGCGACGCCTTGTTCAGCTCGCGCAGGCCGCCGTTCCAGGGGCCGACGGTGAGCGGCTGGGTGGGCTTCGCGCGGCGTGCCCAGGCGAACGCCGCTTCGAGGAGCGGGAGGCTCGCGTTGCCCGCGCCGCTGTTGCCCGGCTCGTTGTACAGGTCCCAGGCGATGACCCGCTTGTCATTCGCGAAGTGGCCGACCACGTCGGTGATGTACTTCTCGAGGTTGGGCCAGGCCGAGCGGTCGCTCACGCGCGCGTGGCCGGGGCTGGGAGTCCAGCCGGAGCCGAGAATGCCGGGAACCGGGTCGTCCTGCTTGCCGAGGTAAGGCTCCTTGCCCGAAAACTTGCAGTCGTCGAAGAGGCAGAACATCGTCGAGAGGCCGTGCTGGTCGGCCAAGGCGAGGAACTGCTCCATCCGCTTCTTCAGGCCGTCGGGGTCGTGCTTCCAGACAAGGTACTGGACGAAGACGCGAGTCGAGTTGAAGCCGAGGTCGTGCGCCCAGCCCAGTTCACGGCCAATGGTGGCGGGGTCGAACGTCTCCGCCTGCCACAGCTCCGTCGTGTTGATGGACGTGCTGGGGACGAAGTTGAGGCCGCGAATCCAGGGCTGCCTCTCGTACCACGCCTGGGCCTGCGCAACAGACCAACGCCCCGATGTGTCCTCGCTGGCCGCCGCCGCGACCAGGATCATGGCAGCGAACGAACACGCGGTCACGCAACTCGCCATCTTGGGTCCATCCTGCAGGGTCTCCGTTCACCCGAAGCGACACGCACTTGCCGAGGTCCTGCACCTGGAGGTCGCCGCCCGGCGCCAACTCGCTTGTGCCGACAGCTGTGACCGCGACGCGCAGCACGGCGACCCCTCGACCGGCCAGTGGAAAGCCATCATCAGCGACGCGATGGGCAGCCAGGCGGACCGCATGGTTCGACGTTCCCAAGTCATCATTGGCTTGCCTCCTTGCCCGGGGATTCTTTCGGGCTGATCAACTCCAGCATCGTCTCAGCCATCTTCTTGCCCAGGAGGATGAAGAAACGGCCCTCCCCGAAATAGTGATAGCCGAGGTTGGAGGTGGCGCGGCTGAGCAATGCCTGCTCTTCCGGTGTGATCGGGTCCTTCTTCAGGTCGCGCTCCGGATACACGGCGCGATGCGCCACCCAGACGTCATCCCGCGTGACCAGCGTCTTGCCGTCGGGCTTGAACGTCTTCAGCAGGTAGCCGTTCTCCTTGTCCTCGCCGAGGAAATCGATCGTCGCGACACTCGCCTGCCCGTCCATGTTCGACTGGCCGGCAAGGATGAAGACCTTGACCGGGCTTTTGCCCGCCTGGCCCGCCCACGTCTGCCCCAGCGCCCACAGTGCGAGCCCCATGGTGACTGCTGCGTGCCGACCGATTCTTCGGTGTCTCACGGGTCTTCTCCTGTGTTGTCCCCCGTTCGCGGTCGTCGCCCGCAGGGGGCGGCTCCGGCTACGGCCAGATGGATCTCATCCGCCAGCTTTTGACCTCTTTCACCGCGGCGTCCCCACCCCTGCTGAACAGGCTGATGCCGAGACTCTCGGGCTCGTACTTCTGCGCTGCGACGGCAGCCTGGCGGTCATTGGCGAATACTTCGACCAGATTCTTGTCGATGAACACTCGCAAGCAGAGGTCCTCGCCTTCCTTGAGCGCAAAGGGGGCATTGACCTTTCCCACCCTCAGCTTCTTGCTCTCAGCCACGTAGGCGATTCTCAGCCCGTTCTTACCGTCCTTGTCGCAGAGGACATCCATGCCCAGCTCTTTGGCGGTCGGTGACGTGAAGGCTACCTCCAGCTCGAGGGCGTCGCCGCTGACGCCCTCGATCCTGCGCGCAGAATCGCTCTTCACCGTGATCCCTTCCTCTCTCTTCGGGTCATGGCGAAGCGCCTGGAGTTCCCGCAGGGGCCTTATCCTCAACACTCCGTCCTCCGGGAGTTCCAGCTCGCGCGGCAGGGACTGGACCCCGCTTGGAGCAATGGGCAGATTGAGCAGCCAGGCCCACATCACGCGGCGCCCATCCTGGGTCAGCACGGATTCCGGCGCAAAGAAGTGATTGCCGTTCCAGCTCATCAGCGCGTGGAACTCGGGGAGGTACCTCTCGTCCCTGAAGTCACCGAGATAGTAACGGCATCCCAAGGAATGGCTGATGCAGAGCAGCATCCATTTCCTGCCGATCTTGAACATGTTGGCGCAAGAGATGTCCTCCCCCTTGGGGACGCCCAGATTCGGCGGATACGCATCGTGCAGAAGCGGCCCCAGAAACTTCCAGTCCTTGAGGTCCGAGGACTTCACCAGAGTCGGGTTTCCGCCTCCGCTGATCGCGTAGTACGTGTCCCCGTTCAGCCAGCAATCCGGATCCCATTGGCGCACGTTGGCCGGTTTTCCGTCCACAGTCTTGGCGATGACCGCCTCAGCCTTGCTCCACGTATCCAGGGTGTCGTCGAGGGCATAGGCTATCCAGTTCCGTCCCGATCCCTCGCCGTGGTAGATGATCGCCGGCTTGCCTTCCTTGGTGAAGAAGCCGGTGCCGCTGAACATGCCATGGCCGGTCGTCTTCCGGGACAGCGTCGTCGGGTGCCACGTCCAGTGCACCAGGTCCGTGCTGGAGACATGGGCAAACGAGAAACCCTTGTGGTTGTAGATGTAATGAAGGTGATACCGGCCTTTCCAGAAGAACGCGCAGTTCGGGTCGCCGGGCATGGCATTTCCGGGGCCGGGATGTGTGAGGTGGAACGTCAGCCAGTTCTCCGGAGGATTCTCCGGCCGGGCCGGCGTCTCGGATGCGACGGGGGCATCCATCCCGGTCTTGCAGACCATCGTTCCGCCCTTGCCGTCGAGCAGGAGTCTGCCGCCTTCCACGGTGGCGCCACCGACGAGCTGCGTGACAGGAAATCGCCCGGTGCGATCCTTGGCCTCTTTGTCGTCGAAGGACCACCATGCCCACGGTTTCGGTTCCGAGGACTCGTTGGGCTTCAGAGCCGCGATCTGCTCGGCAGTCAACGCGACATCGTAGATACGGGCATCGTCAATAGCCCCCGCGAAGCACGCTCCATCGGCCGCCTCGAGGTGCCGCAACCCGATCACCACCACACTGTCCGGGCCGAATGCCTGCGGCTGAGCAATCTCGTGGCGCGAGTACTCCTTTCCGTTGCGATAGACCGTAATCCGTTTGCCCTCGTAAACGATAGCGACCTGCACCAGCGTGCTCGGATCGGCGGTTTCGGCGGGACAGTTCGCCTGATCTCTTCGCGTGCGCCTGTAGAAATCGCTGCCCGCCATCCATTTGGCCGGCGCGAGTTCTCCGAAGACGATCCCGTCGAAGTGGCTGTCCTGATCGTCGATCGTCAGCACGCTGCCGCCGCGCTGAGTCAGATTGGCCGGGACGACCCAGGCCGCGAGCGTTTTATCCTGAAGCATCCGCTGCTGCGGAGGCGGGGCCGCCGCGGCCCCGCAGGCCCCGGCCGTCAACGCGAGGGCCGCCACGGCGATGGTTGCCAGCCGTTGTCGGTCGGTCATCGGTCGTCTCCTCGTTACGTGAGGTCACCCAGGCGGACCCGAGACGTTCATGGGTATCACAGCAAGCTGTTCTGTGCAACCGCTCTCGCGGGTGCAGCCGCAGCGCGACGTCCTGCCCCACAAGACGTGGTCCGTCGGGTCGGCATAGCGGATGATCCGCCGGCAAGCGCGGCAACGCCCGCCCCCGCGGCCTTCAGGAGATTGCGGAGAGAGATCTCATCGGCTCGCGCCCTTTCCCGGGTTGTTCGGGACGAGGATCCTGCCGAGGGCCTCGATGCGCATCGTGCCTTCGGACAGCGTGGGACACAGCCACCCGCCCTCGGTGAGGAGGCAGAAACGGACGTCGCCCTTCCGCGAACTGGCGAGGTGGAGCTGGAGCGCGAGGCTCATCGGGCTATCGGGCTCGTAGGTCACGAAGGCCCAGTAGTCCAGGCCTGCCTGGCGGGCATAGGCGATCTCCTGGTCAACGATCTCCTGGGTGTAGCCGCGGATCTCGACCTGCGTCTCGGAGACCGCCTCGCCAAAGAACGGGATGCGGGCGTGCCAGCGTCTCGGGCCGAGGGAGCGCTCGACCGCTTGCCCAGGCACCCCCTTGTCGCCGTGCCAGGCATCCCAGCGGATGGCGCCGACGACTGGCCGCTCTCGCGTCACAGGGGTCTCCCGAGGGTCGGGCTCCGCGGCCTGCACGCCTGCCCATAGCGTCAGTGTGAGGGCAACCGGCAGGCCCACGAGCACCTGCGGCCAGGAACGCATCGGGACCTCCGAGGGCGTCCCGTGCGTCTCACGACTGCTCTGGGTGCGACATCCTCTTCCTGCTGCGATCATCGCGTGGCCTTGGGGTTACAAATTGCGGAAACGACGACCTGGCATGGACTCAGGGTATTGGACAGCAGTTGCATTGTCAAGGGTCAGCAAAAGGCCGCCAGCATCGCCGCACCCTGCCTCCTCGCCATGGGCTCGACCGCGTCTGCTGCCCAAGGGGTCCACCAGTTTGACACCGCGTGCTGAACCTGCCAGACTCTTCGTGCGATCGAAGCTGCGCAGCCTGGCGCCCCCGTGGGAGAGGAAATGACGCGGCATCGATACCCGGGACGGATGAAGGTCGGACCAGAGAGCAGCCGGCAGGCTGCACCGTCTCCACACCGGAGAGCGTGATGATGAGGACGGCCACGGTGAGTAAGGACAGATGGTCGCTGCTCTTGCTACTGCTCGTCGGCAGTGCGACGTGTCGCGTTGCTTCGGCCGAAGACGCGGGCGCGCTCGACGGAAAGACGCTGAAGGCATCCGGGATCGAGGTCGACATCCAGAAGCGTGAAATCCGCCTGGATGCCACCGTGTGCCTATCCAGGGGGATCCTGGAGTATCTCGTCTGCCTGCCGGGAACCTTCGAGCACGAGACGATCTTCTCGGCGAAGTGCAAACCCTCGCAGCTTCATCTGGCCCTCCTGGCGATCGGCCTCGCGCCGCGCCCCTTCGTGCCCGACGAGGAGTGGTGGGAGAAGGCCCAGGAGGACAAGCAGGTCCGCGTCGACATCACGGTCGAGTACGTGCAGGACGGCAAGAAGCAGCGACGGCGAATCACCGAATTCCTCGTGAACCGCGAGAGACAAGACGGGGCTGTCCCCGACCGGTGGGTCTTCACGGGGTCGGCGTTCTACAAAGAGGACGGCAAGACCCACTACGCGGCCGACGTCACGGGAATCGTGATAGGCCTGATCCCTGGAGGCGCCGCCGTCATCCAGCTCGGCGAGAAGGTGGGCATCCCCTATCGGGGCGATGACCAGGGGCTGGAGGTCAACACGAACACGACTCCGGCGGTCGGCACGGAGGTGCGGCTGATCTTCACGCCGCACGAAGAGAAGGGCAAGCAGATGATGCGCGGGCTGGAGGAAGTCCATCACGCGGCGGTGAATCTGCGCGGCGGGTTCTGGGGTCCGCGCCTGAGAACCCATCACGAGGTGACCCTTCCACACGGGCTGAACTGCCTGGAGAAGGACGGGCACGTCACCAACTTCGACAAGGCGGCGGGCGTGTTCGACGGGCCGCTCCAGGGCCATCATGCCTTCGACTCCGACCTGCACAAAGCCCTGGAAGGCGCCGCCATCTCCCTGCAACACACCGACGACAGCGGATTGCGCCGGCGCGTGGAAGGCATTCTCGACCGCGTCCTGGCCGCTCAACAGAAGGACGGTTTCCTGATCTCCTGCTGGATCGTCCAGGGGCTCGACAAGAGATGGGACGACCTGCGCCTCCAGCACCAGATGTACAATGCGGGACACTTTTTCGAGATGGCGGTCGAGCACCACCGGCTGACCGGCGATCCCAAGGCGCTCGACGCCGCGGAGCGGTTCGCCGACCACATCGACGCCCTCTTCGGGCCTGGCAAGCGCTACGACGTCGACGGGCACCAGGAGGTCGAGCTGGCCCTGGTCAAGCTGTACCGCGCCACCGGCGAGCGGCGCTACCTGGAGCTGTCGCGGTTCTTCCTCGACGAGCGCGGCTACGCTCATGGGACTGAACGCAAGCCCTTCGATCCGGCAACCGCCGTCGAGCCGCCGAAGCCCCAGGGCCCGCAGACGCCGGAGCAGCGACGCGCGTACTTCCAGGCCCGGCTCCGGGTGCGCAACGGCCGGATGCAGGACCACAAGCCGGTCGTCGAGCAGCATGAGGCGGTCGGCCACGCCGTGCGGGCCGGCTACATGTACGCGGCGATGGCCGACATCGTCCGCTTCATGGACGCTCCCGGCTACGAGCAGGCCCTCGATCACCTCTGGCGCGATGTTGTGAGCCGCAAGATGTACCTCACCGGGGGCGTCGGCACGGCCCAGTACGACGACGAGGGCTTCGGCGACCCGTACCTGCTGCCCAATGCGTCGGCCTATTGCGAGTCCTGCGCTGCCGTCGCCCACGTGCTCTGGCAGCACAGGATGGGCCTGCTCAAGGGACAGGCCCAGTACGCCGACGTGATGGAGCTGGCGCTCTACAACGGGGTGCTTTCGGGAATCTCGATTGCCGGCGACCGGTTCTTCTACCAGAACCCGCTGGCCAGCAAAGACGCTCAGCGGAGGCCGTGGATCGGACTCGCCTGCTGCCCGACGAACCTCATGCGCATCATCCCGCAGGTCGGCGGCCTGGCCTATGCCCGCGGCAAGCGGCATGCGTACGTGAACCTCTATGTCGCCGGTGAGGCCCGGCTCAAGATCGACGACGGGCTGACGGTCAAGCTAACCCAGCAAACCGACTACCCGTGGGACGGCCGCGTGCGGCTGACGGTCACGCCCGACCCTGCGTCCGAATTCACCCTGTGCTTGCGGATCCCGGGTTGGGCGCTGGGCCGACCCGTTCCCAACGACCTGTACCGCTTCGCCGGCCCGAAGGTTCCACCCGTCCGCCTGAAGATCAACGGCCAGGCGGCCGATCCGTCCCCGCAGGATGATGGCTATGTCCACCTGCAGCGTCGCTGGCAGACCGGGGACGTGGTGGAACTGAGCCTGCCGATGCCGGTCCAGCGAGTCCACGCGCACGAGGGCGTCCGAGAAGACCAGGGGAAGGTGGCGCTGATGCGCGGCCCCCTGGTCTATTGCCTCGAAGGCGTCGACCACGATTTCAGCATATCGGGCGTGATGCTGCCCGAGGGCGGGGAGATCGCGGTCGAGCACCGCAACGGCCTGCTCGGCGGGGTGACGGTCTTGCGCGGCCAGGCGCTGGCCGACGGCAAGCGGCCCGCCGCGTTCACGGCCGTGCCGTACTACGCCTGGCAAAACCGCGGCAAGACCGACATGACGGTCTGGATCCCGCGCCCTCCCAACCCTTGACTCCGAGGAGATCCACCTTGAAACCGAGACACTCCCGCTCGCTCACCTTCCTTACCCTGCTCTTCGCCTCGCTGGCATCGGTCCATGCCTGGGAGCCGACCGAAAAGGACTTGGACGCGGCTATCAGCTCTGCCGATTTTAGCGGGTATTTTGCGAACATCTCGGCATGGCTGAATCAGAAAGTGCCCGCGAGTGTCTCTGAGGCAGACTTGAAGGCCCTCCTCAAGGATCCTGTCTTTGTCAACACCTTGGACCAACGACGACTCCTATCGAAACACGGCGTCGCCAATCTGCGGGCGTTTGCCAAAGGCGATAAGAACAGGGGATTCACGGCCTGGCTTCTACAAAACACCGAGGCTATGAACCTGTACTTGGAGGGTGCAACGCCTACGGGACTCAAGGAAAGGGAGGCCGACCGGTACACATTGAATACTGCATCCCTGGACATCTGGAGAAGGATCTTCTTTGCCGATCCTGAGTCGCAAAAGGGCGTGTATCTCAAGCTGGCCATCGCAACTGCGATTCGCCCGCCAGGCACCGGCAACAGAGGCGCCGGTCAGGCAACAACGCCTGCTGACCCTGTGGAGCGCTACAAGCACTTCAGGACGGCCTACAAGAACGGAGAGCTGTTTCCCAGTTTTGTCGATCTCACCGTCTGGGAATACCAGCAGGTTGTATCGTCGTGCGCATCCGACAGCGATCTGGCCTGGGCGAGAGAGATGATCAACACCTGGCGGCCCGATCTGAGAACCAACGAGCAGGTTGTCCATTCGACCAGCGAGGTGCAGTACAGGGGCTCGCCGCATCCCTATATAGACTTCAGGTCCGTGCTGTCTGGCGGCGGGAAATGCGGCCCCAGGTCGTCGTGGGCGGTGATGATCTGTCAGGCATTCGGCATTCCAGCTATCGGGGTCGCGCAGCCTGCTCATGCTTGTGTTGCCTACCGAGCGCACGATCCTTCTCTGCAACCGCAACCCGGCAGCGTCTGGAAAGTTCCCTATGGTCGCGGATGGCAGTTCTCGCGCCTGGAGGGGCTGTCAGGTCCCGACTTTCTTCTGGGAGTGGAAGAGCGGTCACGCGTGGCGGAGTTCTCACAGGTCGAACACCTGCGCTGGCTTGCCGCCACACTCGCTTCGGCCGAACAAGCTGCCGCGGTCATGGGAGTCGCCCGCAAGATCCAGCAGTCGGTGCCAGCGGCCAGGACGGATCTCACTGCGTCAGCGAAGGCGACAGAAGCCGAAAAGGAACCGCAGTCAGAGGCCAAGACAGCGAAGGCGCCGGCAGCTAAACCGGAAGAGCCGCTCAAGGTGTCGGCGGCCGGAGCACGTGTTGAGGCGGCAGCGTTTTCGAGCATGTCTGGTGTCTGCGTTTATGATTGTTTCACGGGGGGCAAACAGGTGAATTTTCAGAAGAACATGCAGAAGAGCTGGGTGGACTATACTCTCGATGTGCCGGCTGCGGGAATGTATGGACTGAAGATAAGAGTTGCGGCACCCAATACCGACCAGGTTCTGGATATCAGCTCCGGAACCAATAGGCTGGCAACCGTTAAGGTTCCCAACACGACTGGGCTATGGGGAACGACCCAGGCAGTGGACATAAACCTGGAAAAGGGCAGGCAAACGTTGAGGATTTCGGCCCCTTTCCAGAGAGGAGTTGCGGTGCGGTACTTTGAGTTGAAGCCGAAGGAGTAACGAAGGTTAATCGCATCCATTCGTGCGTTACGCTGAACGTTCCAGGTCTCGCGGGGGCAACGGCTTTCTCTCCCCGCTGGCATTGTCGTGCCTGCTGTAGTATGCTCAGCGTCCATCACCGCCCCTTCGGCGAAAGGAGAATGGGCCATGTCGAGTCGCTGTCTCAGGCTACGGTGGGTCATCGCCATTGCCGCGCTGGCCCTGTCCCTCGCTGTGGGTCGGACGAGCACGGCAGCGCAGGACACCGTGAAGGTCTTCATCCTGGCCGGGCAGTCCAACATGGAGGGCAAGGCCAGGAATGAGCTGCTGGAGTACCAGGCGGAGGCACCCGAGACCCGAGAGCTGTTCAAGCACTTGCGCAAGGATGGCAAGTGGATCGTCCGCGATGACGTGTTCGTCAAGTTCTTCGGCCGCATGGGCGGGCTGACGATCGGCTACGGCAGCCCCGGCTGCACCGGCGTGGAACTCGAGTTCGGCTGGATCATGGGCGACCACTTCGCCGAGCTGGTGCTGATCATCAAGACGGCGTGGGGCGGCCACTCGCTGGTCAAGCTGTTCCGTTCGCCCTCGGCAGGCTACCCGGCCGACGCGGTGCTCGAGAAGGAACTCGAGCAGGCGCGGGACCGCGTCAAGAAGAGCAACGAGAAGCAGAAGAAGAACGAGCCGCTGCCGACGATGGACGACATCAAGAAGGGCTATGGCTCGTCGTACCGCGCCATGTTGGCCGAGGTGAAGGAGGCGTTCGACAAGTACGAGACGCTGTTCCCGGCGCTCAAGGGCAAGAAGCTCGAGCTGGCCGGGTTCGTCTGGTTCCAGGGCTGGAACGACATGTACGGCGGCGAGAACGAGTACGCGTCGAACATGAAACACTTCATCAAGGACGTGCGCAAGGACCTGGGCGTGCCGAACCTTCCGTTCGTGATCGGCGCCCTGGGCCAGAACGGGTCGAAGCCGGCCACGGGGGCGATGCTGACGGTCCGCGAGGCGCAGATGTCGATGAACGACGTGCCGGAGTTCAAGGGCAACGTCAAGGCATTCAGGGCCGACCTGCTGGTGGACAAGGAGGCGGAGCGCGTGTACGAGGGCTGGCAGAAACACATCGAGGAGTGGAAGAAGGTCGGCTCGGACCGGGGGTACCACTACCTGGGCAGCGCCATCTGGTTCAACCGCATCGGCAAGGCCATGGGCGAGGCGATGCTGGAATTGCTGAAGAACCAGGGCAAGTGAAGACCGAGGAAGGAGGACCTGAGTCACACTCTTGGGTTTGGCTATCCGGCGCGTGCCGGGGCCTTAAGGGCGGCAGGAATCCGGACTGAGAATCCGTGAAAAGAAGGGACGATGGGTGATGAGGGTTACACGAAAGTGGATTGACAGCGTGGTGGTTCTGGCCGCGTTCGCGGGGTCGAGCGGCGTGCAGGCGATTGCCGCCGGGGGGCCCGAGAAAGGCCCCCTGAAGGTCTTTATCCTGGCGGGGGACTCGAATTGTGAAGGCAAGGCGAGAACCGCGCTCCTGGAGCACCTCATCAACAACCCCGCAACCGCCGCGACCTACAAGCACCTGAAGGCGGCAGACGGCACGTGGGCCGTCCGCGAAGACGTCTGGATTAGGTATCTGGGGCGCAACGGCAACCTGACGGTCGGATTCGGGGGCAGCCAAGAGCAGATCGGAATCGAGTTGCAGTTCGGGAACGTCATCGGCAATCATCTGAAGAACCAGGCATTGCTGATCAAGACCGCCTGGGGCGGCTCAGGCCTGAGCAGGAACTTCTATTCACCGAGTTCCGGTGGGAAGGCCGGCGAGTGCTACACCCAGATGGTGGAGAACGTCAAAGACACGCTCAAGAACATGAAAACCCTGTTTCCGGGCTACGACGAGGCCGCCGGCTATGAGATTGCCGGCTTTGTCTGGTTTTCGGGCTGGAATGATGCGGGCATGAAGGACTACGAGGAGAAACTGGCGAATCTGATCAAGGACGTGCGCAAGGACCTGAACGCGCCCAACATGCTGGTCATCATCGGCGAGCTAGGCGTGGGCGGCCCCACACCGCCCGGTAAGGAGGAGAATCCGATACGAAAGGCCCAGGCGGCGGTGGCCCAGCGGCCGGAGTTCAAAGGCACCGTTCGGTACGTCAAGACCGCCGAGTATTTTGACATGCGGGCCATGCAGATGTTCCGCGATGGCAGTTGGAATGCCGCCAACAAAGATGAGTTCGCGAAACTGGCGTCAGATCGTCCCTATCACTACATGGGCAGTGCCAAGACATTTTTCCTGATGGGTAACGCCATGGGCGAGGCGATGGTCGAACTGCTAAATAGGTCTCCGGGATTTCGACTCAATCCGTAAGTGATGTATTGACAAGAGGTTGTGTAGAAGTTAAAATAGGCCCCCACGAGTGGTATTGGGTAGGTTTCCATACTCGCG
>Ga0315273_10003275_pt1 | contig 19455 bp, 17 predicted proteins | sample YL17G02_0_MG_FD_205753 | JGI IMG/M metagenome (GOLD analysis project Ga0315273, IMG submission 205753) | Sediment microbial communities from Yellowstone Lake, YNP, Wyoming, USA - YL17G02_0 | ecosystem: Environmental > Aquatic > Freshwater > Lake > Sediment | place: USA: Wyoming | collected...
TACGACAAACCCGCGTGGAAGAGGTCAACGCCCGACAAGGGGCCACACCACAGATCGATTGGCGCGCAGCATACCCGTACATCCTCATCGGTGGTCAAGCAATGGACCGCGGGTTCACCGTCGAAGGCCTCACCGTCACCTACATGCCCCGAAACGTCGGGGTCGGCAATGCCGACACCGTCCAGCAACGAGCACGCTTTTTCGGGTACAAGCGCGACTACCTCGGGTACTGCCGCGTCTGCCTCGAAACCGGCGTGCGCGGCGCATACCGCCTGTACGTCCAGCATGAAGAAGACCTCCGGCAACGACTTGCCGACCACCGCGACACCGGACGCTCACTCATCGAATGGAAGCGCGCGTTCTTCCTCACGACCGCCCTGCGCCCCACCCGACAGAACGTCCTCCAACTCAGCTACGTCCAAGACGTTCTCGCCGACCAGTGGTACACGCCAAGCGGGCCACACCACGAACCAGACGCGATCCAAGATAACCAACGCATCGTCGCAGACTTCCTCGCCCGCCTCGCGCTACAGGAGGACGATGGCGACAACCGCCGCACTCAAGACCAGAAACACCAAGTCGCGGAAGACATCCCGCTGCGCTTGGCATACGAAGAACTCCTCGTGCCACTGCGCGTCACCCACCCGAGTGACTCCACACGGTACACGGGCATGCTCCTTCAACTCAAGGATCATCTCGAACGACACCCGAACACGACGTGCACCGTGTACCACATGACCGACGGACGCCCACGCGAGCGCAGCGTCAATGATGACGACGAGATCCCAACCCTGTTTCAAGGTGCGAACTATGCGGACGCGGCACACCGCGACCCCATCTATCCTGGGGACTCCCACATTCGGGCGGCGCATGGCCTCACCATACAGATTCACAATCTGACTGTCCGCGCAAAGCAGCGCGGTCCCGTCATCGCCGACAACACACCCGCAATCGCCGTCTGGGTGCCCGTGACCATGGCACAAGAATGGCTCGTCCAGAACCCGCAATGACAAATCTCAGCAGACTATTCGCGCGCATCACTGCACCTCCACGCCCCGACACTGGCCAGCCAACCTTCGCCGCAATACCAGTCCCCCACCACGAGCAGCACAGAATCGCCAAAGATGAGCAGGGAGCGCCGTGCCTCCTGCTCAGCGTCCAAGACAACACGCCACGCCCAGCACCGATCCGCCTGGAGCACCTCCACGTAGAACACAACGTTCACTGCACCGTTCGAACCGGTGAGGATGGGACGGAAGGCCAGTTCACCATCATTCGATGCCACGATGCCCAAACGCCACTCGACACCGTTTTTCTGCGCCTCATCGAACCACTCCTTCAGGATCTCCCCGATCACCCTACACCCACCGAGATCCACCGCGTCGTCGCAGCGCTCGTGGAACTCTTCCGAGCGGCAACACAACCAGCCACGAAGACCGTGCAAGGGCTCTGGGCAGAACTCTTCCTCATCGCCCAGGCAGATATTCCCGGCCTCCTCGTGGAATCGTGGCACGCAAATCCGGAAGATCGTTACGATTTCGCCAACGGCCCACAGCGGCTAGAAGCCAAGAGCACCGGCACGCGCAAGAGGCAACACACCTTCTCGTTGGAGCAGCTATCGCCACCCCCCGGCACTCGCGTGGTCGTGGCATCGATCTTTGCCGAACGATCAGCAGGAGGAACGTCCATCGCCGACCTCCTCGACCGGGCCGCAACTATCGTCGGTCGACCATGGCTCCAGGCACACGCACAACGTATTACCTACCTCGCACTCGGTAACACGTGGCGAGAAGCAGTGACCACCAGATTCGACGACGAGCTCGCCAGGGCATCACTGTGTTTCGTCGACGCAACGGTGGTGCCATCAATCACGACACCACTCCCGCAAGGAGTATCACAAGTACGGTTCTGCTCCGATCTCACGAACGCGCCCACACTCTCGATGGATGACCTGCGCAGTGCCGGCGGCCTCCTCGCCGCAGCCCGGACAAAGACGGGCAAGTAGTTCAGTTAGCCCCGAGTGCCCCCGAAAGCCTTCGGCATCTTCAAGCCTCCGGCAGCTTCTTGACTGACACCACCTCCATAGCGTAGTGTTGGTGCTCGTATGGTCAAAATATTCGACCCACTGATTCAGCGCCAGACCGCGTATGATGTACGTTCACCATGCAAGACAAAAAGTGGGCGCGGTTGTTGAGTCCGAAGTCGTTCGGGTCGAACCCCGGAGCGGTGTAGCGGAGGTAGTAGGTTTGCCGGCCCTGGAAGTAGCGGAGGAAGGTGCTGGCGGACGCGGCCACCGCTCCCCAGACGTAAGACTGCATGAGCCGGGTTTGGCGGAGGGGGGTGCGGCAGGCGTCCCAGATCAGCCAGACCATCGCCAGCAGTTCGGCCAGGGTGATGGCCCGCATCAGGGTCGGCTGGCGGTCCAGGCTCCAGAAATAGGTCAAGGCCGACCACAACACCCACAGGGCTGCCAACGCCATTGCCAGGTTGGGCGGGCGGACTGATCCGCGACGGACGGCGACAATCACGCCGGCGGCAAAGGCGAGAATGCCGAACAGGTGCGACAGGGTGGCCACGCCCGGCGCCTGAATGCTCTTCTCCCACGGAATCGAGAAGACAAACAGGCACAACAGGGCCCAGGCGGCGCGGTCGGGGAGGCGGCTGGGACCGGTCACGGGGCGGGCTCCATGCCGTGAAACGAGCGGCTGAGGAGCGCGCACTGGCCGGCCGCGCAAACCGGCAGTGTGCGGGCGGATTCGCTGCGGCGGGCGGGGTACACTTCATTTATTTTAGCCATCGCCACTCCGGGAGGGTGCGCAGGGCGCGGATTTGCGGTGACCGGTATGTCCGGATGCGTCTGGCGCCGCCGTTTCTTCCCGGCTTATTACCAGGAACACACCGGCCGCTGGAAGCGGCGGCTCCGCGTGGGTGGCGGGTTTTTCCTGGGTTTTCGTGGGGTGGCGGCGGCAACAGTTTTTGGGGTTCACGGGCTGAAGTCCGCGGGACCGGGATGTGTGGCCGAAGGCGCATGGATAAAGGTTCCGGCGCATAGTGCGCGCAGCCATCCGGCCCAGCGGGCGGCTGGGCCGAGGCGTGCCCGACGGGGGCGGTTTGGTCGAATCTTTTTTTTCGTCGGGTTGGCGCAGGGCCTGGATGCGGGGATTTCTGCCGGCCAGGAGTCCGCAGGCCCGAGCCAGGCACTCGAGGCCGTCGGGGGAAGACTGGATGGCGGAGCAGGATTCCTCGACGGCGGCGCGCGGGGCGATGCGCAGCATGTGCCGGCGGAGCAGTTCCTGGAAGCTTTCACGCGACTCGGTTTTGAGGACGGTGGTTCCGGGGCCCGGGAGCGGGCGCCGTTGGCGCGGGCCGCGGCTTGCTGAGCGGGAGTTCGCATGAGGTACGTCTCCGACCACATTGTATAAGCCGTATGAACCGCGATTCTGGCAATCCCCGGCTACGGTGTTGATAAGAAACGAAACAAATAGACGCGGTGGAGGTGAACGTAAACCGGCCAATCGGCGTGGGGGCGATTCGGGGGCTGATTATCCGATTGGCCAGGCCCTGGTGATTGCGCTCGGTGTGGTAGTGGGCGACGAAGTTGTGAATGGCTGTCCGCAACCAGCCCTCGCCAAACAAAACCATGCGCTCTAAGCTGGACTCCTTGATGGTCCGCACAAATCCGGCGTGCGCATGCAGATTCGGCGATGGCGGCGGCAGCTTCACGGACTTCACACCAACATCGGCGAGCATTTCCAGGAACTCAGTCGTGAACAGCGGGTCTCGATCGCCGATCAGGTAGCGCTTGCCATTCAGGATCCCGTCGATGGCATCGGTAAGATTCCCGCCGATCTGGCTCATCCACGGCCCATTTGCGACGGATGCGATGCCTGCGATCTCCACTTTGCGCGCCGACAACTCGATGAAGAACAGCACGATGAACCGCTGAAGCCCCCGCCGGGTCCACGCTTCCACGGTGAAGAAGTCCGCAGCCCCGATCAGTTCCCAATGTCGCGTCGGAAACTCCTTCCGGGTCGTCTTCCGGCTCCGCTCCGGCGCCGGCTCGATCCCGTGCCGCTCCGGAATCTCGGCGATTGTGCCGCGGGCAAGCGCATACCCCAGATTGGACAACGCGCCCTGGATGCGCCGATAGCCCCAATCCCGGTTCTCTTCTGCCATTCGAACCACCAAAGCCTCGATCTCTCCGGCCCTGCGGGGTCGCCCCGGCCCGCGCTTGCCACTGCCGTCGTATTTCTGGGCGATCAGTTTCCGATGCCAGGCCAGGAGGGTCTCGGGCGTGACGATTGTGGCAACTTCCCGAAGGATGCGACGCCCGAACGTCTTCGCCTTGGCCGCCAAGCGCCGGCGCCGATTGCCGTTCAGCCGGAGACGCTTTCCTCCGAGTCGCTCCCGCCGTACCCGGTTTTCTTCGAGGAGTTAATCGATCGCGTCGCGCTGTTGCTGGCCCAACCAACCGGCGATGGAAACGAGCAACAGTCGAAACGGGTCGAAGGTCCGGCGCATTGGCACAGCATAGCAGCCAAGACCATCGTAACGGGCTCTCGAAACCGCACGATCCGAGGCAGATCGAGGTTTTGGACACTACGGGGTGCGCAACTCACATTTTGTCAGTCAGATCCGGATTTCCGAGAACCACAATCGCCGAAACGCCGCGGCCGTCCGTCAGCCGGGCGGCTGGACGTGCCTCGCCATGGGCCACCATTCCTGCCAGCGGTGCGCGGTGTCGGCCAGTTCTTTCAGCGCGCGCGGCCGGTAGTCGCTGTTGCGGTACAGCATCCCGTAATCGTGGAACTGCGGGACCGGCGGATGGAACACGCGCAGCGCGCCCGACTGCACGTCCTCGGCCACGCTCCACATGGGGAGTATGGAAACGCCGAGCCCGAGCTTGACGAGTTCCTTGATGGAATCGGGTTCGTCGTTCTCCATCACGGTTCTCGGTTCGAAACCGAGAGTCGCACAGAGCCGGCGGACGGCGTCGTCGATCACGACAGGGCGGCGGTAGAGGATGAAAGGCTGCAGGGCGATTTCGTCGAGCGAAGGTTCCGCGCCGCAAACCCCGGATTCCTCGCCCGGTAGCACGAGAACCATCTCGTACCGCCAGAGGCGGTCTTCGGCGAGCTCGGGGACGCCGGCGGGGAGGCTCATCAGGACGATGTCGAGCACGCCGCTGTGGAGGTCCCGCAGCAGCGCGTGGTCCTCACCGGTGGTGAGGCGCAACTCGACCCCGGGATGCCGGGAGAGGAAGGCGCGGAACAGGTGCGGGACGATCTTCTGACTTCCGTGAGGGCCACACCCCAGCCGCAACACGCCTCGAAACGGGCCGCTCCGGTCCTTCAGCACCAGCAGGGCCTCATCGTGCTTGGCGAGGATGGCCCGCGCGTAGTCGGCGAGCAGGCGGCCGCTTTCGGTGAGTTCCAGGCGCTTGCCGATGCGTTCGTAGAGCTTCCCGCCGGTTTCGTCCTCCAGTTGCCGGATCTGTCCGAAGACGGCAGGCGGAGACAGGTGCAACTGTCCGCCCGCACGTGCGAAACTGGCCAGATCCTTCAGCGCTAGAATCGCCCGCAGTTGCGACAGTTCCATCGAGAGATGCCCGCCCGATTCTATCACGCGGGCGCCGCCAGGTTGAAAGCCCGGGCGCGGAGAAGACCGTGCCGGGCGCGCCTCCGGGGACAAGCGAACGGCCGGCCAGCCCATGTCAGTAGATCAGCTTGATACCCAACTGAATCCGGCGCGGGTTATCCTTCTCCGTGTTCACCGTGCCGAACGCGCTGCTGTAAGGGCCGGTGCTCGGGTTGCTCATCATGGCGTGGTTCATGGTGTTCAGGAACTCCGCCCGGAACTGGACTTTGATCTTTTCGCGGATCTGTGTGTTCTTGAGAATCGAAATGTCCCAGTTGTTGATGCCGTCGGAGCGGATGTTGGAGAATCGCAGCGGGAAAGTCCGCACGTCGTAGGAGAGCGCCTTCCTGCTGTCCCGCTCGAAGCCGGCGCCGGTATTGAACTACTGCTCCGGCTTGCGCTGGTCAACCGGGAGCGTGATCCCCTTCAGGTTGCCGTAGAACAGGGCGTTGCCGAAGCCGAGCGCCTGGCCGCTCTGGGCGGCGAAGATGCCCTGCACCTGCCAGCCGCCGGCGATGGCGTTGACGGCTCGCGGGGCGGAAGCCAATAGCCGGCGGCCACGCCCGAACGGCAGTTCCCAGATCCAGCTCAGCGAGAAGCGCTGCGGGAAGTCCTGGTCGGAGATGGAACGGTAGGGCCGCGGGTCGGCGCCGTTCAGAAACTCGGCCGCCTCCATCAGCTTCGACCACGTGTAGGCCGTCTGGACGGTGTAGCCGCCCGAGAACCGCTTCTCCACCTTGGTCTGCAGCGAGTGGTACCAGGAGTAGCCATCGTTGGTGGTCGCGCCGACGCCGGTGAAGTGCGGATAGGCGGTGAGGAGCGTCGCGCGCGCGATAAGCGTTCCGCTGCGCGAGGTGCCGGGCAAAAGCGGGTAGTAGGGACTCGACAGGTTCGCGCTGAGGTAGTTGATGCGGTCGTTGTCGCGGGCGCCGGTGCGGCTCAGGTACTGGAGCGGGATGGCGTTCAGCGCGCGGCTGGTTTCGATGTGCGTGCCGCGGTTGCCGACATAGGCGGCGTCGATCAGGATGCGGTGCGGCAACTCGCGCTGCACGCTGAACTGCCAGCGCTGCATGTAGGGCGCCAGCGGCGACAGATTGAAGTAGCTGACGCCGTTGCCGACGTAAGTCATGGCGCCGAGCGACGACCCGAGCGGCTCTCTGACGCCGTCCGGGAAGGGGTTGGCGAGAGTGGCAATGAACGTCAGGCCGCCGTCGAGCGAGGGGTTGACGTCGGTGCGCTGCGTGAACCCGGTCTGGTTGACGTCGGTCCGGCGGACGCCGAGGAATCCGTAGAAGATGCCGTAGCCGCCGCGCAGGACGGTGCGGCGGGTGGCGCTGTAGGCGAAGCCGAAGCGCGGCATGATGTTGTTGGCGTCGCGGGCGAATAGCGTGCGGGGCTGACCATTCACGCCAGCGAAGGTGATGCCGCCGCGAACGCGAAACTGGTCGGCGGGCACCTCGGGCGTGGGGTTCTTGGCGTAGTTCGCTTTCACCTGGGCCTCGATCGGCAGTGCCGCGTTGAAGTCGAATCCGCGCACGGAGCGATTGAAACGTTCGGTTAGGGGCCCTTCGATTTCGTATCGAATCCCGAGGGAGAGTGTGAGCTTTCGGGTGACTTTCCAGTCGTCCTGGAAGTAGAGCGAAGTTACGGTGGACTGTTCCGCCAGGCTCGCCCTGCGCTCGATGCAGCCGCCGGTAGGCAGGCCGAGAAGCAGCGAGGCGAGCCCCGGGCCGATGGGGGCGCCGGTCGAGTTGTCGAACGGACCGCGCGTCCAGGTGTCGCCGAAGCTCAGCGTGCCGGTGCAGATGTTGTCGCAGTTGTACTGGGTTTTGCGGTAGACGCGGTACTCGCCGCCGAACTTCATGGCATGGGAGCCGGTCACCTTGTCGAAGGCGCCGATAAAGCTGTGGGTTTCGGCCGGACGCCACAGCATTCCGTTGTAGGTGCTGGCATAGCCGGAGATAGTGATGTAGGGGAAGCGGCGCACGGAGGGGTCCACCGCATTGTTCCAGGAGGCGGGAAGGCCGAGGCTGGTGAGATCGAAGCCGCGCGCTTCGGGGTTGTTGTCGTAGGCGCGGATGAAGCGGTTGTAGCCGTAGCGCACGTTCAGGATGAAGCTGGGGCTGAAGACGTAGACGTCGTCGAAGGACGCGGCGCGGGACAGAAACTGGAACCATTCGCCGGTGGAGGCGTTCTCGAACCAGTTAAAGTAGTGGCTGTCGCGTTTGTAGACGTTGGCGCGGCCGAAGACGCGGTGCTTTTCGCTGATGTTGTGGTCGATGCGCGCGATGTGGCTGTAGTAGGTGAGCGGCTCCACCGCGTCGGTCAGCGGCAGGTTGTTGCGGCCGTCCACGGTGCCGGCGGCCCTGGGCAGGGCGTAGTAGCCGAGGATCTTTTTCGCGATGGGGCTGATGCGCGCGGCGGGGATGATGTTGCCGGGCAGCGGGTCGACCTGAAAACGCCCGCCGGCGGCGGCGCGGCGCGTCGAGGGGTCGTAGATCTGGTAGTTGCTCCCGATCCTGAGCAGGTCCGAGAAATCGCCCTCACGCTGCTTGGCCGTCGGCACGGTGAGAACGGTGCCGCGCGGGGTGGTGGAGCGGATTCCTTCGTAGCCATACATGTAGAAGGTGCGGTTCTTCCCGTTGTAGATCTTCGGCAGCACGACGGGACCGAGGGCGGAGGCGCCGTAGCGGTTGTGGTTGAAGTCGGTGCGCGGCAGGCCGGAGCGGTTCGAGAAGAACAGGTTGGATGTCATCTGCGGCGTCATCTTGACGTAGTAGAGCGTGCCGTGCGGCTCGCTGGTTCCCGACTTCAGGGTCATGTTCACCACGCCGCCCTCGGTCTGGCCGACGCTGGCGTCAAACGCCGCGGTCTGCACCTTCACCTCGGCCACGACGTCGGCCGGCGGCACGTAGGATGCCAGCACCTGGTTGGAGCCGCCGGCGGCCGAATTCGGCACACCGTCGAGCGTGATCTCGCTGCGCAGCGAGCGCGCCCCGTCCATCGTGTAGCTGGCGAGATGCGTCGGGGCATAGGGCTGGTCGAGCGAGAGGTTCCCGGTGAAGTTCACGCCCACGCCGAGTTGCAGCAGCAGGTACGGGTTGCCGTGAGCCATCGGCAGTTCGGCCACGCGGCGGGAATCGATCACCGAGCCCATGGACGCCGTGGCGGTATCGAGCAGCGGCGATTCGGCGCTGACCGTAACGCTCTCGGCCACCTCGCCCACTTCGAGGGCGAAGTTCAGCTCCATGCGGTCGTTCATCCGCACTTCGATGTTGTCGCGTACCGTCCGCTTGAAGCCGGCTTTCTCGACGGAGACCTCGTACAGGCCGGGAAGAACGTACGCAGCAAGGTAGTTGCCCTACTGGTTGGTAGTAATGTGCGAAACGGTGCCCTGCGCCTTGCTCAGGACGGTGACCTCGGCAGCCGGAACTACCGCGCCGGTGGAATCGGTGACGCGCCCGACGATGGTGCCGCGCGCCTCCTAAGCCAGGCACGGCAGGGCAAACCCGCCAGGCCAAGAATCGGAATCGAGCTGCGCTTCAACATGGTGCGTCTCCTTTTTCTCTGAAGCCTATTTCAAGCGGTCCACCTCGCTTCCGGCCATCAGGTACGCCCCGGTGCCCCAGGTCTCCGAGCCGATCTTGAGCTTTCCGTAGTCGCTCTTCGCCTGGGGTGAGGTGCCCGCTGAAACACCGGTGACCAATCCGTCCTTGACGTACTTCGTGCTGACAGCGGACCACGCGCGCAAGGCCGGTTTTCTGAAGGAGGCCGGAAGCACCTTCAGCCGGACGAGTTTCAGCAGGCCGTAGACCGACATGGAGGTGGCGGAGGATTCGGCATAGGTGGAGTGATCGTCCATGACGGTGTGCCACATCCCGTCGCTGTCCTGGGTTTTAGCGAGCCCTCTCGCCATATCGAGCGCCATCTTCCGGAGTTCGCCGTGGCGCGGGTGCTTGCGGTCCATGAACTCCATGGTGTCGGCGATGGACATCAGAACCCATCCATTGCCTCGGCCCCACAGCCCCGCCGTCCGCTCCTTCGTCTGCCAGTCCCACATGTGGTAGTAGAGCCCGGTCTTCTGGTCCTTCAAGGGCTTGCCGTGGGCGATCAACTGGTTGGCCGCATCGTCCAGGTACTCGGGCTTGCGGTCCATCCTGGCGAAGCCGGCCAGCACCGGGCAGGCCATGTACAGGGTATCGACCCAGAGTTGGCGGCTTCCCAGCCAGTGGCCGAGGCCGCCATCGGGACTACGCTCGGCGCCCTTGACGATGAAGTCGAGCACCATGCGCGACATGCGCAGGTGCTCAGGGTTGTTGCGTGCCTGGTAGAGATAGAGCAGCGCCGCGCCGGGGCTCCATCGGCCGCAATAGCCTGGACGTTTCAGCTTGAGCCCGAGCAACTCCTCGTCGCTTTTCGGGGAGTAGATTGCGGCCCACTTATCCACGTAGCCCGCATAGGCGGGGGTCTTCGTGCGCTCGTGGATCTTCATCAGGCCGATCATCTGAACGCCCTCGCCCCAGTTGAAGGGGTAGGACTCGGGGGCGGTGGCGATCAGCCGGTCGGCTACGGAGATCCACTGCTGCCGGTGCGGCGAGGCTGCCGGGGCGGGCATGGCGGCCGCGAGATAAACAGCAAGGATGAGCATTCCAGACGCGAGCCTGGAGGCTTTGATGGCAAGGAAACGTCTCATTCGAAATACCTCCGCGCGAATTGTTGTTTTGAAGCAGATTCCGCCGATGGCGGAAGAGCCCGGCGCCGGCGCAACGTCGCGCGGTCAGGCGGGTCGCCACCCTCGGCGGCGAAGTCGATCAAGGTTCCGTATGGGTCCGCCGGCGGGACGTCGCCGCCGGGGCTCAGAGCGCCGCGGGAAACCAGCGTCTTCCATGCCGCCGGAAGATCCCGCACCGCGAGGCCGATGCTGCCTCCCGGCGCCGGATCCACGAGTTCCAGAGATTGACCGTTAGCGCCAGGAATCCGCAGGAACAGGCGGGAGCCCTGGCGCCGGGGCAGAAAGCCGAGCTTTCCGGCGTAGAAGCCCGCAGCCTTCTCCTTGTCCCTCACCGGCAGCCCGGCGTGGGAAAGGCGGACCGAGATCCGGCGATCCGAGAGGGCCTGGCCGGCCGCCTTGAGGTGCATCGACTCGGGCAGGTACTGCAAAAACTCGATGAGGTTACCGTCCGGGTCGCGGAACATCGTCAGCAGGTTGCCGGCACGGCCGAGATTCACCTTGGATGGCTTCAGTCCGGCGGCATCCAGCAGACGCCATGTCCGCTCGATGTCGGCGACCTCCAGGCAGACGTGCAACCACCGCTCCTGGCCCGGTTTCAGGCCCGGGTAGAGTTCGATGAACTGCCGGTCGTTGATCTTCAGAAACGCGACCGAGGTCTTGCCGCCGTCGGTGAACTGGAAAGGCTCGGCGAAGCCGAGCGCGCCTCCGTAGAACCGGCGGGCCACATCGAGGTCGCCGACCCGCACGGCGACGTGGGCGATGCCGGAGACCGGCACCTGCGCGGGAAGCCCGGCGGCAACGAGAACCAGGAGGGCGGAGGCGCGGGCGGCGGTCATGAGAGCTCGTCCGCGGGAACAACGTCGAGGTCGGCGAAGTCCTGGTTCTCGCCCGCCATGGCCCAAGCGAACCGGTAACTGGCGGTTCCGGCGCCGGTATGGATCGACCACGAAGGCGAAAGAACCGCTTCACCAGGGCGAACGATGAGATGGCGGGTCCGCCGCGGCGCTCCCATGAGGTGCACCACCAGCCCGTCGAAGTCGAAATACAGGTAGATCTCGCTGCGGCGCACGTGGGTGTGCGCCGGCATGGTATTCCAGACGCTGTTGGCCGCCAGTTCGGTGATCCCCATGACAAGCTGGCAGCTTTCGACGACGCCGGGGCAGATGTACTGGAGAATCCGCCTCCGGGAGGCGTGGGCCTCGTCGCCGAGGTCAATCGCGCGCGCACCGGCGCGGGGCAACCTGACGGTTGGACACTTTCGGTGCGCGGGGCTGCTGGCGAGGTAGAACACGGGCCGGCCGGGGCCGGCTTCAAATTGCACGTTCTCCTCCCCGCAACCGATATACAGGCAATCGAGGCGGTCGAGTTCGTAGCGCCGGCCCCCGGCCGACACGGCGCCCGGCTCGCCGAGGTTCAGGATGCCCACCTCCCGCCGTTCGGTGAAATAGCGGGTGCCAAGTTCCGGACATGCGGGCAGCGGAAGCGGGTCAAGGGGGACGGCGCCGCCAATGGCGAGCTGGTCGAGGTCGGTGAACGCGAGTCTCAGGCGCCCGATTTCGAACCGGCCAGAGACCAGGAACCGGGCGCGCAGTTCGGCGGAACTCATGGTGTCGACTGCGTCGGGCCCGGGAAGGCCATAGCGGCAGCGGTGAGCGGGCTCAGTCATGGTCCGGGGTATCACTCTGTGCTATCATAATCCAGCCGCAGCCCGATGTGCCTTCGCATTTTCCGAAGCTATGCTTCGCAAAACGCGATGGAACCCGGAGCGGGCCGCCAGCGCCCAACTCACCATGGGCTACACGGAACTGGATGCCAATAGCGTGTGGAACACGATGCCGCCGCATACGCACGGCCGCCGCATGGAAGTGTACCTGTACTTCGATCTGGCCGACGGCGTGGTGATGCACCTGATGGGAACGCCTGGCGAGACGCGCCACTTGATGGTCCGTGACAAGCAGGCCGTGCTTTCGCCCGGTTGGCCGGTGCACGCCGGAGCGGGCACGCAGGACTACCGCTTTGCCTGGGGCATGGCGGGAGAAAACCAGGACTTCGCGGACCTCGACCCGCTGTCGCTGGCGGAGATGGTCTAGCATATGGCCGAAGCCAGTCCGCGAGGCGGTTTCCGGTGGGTTATCATTGCGCTGCTTTTCTTTGCGACGACGGTCAATTACATCGACCGGCAAATTCTCGGCATCCTCGCCGCGCCGTTGCAGAAGGAGATTGGCTGGTCGGAGGCCCAGTACGGTTTCATCGTCACGGCCTTTCAGGCGGCTTACGCGATCGGGTTGCTAGCATTCGGGTGGGCCATCGATTGGATGGGAACGCGCCGGGGCTACGTGATTTCGATCACGTGGTGGAGTCTCGCGGCGATGGCGCACGCGCTGGCCGCCACGCCGTTCGGCTTCGGCATCGCGCGATTTCTGCTGGGATTCGGCGAAGCGGGAAATTTTCCGGCGGCGGTGAAGACCGTCGCGGAGTGGTTCCCCCGGCGCGAGCGCGCTCTCGCGGTGGGGCTGTTCAACTGCGGCTCCAACATCGGAGCGATCCTCACGCCGTTGCTGGTTCCGTGGATTGCGCTGCGCCTGGGTTGGAGAGCGGCGTTCCTGCTCACCGGCGCGTCGGGTCTGATTTGGGTGGCCGCCTGGTGGCGCTTGTACCGCTCGCCGTCCGTGCACCCACGCGTCTCGCCGGCCGAACTGGCGCATATTCAAAGCGACCACGAGGAGAGCCAGGCGGGGGTGCCGTGGGGACAGTTGCTGCGCTATCGCCAAACCTGGGCGCTGATTCTGGCGCGCTTCCTCACGGACCCCGTCTGGTGGTTCTACCTCTACTGGGTTCCGAAGTTCCTCTACACGCAACACGGCTTGACGCTCGACCGCATCGGACCGCCGCTGGTGGCGGTGTATCTCGCCGCGGACGCTGGAAGCATCTTTGGCGGCTGGCTCTCCTCCATGCTGATTCGCCGCGGCTGGAGCGTGAACGCGGCGCGAAAGCTCGCCATTCTGGCGTGCGCCTTGATGGTCGTTCCCGTCACCATGGCCGCGCGCGTGAGCAACGTCTGGGCCGCCGTGGCTGTGCTGGGCCTTGCGACGGCCGGCCATCAGGGGTGGGCCTCCAACATGTTCGCGATGATCTCGGACATCTATCCGAAGAACGCCGTAAGCACGGTAACGGGAATCAGCGGCTTCGGCGGATCGGTTGGCGGCATGTTGGTGGCATCCGCCGTCGGACTGATCCTTCAGTTCACCGGCAGTTACGTCGCGATCTTCGCCTGGGCCGGCTTCTCCTACCTCTTCATTCTCGGTTTGATTCAGATCATGATCCCACGGATTGAGCCGGTTTCAGTGGAGTAGCGGGAGGCATCGCCCACCCGCGGCAATCCCAGTATTCATCCAAGCCGACACGGTCCCGTAAGGAGCGGAAAACAGAATGTTCGCCGCTCCCGGCCAATTCGCAGGGCTCAGCGAAAGACCGCGGACGAAACTCGGACCGGGGAGAATGCAACGGCGTCCGGTTCTCATTTCTAACGATTCGATGCGTGATCGATTGGCCTTGGGCGTATGGACGTGCGCCGTCACCGCGTGGCAGCACCGGCGGAAATCTAACACATTCAGGCGGCGGCGCGGCAGTAGTAGTTCAGCATGCCGCCCAGGCACCGGCGCCGCTGGAGAACGCCTGTCTTTCCAGCTCTGAGCAGGAATTTGTAAAGTCCTCAATTGGCGGGTAGTTGAGCGTTTTCGCCAAGACGAAGCCGACGAGCGGCGGAGGAATCGCGCTTTGGGCAGTGACGCGCCGGCAGCACCGGTGATCCCTTGCCGCTGGAGATGGGCGACTCAGGCCGAGGGAAGACGGAGAAATGCTGGCAGTCCATTGATAGAATGAGGCTTCCGCGTGTTGTCGAAGCGTGATCGAACCCTTCTGTGAAAACGGGCGGCGCGGCGAAGCCGTCGGCTGGAATGGACAGTCGTTGACAGCGCTCATCCGCTCCTCTCTGAAGACTGGGAATCGGTCGCCACGACTCTCTATCGAAGAATTCTCATTCACGGGCCGACCGGCGGCCAGCACCACCGGCGCCACGCCGCGGCGAAAGGCGAACCGGTGGATCAAGCGGCCGGTTGCGTCCACCTCTCTCGCGGCGAGGTTGTGCACCGTGTGGACCATGGACCCGGCGCGCGCGGCCAGGCCCGCCGGCAACGTGTAGCGAAGCACATAGGAGTGCGTGTGAAGGATCGACGGCCGGAAGGCGCGGAACACGCGGAACAGCCGCGGGATCATGCGGGGGTCCAATCCGGGGCGCTTTCCAAGATGCCAGGTGGGAATCCGGGCCGCTTCAAGCTCCGGCTCGAGGCCTGAGGGAAACGCATCGAACAGCGACACCACGCCGGTTTCGAACCGGTCCGGATCCAGGCCGCGGACCAGCGACACAGCCATCCGCTCGGCGCCGGCGCGCTTCAGAGTCGCGAGCACTTCCAGGACACGGATCTTCACTGGGGTCTCTCCGCTGGCCAGTAAGACCGCGCCCATTCGGTCATTATCAGCGCCATGAGCAGCCAACCCGGCTTGTAGCGATCCACTTGTTGTCGGTGACGAAGACGGTCTGTTTCTCGCCGAAGAAGAAAATGCCGTTGGAGACCTCCGGACTGTACTCGGCCGCGCCCCACAGCCGGTGGCGCCAGACCACCGGGCAGGTGTCGAACTCGAAGTGCGCGGTGAGCGTGTCGGGCGTCGTGATCTGGCCCTTGAGCTGGTACAGGCCGCCCATGGCCTGGACGGTGTGCGGCATCGACTCGCCCAGGATCACGCGCGTCGCGTCGATCAGGTGGATGCCCCAATCCACCATGTGGCCGTTGCCGACCGCGGCCTCCAGCCGCCAGGTCTTGTGCCCGCGATTGGGGCTGTAGGCGAGCTTGGGTCCGGGGCCGCACCAGAGTTCCCAGTCCAGCGACGGCGGCGGCGCCTGCGCGCGCGCATCGAGCATCGCCGCCTGGTAGTGGATCTGAACGTCGGCCTGCACGATTCGTCCGGCCGCTCCCGAGCGGATGTGCTCGGCCGCCTGGCGGACGGCGTCGCTCTGCCGGCGCTGGAAGCCGATCTGGATGATGCGTCCGCTGTTTTCGGCGGCGGCCACCATCGCCTGGCCCTCGCGAATGTCGTAGGCCAGCGGCTTCTCGCAGTAGATGTCCAGACCTTTGCGGCAAGCGGCCAGGAAGGGAAGCGTGTGCCAGTGCGGCGGCGTGGCGATGATCACCGCCTCCAGGCCCGGCGTGTCGAGCAACTCGCGGTAGTCCTTGAAGGTCTTGGGGCGCGATCCCTGCGCCTTCTCGACCTCCGCCACGGCAGAAATGGGGACAGTAACAAATAACCCCTTTTCCGGAAAACAGAGCGTTCTCGGTCCGGCGGCGCGGCGCGAAAGACCCCAAGTGCATGAGAACACTGAACACCGCGGCCGTGAGCCAAGAATGGAAAAGGGGTTATTTGTTACTGTCCCCATTTCGGCGTGTTACAATCGCCTGCGTATGAAGATTGGTGTGATTGGATTGGGTTTCATGGGCAGCACCCATCTGAAAGCCCTCCAGAAGATCCCGGGAGTCGAAGTGGTGGCGGTTTCGAGCGACGATCCGCGGGCGCTGTCGGGCGACCTCAGCCACATCCAGGGCAACATCGGCGGACCGGGCGAAAAGCTGGACTTCTCGAGTCTGCGCCAGTACAGCGACGCCTTCGCCGCCGCGCGCGATCCCGAGGCGGAAGCCGTCGACGTCTGCCTGCCGACGAATCTGCACGCAGGGGTGGTGATCGAGGCCCTTCGCGCCGGCAAGCACGTGCTGGTGGAAAAACCCATGGCGCTGACCACCGCCGAAACCGGCCAGATGCTGGAGGCGGCGGAGAAGGCGGGGCGGCTCCTGATGGTAGCCCAGGTGCTGCGTTTCTGGCCGGCTTATGTCGCCTTGGCCGGCCTGGTCAAAACGGGCAAACTGGGCCCGGTGCGTTCGGCCTTGTTCCGGCGGCGTTGCGCGGCGCCGGCCTGGAGCGCCTGGCTGGGCGACGCCTCCTTGAGCGGCGGGGGCGTATTCGACCTGTTGATCCACGACATCGACATCTGTCTCCACCTGTTCGGGCCGCCCGAGGCCGTGTCGGCGTCCGGATACGAGGACTTGAAGCGTGGCATCGATTTCGTGCTCGCCCAACTGCACTATCCCGGCATCGGCACGGTTGCCGTCACCGGAGGCTGGCATCACCTGAAGTCGTATCCGTTCTCGATGGAATACACGGTGTCGGGCGACCAGGGCACGGTGGAATTCAGTTCGGCGGGCCGCCCGCCGGCGCTGTACCGGGCCGACGGCTCGGTCCAGGAGTTGCCGCAATCGGAGAAGGACGGCTATCAGGCCGAGATCGAGTACTTCATCGAGTGCTGCCGCGGCGGGCGTAAGCCGGAAGTGTGCCCGCCGGAAGAGTCGGCGGCGGCGGTGAGATTGGCGCGGTTAATTCTTGAAGCCAGAGAGAAAGAGGGAGAGAGAATCTCATGCAAGTTCTAGCAGACCTGGAAATCGGCGTGATGTTTTGGGCGGGTCGCGACCCGCTGGAGACCATCCGCGAGCTGAAGAGCCTGGGCGCCGGCTGTGGACAAATGGGGATTCCGGGCGCCTTCAAACTGGCGGGCGCGGCCGCCGGATGGAAAGAGGCGCTGGAGGCGGAGCAGTTTCCGCTGGTGACCGTTTTCGCCGCCTTCGCCGGCGAGGACTACGCCGACATCCCGACCGTCGAGCGGACCGTCGGCTTCATCCCCCCGGCCACGCGCGCCGCACGCGAGGCGCGCACCTGGGCCATCAGCGACTTCGCGGCCGCGCTCGGCGCCCCGAGCATCGCCCTGCACGCCGGTTTCGTGCCGGAGGACACCTCCGATCCGAACTACGTGGCCGTTCGCGAGATGGTCCGCCGGGTTTGCGACCACGCGGCAAGCCACGGCCAGACCTTCGCGCTCGAAACCGGGCAGGAGCCGGCCGAGGTGCTGCTGAAGTTCTTCCAAGACGTGAATCGTCCGAACCTGCGGATCAACTTCGACCCGGCGAACATGATTCTCTATGGCAGCGGCGACCCGATCGAGGCGCTGGACGTGCTCGGCAAGCACGTCGTGTCGGTGCACGCCAAGGACGGCGACTGGCCGCCCGAGGGCGTAGCCGGCGCGCTCGGCACGGAACGGCGATTGGGGCAGGGAGCGGTCGGAATGGATCGCTTCATCGCGAAGCTTAAGCAGATCGGCTACCGGGGGACGTTGAACGTCGAGCGGGAAGGGCCGGCCCCCGAGCAGTGGCGCGCCGATGTCCGCGTGGCGATCGAGTTGCTTACGCGGCTTCGCGCTTGACCACCCGGGCGAACTGCTCGAGTGTCCGCGTGTCACGGTCCGTTGGAATGCGCTCCGGCTGCCCCGTCGCGGTGCCGGAGATCAACTTTAGCAGGCTCAACTGAAACTCCAGGCTCGTCGCCAGTTCCTGGTCGGTTTCCTTCATACCAATCAGATCGGCCGCCCCCGCTCAAAACTTTACTCGACAGACTGGGTTGGGCGCCCCTTTTGTGCCGTCCGGCGCAGGTAGTCGCGAATCACCCGGTCCACGTAAAGTTGGGTTTCGCGGTAGGGCGGCACGCCCCCGTGCCGGGCAACCGCGCCGGCGCCGGCGTTGTAAGCCGCCAGCGCCAGTTGCGCGCTGCCGTCGTACTTCACCAGCAGGTCGCGCAGCAGGCGGGCGCCGGCCTCGATGTTCTCGACCGGGTCGAAGGGGTTTGCGTTGAGGGTGGCCGCCGTTTGCGGCATGAGCTGCATCACGCCGATAGCGCCCTTGGGAGAGATGGCGCCGGCCCGGTAGCCGGACTCCGCCCGGGCGACGCTGTCGACAAACTCCAGAGGAAGACCGTGGCGCTCGGCCGACCGGCGAACCAGTTGCTTTGCGTCCGGCGCCGCCGGCTGGCGGTCGCGGTTCGGTGCTGTAGCGAGCGGCGCCAGCGGCGGCGGCGGGATCTGGCCGTCCGGCTCGAAGCGCGCGATCTGGTCGGCTGGGATCTCGGTGGCCGCGGCGCCGGTGATCAGGCGCACCATGGTTCCAACCCGCTCGTGGCGGTCCGCCTGGAGGCGAAAGCCATTGCTCAGCACGGCGTACTCGCCGCACCAGGCCGGCAAGGCCATCACCGTCGCCAGGACAAGAAACGGGCGCATCCGGTCAATCTGACGATCCACATCCCTACTTCGTTGAATCTACTTGCCTCCCAAGCCCCAAGTGCTCGAAGTTGAGCATCGCGTTGAACAGCAGGAAGTAGCTGCCTTGGGTCTGTTGCCGCCACATCGGATTGTTGGCGAATAGCAGGACATGGCCCTTGCCCTTGGGAACGTCGATCACGGCGGGGCGGCGGGCCAGTTCCCGCCCTCCGGCCAGCATGCCCGAAACCAGCAGATCCTTCTCTTCCGAAAAACGCAGGATGACGCGCGGCTGCTGGTCCGGAGGCGGCAGGAAGGGGCGCAAGTTCTCGCGCATATCCTCTGTGATGGGCGGCTCTTCGCCGGGCTTCACTTCGGGCTTGGGCGGCGGAGCAGTGTAGGGGCGCGCTTGCGGGATATCCGGGTCGGTCGCGGTGCCGCGGCCGCTGGGGCGACCCGCGGGGGCATCCTCGCCGGCCCCTCGCATGCTCATGCCGCCGGTCAGACTCACTTGAAACACCGGAGCCTGGCTAAAATAAACCGCGAACTTATCGCTGTAGCCATAAGTAATTGGGCTGCCTTTGTCGGCAACAGTGACATTGAGCACGCTGCCCCGGGCCTGCAATTCCCGGGTCTGCGTGATCGAGACGCCCTCAATCAGGCCGTAGTCGATGGGAATCGAGGCGTTGCTACCGATGGTGATAAAGAGGCCGCCTTGTTCGACGAACTTCTGGAGGTTGATAAGCCCTTGCAGTTCCATGCCGCCGCGGATGTCATCCGACTGGTCGGGCGAGGTTCCGAAGTTCGGAGTCAGGTCCGACTTCTTCCAGGGAATCGGGTCGCCGCGCCTGGGCACGCCATTGACGATGCGCTGGGAACTGCCCGAGGCGGGTCCGAAAAG
>Ga0315273_10003276_pt1 | contig 19454 bp, 20 predicted proteins | sample YL17G02_0_MG_FD_205753 | JGI IMG/M metagenome (GOLD analysis project Ga0315273, IMG submission 205753) | Sediment microbial communities from Yellowstone Lake, YNP, Wyoming, USA - YL17G02_0 | ecosystem: Environmental > Aquatic > Freshwater > Lake > Sediment | place: USA: Wyoming | collected...
GCCTGCCGAATTGACCGGCGTGATGCGTCAGGAAATCCAACGCCTGAATACTGTATTTGAGTTTTACGAAACGCCTTCACCCTTTCTGACTCTTGCTTGATGGAAAAAACTTTTCTGGAGAACTATATAACGATCCTTCTCCTGAATATCAGAAAGATTCTCCGCCAGCGTGTTGGTATGCAAGATGTTCGGCGCTTCAATGCCATGCAGGATCATATTCATAATCCCGATGATATACGCCAGCGACTTCTTTTCCTTGCCGTAAAAAGTTTTCTCCTGAAGGATTTTCGCTTCGCGCGTGCTCAAGCCTGGTTTCGCTTTCATGAACTCAAACGCCTCGACGAGAAAACCCATCGAACCGCCCGCGCCATCGTAGACCGTCTCGCCAATCTGCGGCGCAATCACCTTGACGATAATTTTTTCAAGCGGACGCGGCGTGTAATACTCCCCGCCATTGCGCCCCGCGTTGCCCATGTTCTTGATCTTATCTTCATACAACGCGCTCAACTCATGCTTTTCTTTCGACGAACGGAAGCGCAGTTCATCCACGAGATTGATCACCTCGCGCAAGTTGTATCCGCTTTGAATGCGGTTCTTCAACTCACTGAAAATCTCACCGATCTTATATTCGATGGTGTCGGCATGGTCGGCAGTCGTCTTGAATTTTTTGAGATACGGGAATAATTTGTTGTTCACAAAATCGATCAGGTCATCGCCTGTCATGGCTTTGTGATAGTCCAACTTCCCGTCTTTATCCTTCGGCGTCGCCCACTTCTCCCAGCGATACTCACCCGTAATAATCGGCGCAAACGACTTCCCAGAGAGTTCCGCTGAGTCTTTGCGATCCTTTTCCAGATCATCCAAATACTTCAAGAACAGAATCCAAGAAGTCTGCTCCACATAATCCAGCTCACTGGAACAACCCGCATCTTTCCAAAGCTTATCGTCAATGTTCTTGAAGGTTTGTTCAAACATAAGTCTCCAATGTCGTTGCGAGGGCGGTGCTCTTCCGCCCTAAGCAATCTCCTAATCGTGGCGGGGATTGCTTCGTCGCAAAGAACGCTCCTCGCAATGACATGGCTAAAGTCTGCTCCACGTAATCCAGCTCACTGGAACAACCCGCATCTTTCCAAAGTTTATCGTCAATGTTCTTGAAGGTTTGTTCGAACAAAATTTAATCTCCCATGAAAAAACCTGACATGTCTCACGTGGTAGTCGCTGGATTTAGTCGCGTGCGTAGACAGAAGCGCGAGTCAGGTCGCGTCTCGCGGAGACATGTCAGGTTTACGAAATCTTTTCCAGGCATCTCTTCGCCAGCACTCGCCGTTTGAGGCTCGCGGCTATTTTTTATATGGCAGAATTTCCATGTCAAGGATGTCTTGAAGCGGTTCGTATTCAGGATCTTTGTGAAGCAAAACAGCATCGTATTGAGTCGTAATTGCGGCGATGATTGAGTCTGCAAGGGACAGACTATGTGTTGATTTGATTCGAGCAGCATTGAGCAGGAGCGCTTCATCTGCATCCCAGACAACCTTTGCATTGAGTTTTTTCAGCAGGGCGTAGCGCGTCAGGGCTTCCTCTTCGCCCAGTTCGCGTTGTGAAATATAAACTATTTCCAGGATGGAGAGCCAGGGGAGGATAATCGATTTGCTTAGCAAAATATCCCGAACACGTTCGGCGCCCTCCTCCTTCTCAATGAAGGCCATCAACGCCGATGTATCCAGCACAAAGGATTTACCTGCCATTTTCTTTTTTCCTATACTTTGCGCGATCCTCCATTAGTTTACGAGTTAAGCCCTGCCCTTTTCCGCGCCCATACAAAGCCGCAACTGGATCGGCTGGAACAGGTATCACACGAATAGTTTGGCCATCATCGATCCAGACCAATTGATCGCCATCCTTGATGTTATATTTAGCGCGAAGCGCGGCGGGCACAACAGTTTGCCCGCGCCGCGATACAACAGTTTCCATGGTCATGCTGCCTCCGTAAAATAAGACGTAGTTCTATTTTACAAGACAAATCGTAAAAACACAAGTTGCCAGTTAAGACTGCATCTTTTCCAAACACCTTTTCGCCAGCGTCGCGGCTACATCCATGCGGTATTCCGCGCTGGCCCATTCGTCATTGGCTTCGTGATAGGCATTGCGCGCCGCAGCGTCGAGTCCCTCGGCTTCGGTGCCGTCCATTGCAAGTATGGGACTTTTACCATTGCCGCCCAAAGTCAATCGCGTGCGGCCTGAGGACCATTGAGTCAACGCGGCGCAGACGATGGGTTTGTCCGCGGGTGAGCGGGAGACATATTCAAAGGCAAGCTTTGTATTGAGGGGAATGGTGATTGAAGTGATGAGTCCGCGTGGGCGGAGAAGGAGGAATTCGCCCAGATTTACGGCACCTGCACTTGCGTTATGGGCAGGTGTTTCGGATTTACGATTTACGATTTCCGTCAGTTTCGCGTCCAGTGCGAGCAGGGAAGTTGCAAAGGTGGAACGCCCATCGCTTGCGACGAGAGTCCCTGCAACGGTGGCGGAGTTGCGGATGTTCAACGGCGCTTCGAGTTTGATGGCAATTTTCAGTGCATCAGGGCAATGTTTACTCTCAAGTAGTTGTTGAAGCGTAACGGTCGCGCCAATAATGAGACTGTTGCCTTTTTTGTTGATGGAGTCAAGGCCTAGGGCTTGCAGGTCAACTACCGAAACAGGGTCAGTCGCGCTGAGCGAAGTCGAAGCGTGAGAAAGAAGCGTGCCGCCTCCAAGCGGGACGGTGTTCGGTTGGGCCAGGAGAGTCAAGGCTTCGTCAAGAGTCTGCGGGCGGAAATAATCTGTAATCATGGATGCCTCCGTGAAATTCATCCTTTATTATACGTTATTCGATGTCAGGATAAACCTTCCATCCTAATTCTTCCAGTTTGCTCATGTCAAGTTTTTCCTGTGGCACGTTGATGTGCAAAGCATTTGCTTCGGCGAGCAGTTCATTTGTTTCACCATCATAGATACCCGCCCAACTCTCGACCAGCTTACTTCTTACTTTTCCCGCCTTGCCAACGATCTTTAATAACCTGCCGATCGGCACGTTCTTGCGATACTTCACTTCGAGTTTGCCCGTGAACATAAAGCGCGGCTCAGATGGATCGCCCATGTGTGCGCGTCCGCTGACCTCATCGAGGATGGCCGCGACGATCCCGCCGTGCAATACGCCGGGGTAGCCTTGAAAATAATCGGGCGCGATGTATTTGGTTTCGATCACGCCGGGTTCAGTTTCGTAAATATGCAAATGCAAGCCGACCGGATTCTCCAGTCCGCAGATGAAACACATTTTTGAATTGGGTTGTTTGATCGGGTATGTCATGTTTATTTCTCTCCCCAGTGCATGGCAATTGTGCCAAACATCAGGCGTTTGAATTGGACTTTCTTGAAATCAACCGTGATCATACGCACAGCCATTTCTTCGGCAGTTACGAATCCTTCTGTTGAATCAGGCAGGTAATGATAGGCGCTGCGAAAGCCGGATAGCAATCCGCCAAGCGCCGGAATAATAACATGCATGTGAATCCAAATGAAAGGCGATAGTAAATTGCGCCTGGGGCGCGTGGTATCGAGTATCACGATCCGTCCGTTGGGCTTGAGGATGCGATACTGCTCCTGCAATCCTTTTTGTAGGTCGATCACGTTACGCATCAGGAATCCCGAGACGACTGCATCGAAGGATTGATCGTCAAAGGGAAGATGCAACGCATCTGCCGCGGACCAGGACATGCTCCCGTTTCGCTGGCCGACTCTCATCATCTCCAGCGTAAAATCCGCGGCGACGACGCGCGCGCTTGGATTCTGTCTCAGCGCCTCAAAGGCTAGGTCACCGGTGCCAGTTCCGAGGTCCAGAAGGGAATCGTCGGGATTCAGCCGCGCGCGTCGAATCACTTCCCTGCGCCAGCGGACATCCTGTCCACCGGTCATCAGTCGGTTCATTATGTCGTAACGCGGCGCTATGCGCGTGAACATGGATTGTACAAATCGTGCGCGTTCCTGTCCGCTAAGATGGGTCATGGGTCTCCATTAAGTTTTGCCTATTATAAACGCATGTTATACTGCGCCCAGTTTTGCTGTCATTGCGAGGCTGGTGGTCGAGTAGCCCTGTGTTCTTCGGGGCATATCGAAACCCCAGCCGAAGCAATCCCCTCGCAATGGGAGACTGCTTCGCTCGGTCTCGGTACGCAGAAAACGCTACTCGACCATCGCTCGCAGTGACATCATCATAGGAGTCTTCATGTCTGCTCAAGAAAATCGTGCGATGAATCTATTTCAAATCTGGTGGCTTGCCATTCGGCCCAGGACTTTGCCCGCCGCGGCTTCGGGCGTGGTGATGGGAAGCGCGCTGGCATGGGCAGATGGCTCCTTTCAAATCGGGCCGGCGTCCGCGGCATTATGTGTGGCTTTGCTTTTACAAATTGGAAGCAATGTTGCCAACGATGTCTTTGACTTCGAGCGTGGCACGGACACATCCGAAAGGCAGGGGCCGTTGCGCGTAACGCAGGCGGGACTGTTGACGCCCACGCAAGTCAAGCGCGGCATGTGGGTCATCTTTGGTCTGGCGGCGATATGCGGTTTGTATCTTTTTACTCTGCGCGGCTGGGTGATTATTGCAATTGGATTGGCGGCGATCCTTTCAGCGATTGCTTACACAGGCGGACCATTTCCGTTAGGCTATTACGGCCTCGGAGATGTATTTGTCTTCATCTTCTTCGGCATCGTCGCGGTGACGGGGACCTATTATGTGCAGGCTGGTTCGGTCAGCACGGCCGCGTGGTGGATGTCTGTTCCTGTGGGCTTGATTATTACCGCAATACTGGTTGTCAATAATTTACGCGATATTGAGAATGATGGAAAAGCGGGCAAGCATACGTTGGCTGTAATGCTCGGCGCACGCGGTGCGCGCATTGAATATATATCGTGCATGGCGATCGCTTATTTGCTTTTACCCATGTTGGTTTTATTAAATATTGTTCCCGCGCTTTCATTGCTTGCGTGGCTTTCGATTCCCATTGCATGGAAAACTCTGCGAGTGGTCTTCACCCAAGCAGGGCGTCCGCTTAATGCCGCGCTGGCAGGTACAGGTCAAACCGCGTTTGCTTACAGCGTGCTGTTTTGGGTGGGGATGTTATTGTCATAAAGCATTGGTGGTCGAGTAGCCCGAATGCTCACTTCGACAAGCTCAGCGCAGGCTTTGAGGGCGTATCGAGACCACCAGATAACTTGCAAACTTTGTGGTCTCGATACGATCATCAGACTACGCGACTACTCAACTATTAGACCACGCGACTAACTAACAAACTTCCACTTACATAACTTTCGCTCCGCCCAATCTACAGCGTAATACATGCCCAATCCCAGCAAACTCATGGCAATCACACCCGCGTACATGGCAGGGTAGTTAAACAGTGTGCTTCCGTTGTAATAAATATAATATCCAAGCCCATACTTTGTTGCGAACAACTCGGTGATGTAAAGTACCGCCACTGCCGTGCCGATGGACTGTCGCAGTGCGGTCAGGATGGCGGGCAAACTTGCAGGTAAATACACAAAGCGGAATAATGCCCTGCGTCCCGCGCCGAGGCTGTGTAAACTTTGAAGCAGTTGTGGGGGAAGTCCGGCCGCTTGATCGCGTACCAACACAATGATCTGAAAGAACAGGATCAAAAAGATGATGATGATCTTGGCTGTATCACCAATCCCGAGAAATAAAAATACGATCGGCACAAAGACAACTTTTGGGATTGGATACAACAAATATATAATGGGGGAGAAGATGCGGTTCATTCTTCCGGACCCGCCAATTGCCAGCCCCGCAGGAGCCGCCACCAGCACTGACAACAACATCCCCGCGCTGACGCGCCACAAGCTGACAAGGAAGTGGGTGATGAGTCCCTTACCTAATTCCTGAATGAACACCCCGAAAACATCCAACGGCGCGGGCAAAATGGGACGGTTGATCAGCATGGCAAGGATTTGCCACAAGATAACGAGTCCCAGCGCGGAGAGTAACACATCACGTCGTTTCATTGCGCGCCCCCTCGCCCTTTGGGAGAGGGCTGGGGTGAGGGAATTTCATTGCGCATTTCTTTCAACAACAATTTACATAGTTCGTGATATGCCTGACTGTTGCGATAACCCGATGTCCCCGCTTGCGGATTTTCAAAGACGCGCGCGCTTTGATTCGGTGCTGTATCCAGCAATAATATTTTTCTTCCCAAAGCTGCCGCTTCTTCGATCGCATGGGTGACGATGATGAAGGTCAATTTTTGTTCTTCGCACAGAGATAAAGTTAAGTTTTGCATGTCTTCGCGTGTAATCGCGTCAAGCGATGAAAATGGCTCATCCATAAGAAGCAGGTCTGGAGATAATGCCAAGGTGCGTGCAATGGCAGTACGTTGACGTTGTCCGCCTGAAATTTGCGAGGGGAATTTATCTGCAACTTCGTTTACCCCTAATCTGTATAGCCAGTGCGCGACAGAATTTTCAGGCTGAAAATCTACCGGCGTGTGTTTGCCATCTTCTCCGTAAAAATCGCGCACGCGTAATCCCAACTCAGCGTTCTCGCGCACGGTAGCCCAAGGCAGTAAGCCATAATCCTGCAAGATCAATCCACTGCGCGGGCGCGGACGGGTAAGGCGCTCACCGTCTATCTCGATCATCCCTTTTGTGGGAAAGCGCAATCCCGCCAGCAGATAAAGCAGGGTCGTCTTTCCGCAGCCGGATGAGCCAAGGACTGCCCACGTCTCGCCGCGTTGAACCCGCCAGTTGAAATCCTGGAAGATAGGCGTGCTATGCGGGTAGCCAAATGTGAGCGAGTGGACGGTTATCATGGTGAGCCAAAAAGTGGCAGTCGCCAGCAAGAGGTGACTGCCACTTGATTATATAATACCCACGGTCGCGAATTGCGGTTTTCCGCTTAAGAAAAAATGCAATTTGTGACCGCCTTGGGTATAACGGGAACAGGTGAAAGCTTGTCCTGAGCGAAGCGCCGCCCTGAGCCTATCGAAGGGTCGAAGGATTAAGGGAGAAGCGATGCGTTGACTGAATCCGCGTAAGAGACGTCAACAGTCAACATTCCCTTTTCTTTTGCCCAGGCCAGCGCGTCGTTCCATTCGGTCTCGGTTGGCACGCCCGCGGTCGGGAAGGGCGGGACCTGGAATTTGCCGATCAATGGCGGCGGGACGAGCTTCTGGTCGCTCAACACGTTGGTGTATTTGGCGGGGTCGGCGTTGAGCAGGGCGGTGGCTTCTTCGATGGCGGCAAGGAAACCCTTGACCGCTTCGGCGTTCGCGTCAATTACGGCTTTGCGGAAAGAGATCACGCTGAAGCCGTATTCGGGGTGTGCCGAATCATCAGCCACAATCACTGCGCCTTGCTGAATGGCAAGTGATGCCAGCGGGTCAGGCAGGACGCCTGCTTTGAGTTCACCTGAGGCGAGTAGTGCCATGCGGTCGGGGATCTTCGGCACGGCGATAGTCTTAATCTCATCGGCAGTCAGGCCATCCGATTGAAGCAGGCGCTCAGTAACATATTCGATAACCGTTCCCTGCGAGACGCCGATCTCAACACCCTTCAATTCATCGGGCGCCGTGATACCACTCTGGGCGGAGGCGAGAATAAAAAAGTGACCGTGACCTTTGGTGGGGCGCAGGGCATAACGTACAGCCTGCATTTGGATGGTATCTTTGTTGAAGAGCATATCCGCCAGCGTCTCGTTGACCGCGCCATCAGCCTGACCAGCGGCGAGAAGCTGGTCGCGCTCGGGGGCAGATGCAACCGGTACAAACTCAACATTGACTCCATGCTTTGCGAACAAACCTTCCTGCTGAGCAACGTACATCGGCAATGTATCTATGATCGGCAGGACCGCTATCTTTAACGTGACAGCTTGTGACGCGGGAGTTGTGACAGGCGCACAGGCGGATAGAATGATGCCGAGCATCAGTATGATGATTACAATGATTTTACGCATGTAGGGAAATCTCCTATATAAAAACAATATACAAAGCGCGCTTCTATTATCCAGTAGCACGCAAGTTGTCAGTTGGTTTTGTTTATCATCTCAACCAACCTTCATAGATTATATCCAATAGATTGAAAACCAAACAGGAATAATAGGTCATTGACGTTCGTGCCTGTATAGCCGCATTTGATCAAATCATTCAGCGGCTGGAAGAAGTGATACGTGTCATTTCTGGACAAATGGTCTGCCGCGAATAGCCCAAGCCTTTCTGCCCGCTGACGAGTCTCCCCGTTAACGACCGCGCCTGCCGCGTCGGTGGGGCCGTCGTCTCCGTCGGTTGCAATCGAGATCAACAAAACATCCTGCATGCCGTCCAAAGCGTTTACAGCGGCTAATGCCAGTTCCTGATTGCGTCCACCTTTGCCGTTACCGTGTAGAGTTACAGTTGTCTCGCCGCCAGCAATGATACAAAATGGATGTTGTTTCCTTCCTCTTTCCTCCTTCAATTTTTCCCCAAATTGCAAACCAATTTCTTTTGCTTCGCCATGTAAATTGAAATCAATGACCTCGGAATCAAATCCTTCGGCTTGCGCCTGTTTCAGCGCAGCTTGCATGGCAGTGTGAATATCGCCGATTACAATATTCTGGACTGCGAGAGCTCGTGTGCCCGTTAGGGTATGCTCTTGCACCGTTGGCAAACTGTCGGCCTCCAAAATATTTATGATGCTCACTGGGGTTTTCCCCAACAGTTCGTATTTCTCAAGGATTTTTATGGCGTTGGAGTTGGCCTTTGAATTAACCACTGTCGGTCCTGAAGCGATGACCTCCAGCGGATTTCCCAGCACATCGGAGAGAATCAAACTGACGATATTCGCCTTTGTCGCTCTTGCCAATCCACCGCCTTTGACGCGGTCCAATTTGCTTCGCAATAGGTTGATTTCATCAATGCTCGCTCCGCAGGCGAGCAATTCCCTGGTCAATACTTGAATATCTGCCAAAGAGATTCCCGCTTGCGGCGCGGTTATCAACGCCGAGCCTCCGCCAGAGATGGGACAAATCAGCAAATCGTCTTCGTTGAGTGCAGAGACAAATTCCAGCGCAGACTGTCCTGCCGCGAGACTGCGCTCATCCGGGATGGGATGTCCGCCTTCGATAACGACGACCCGCCCTGAGCGAAGTCGAAGGGCATGTTTGGTGATGGCGAGCGCGTCCGTGAAGTGAGTCAAAGTCTCAGCCGCGGCAACGGTCATCGCTTCGGATGCTTTTCCAATCCCCAATAAATAGATGCGTTTGTGTTCGGGTAATGGATTGTTGAGCAAATAGTCTCGCACCAGTTCTCCCGGCTCGACCGCATCCAATGCCGCGGCAAGGATACGCGTCACGCGCGGGTCTCGCAGGCTATGAGTTAGAAAACGACGAGCGTCCATGCTTGCAGTATACTGTAGCTATGGCGAAACCAAAAGTATTTGTAACCCGTGTCATCCCCGAAAAGGGACTTGCGCTTGTGCGTGATTTTTGTGATGCCGATATCTGGCAGGATGAATTGCCGCCACCTCATGCTGAGATCGTGCGCCGCGTGCGTGACGTGGATAGTTTGCTTTCGCTGCTCACCGATAAGATTGATGCCGAAGTAATGGATGCCGCGCCGCGCTTGAAGGTGATCAGCAACATGGCCGTGGGCGTGGACAACGTGGACGTAGCCGCCGCGACCGCGCGCCGCCTGCCCGTTGGGAATACCCCTGGCGTGCTCACAGACGCAACGGCGGATCATGCCTTTGCATTGTTGATGTCTGCCGCGCGGCGGATCGTGGAAGCCGAAAAGTTTTTGCGCGCAGGCAAGTGGAAGACGTGGAGTCCGCAACTCCTGCTCGGCGCGGACTTTGTCGGAGCCACGCTGGGAATCATCGGTTTTGGCAGGATCGGTCAGGCAGTTGCCAAACGCGCGCAGGGATTTGATATGCGCGTGATCTATTATGACCCAATTGCCCAGCCTGCTTTTGGCGCGTCGCCTGTTGATCTGGAACCATTGTTGCGTGAATCGGACTTTGTCTCAGTGCATGTGCCGCTAACCCCCGAGACGCGTCATTTCATCAATGCAGATACTTTATCGAAAATGAAATCAAATGCAATTTTAGTCAATACTTCACGCGGACCCGTCCTAAACCAAACCGATTTATACAACGCCTTGAAATCAGGTCAGATATTTGCCGCCGCGTTGGATGTGACTGAACCCGAACCACTGCCGTTGGATAGTCCGCTTTTAGAATTGGATAATTGCATTATCGTCCCGCACATCGCCAGTGCCAGTAAACACACGCGCGACATGATGGCGTTTATGTCCGCGCAGAATTTGATCGCTGGATTGAAGGGGGAGTGGCTGCCAAATTGCGTGAATCCGCAAGTGTATAAAACATCCATGTGAGCTCACATTACTTGATGCGCAGGCTATTCAAAAGCGCGTCTGCGCCAGCCTGGAAGGACGCAAAATCGTTGGTGTATTTTGTCCAGATGGAGATGATGAACAGATCATCATTGGTAAATTGGGGATCTCCCAGGCCGACCGGATGACGATTAGAGTGAGTATTCATAATGGGGATTGATGTTAAGGTAAAACTGCAAAATTGGTGACGTAGTACCCAATCGCGTCATCTGTAATCATGCGGTACGGGTCAATGATGATTGATGTAGGGAAACCATAAGTGGCATCGTACTGAACTTCGAGCTTGTACATACATACCGAAGTGGCTGAATCCACCCTGTTGAAAAGGTTTTCGATTGTACCGTGCGAGCGAAAGGTATCCAAATAAGGAGTTATATCCTCACCATTACTGGCAACCATGGAGACGATCTCACCATTCTGTACTTCAACCGTCAATGGCATGAGATCATACCAGGGACAATTGCAACCAATCTTGAGATTAAAGCTATAGTGGTGGATGGTTTGCGATTCCCACAAGGAACGGTTTTGTTTGAAAGCCTTACGTTGCGATGCGTTGCATGTCGAGAGGAGTACTACGCCTACAATTGCAACGACCAGGCACGATGCCAGGCATCCGATGGCGAATTTCAGAATCGTTGAGACGCCCTTGGTTTTTGGTTTATCAGCCATTGTTGTCTCCTTTTTTCTATTTGTGCTGGATGTAAATCCAAATACAGGAGAGGAAAGGGCGGAGTCAACCGCCCAACGGTTCGGCTCATAATAGCACGAAACTCTGCAAATCGCGCGGTGTGCTCACAGACGCAACGGTGGATCACGCCTTTACCTTGTTGATGTCGGCGCCGCTGGATAATCCGCTTTTGGAGCTGGATAATTGCATTATTGTCCCGCACATTGCCAGCGCCAGCAAACACACGCGCGACATGATGGCGTTTATGTCCGCGCAGAATTTGATTGCTGGGTTGAAAGGGGAACGATTGCCGAATTGTATGAATAAAGAGGTCTATTAGTCTGATTGGTTTGACTGGTCAGACCACTCAGACTATTCCTGTGCAAATGTATCGATCAATAACTTGAAGTTGCCACCAACAGGATAAAGGATCGGGCAGGTACATCCGCGCTTGACATATTCCGCTACTTTGGCGCGTGCTTCTTCGGGTGTGCCAGATGCTGTAATTTTGTGGATCAATTCATCCGGCACGAGGTGCTTGGCCTTGTTGATCTGTTCCTTGGTAGCGGGCCATCCCAAAGTGGATTGTATTTCGTTGATCACTTCCTGTGAAACGCCTGAAGCCTTGGCGATATGCGGTTGCTGCGCCAGATATTGGCATAGCAATTCCTTGGTGTATTCGATGGCCTTGTCGTGGTCAGGATCTACCGAGCAGACGATCAACTGGGGGCGGTCGATATCTGCGAGTGTGCGGCCAGCCTTCTTTGCGCCTTTTTCCAGCAATTCAAGCGCCCTATCGTTATACTCAGGAGGAACGCAATAGTTCATGACAGCCCCGTCTGCGATTTCACCTGTCAATTCCATCATCTGGTCGCCTGTCGCGCCGATCATGATCGGGATGTTGCGCGGCTCGCGGCGGCCATGGACTACATCCAACTCGATCCCTTCCACGTTGTGAAATTCTCCGTGGAAGGTGACGCGTTCCATGTTCAACAACCGGCGCATCACATCAACGGTTTCACGCATGGCGGTCAACTGTTTGTGGCGTTTGATGCCAACGTTGCTTGCCAGCGGCTCCCACCAGGCTCCAATTCCGCAGATGACGCGATTGGGAGCTAGATCATCAAGCGTCAGAAATGTGGCGGCCAGCAGGCCAATATTACGCGTCCAGTTGTTAATCACGCCTGAGCCGACTTTGATCCGTTCTGTAACAGCAGCATAGGCGGCCATAGGGACAATGGCGTCTCGCACCAAACGCGACTCAGCCTGCCAAACGGCTTCAAAGCCATGAGCTTCGGCGTAACGGGCGTAATCCAGCCCGTCTCTAAGATCATGGGAATCTTGCAGATATAATGCTACTCTTTCCATGGGGAATGCTCCTCTATTAATTGACGAAAATAGACAATATTAGTCATTATACCTGAAACAGGAACATCATCCTGTTTGATTATGACATAATTATCTTGATTATGATGGTTGTTTATCTTATACTGGAATCAAGTTGTTCGACAAAATTTTTCTCGTGTGAATTCTTGAAGTGGAGAAACATGGAATGACCAAGCATATTGTAAAAGTAAAGCCCAAATCCCGGCATGGTATTGAGAATTGCCGCGTTTTTGATATTGGGATCCCCCAATTTGCGGAGTGTTTACAGGGAGGCCCAAGTACGTGTTCTTATGCTTTGCCGTTTGGATATTGCTTCCTGTGCAAACATCCGCGCCTGGATGAAATTATCGAGATTACCAGGAAAGCCAAACTTGCGGCAGAAGTCCTAAAATAAATAATTGGCGATCCACATTGCAGGGTAAAGAGGGGAGATTTGCTTTGATTGAATGTAAAGCCATGTTGATACATAAACAGTCCGCGTTTGTCGGGGACTGTTTATGTAAATGAGACAATGGTTGCGTTAGAGAGATGCTAATCTCTGCCACATCTGCGGGGCGAGTTCGCGTGAGCGTGCGGCAATCCGCTCCTCATCCAGCGTGAGGAGTTTCTTGCCCTGCATCAGGATCTTTCCCCGGCATACTGTCGTGTCTACTGTCGCATCCACGAGGCCAAAGATGAGATGTCCGAGGAAGTTCCCCTCGCTGAGCGGCGTCGGAGGCTTGTAATCCATGATCGCTAGGTCGGCGGGGCGGCCTTCTGCAATCTCGCCCAAACGGATGCCGAATTGTCGTTCGCAGATCTCGGCATTATTTTGCAGCAGCAATTGCGGCGCTTCCATGAACGCCACGCGCGGGTCGCGGTTGGCGAGGCGGTGCAGTAAGTAAGCGCATCGCATCTGGGACAGCATATCCGAAGACATCCCGTCTGTGCCAAGGCCGACCAGCACGTTCCTCTTCAACAGGTCGAAGAGCTTGGTCACGCCGACCGCATTGTTCATATTCGACTCGGGGTTATGCACCACAATTGTCTTTGTAGCGGCAAGGACGTCCATTTCAGCTTCATCAATGTGTACGCAGTGGACGAAGATTGATTTCTCGCCTGATGCACCCATCTTATCCAAGCGGTGAACCGTTGCCACCCCGTACTTCTTAATGGAATCTTCCCTGTCAGCGGCATCCTCTGCCACGTGGATGTGGCATCCCACTCCCGCATCTTTGGCAATGCCCACGCATTTCTCTAGTGTCCCATCCGATACAGTGAAGGATGCATGCAAGCCCATCATGGCGGCAATCTGCCCGTCACCCTTGCCTATCTTTTTGATAAAGCGCTCGTTTTCCTTTATGCCGCCGCCGGGTATGTTTCGATCCGAGGTCTCATAGCACAGCGAGGCGCGGATGCCTGCCTTGCGTACAGCCTTTTCGATCAGGTCAAGTGAACCGTCGCGCATGCCCGGAGAGGCATGATGGTCAATGACCGTGGTTGTGCCGTTGCGGATGCACTCGATAAGCGGAATTTGGGCGGAGAGAATGATATCTTCCTCGGAAAGCGCCCTGTCCACCTTCCACCATAGGCGTTCGAGGATTTCCACAAAGTTGGAGGCCGGTTCGCCGGGTATGGCCATGCCGCGCGCCATGGTCGAGTAGAAGTGGTGATGGGTGCAGATGAACCCGGGCAGGACGATCTTGCCTTTACAATTCACTGCATCCGCTTTGGGGAAGCGCTTCTTCATTTCAGCGGCGCCGCCAAATGCCACAATATTTTCTCCCTTTGTGACGACTGATCCGTTCCAAATGACCTGGTTTTTGGGTCCCAGGGTTACTACGATACCGTTTTCAAATCTGGTTGTCATTTTGAATCCTTTCGCTTGTTAGTGACCTTGCGCAGTTGATTAGCCACAGAGAGCACAAAGTTTTTGAGCTTTTTCTCGTGTTTTCTCAGTGAACTCTGTGGCAACGTTCTTTGCTTGCGTACGGGTGAGTTTTTAATTCTCGACCAATACTGCGAGTTCTTCGGGACTGCGTTCGCGCATGGTGATCGCGCCGACAAAGCATTTCTTGGCGCAGATCGAGCATCCGATGCACAGAGCTGGGTCGGAGTGTGGACGGCCTTCATCGTCCAGTTTGATCGCCAGATATGGACAGCGCGCGCAGTTGCCGCACGAAGTGCACAACTCGGAATTGAATTCCGACAGTTTCTTCACCGGAGAAAGCGACATGAAGTCGGTGATGGGATGCGGTTGGGCGATGCCGATCAATTCTTTCATGCTCTGGATACCGCGTTCCTGCATCAGGAAAGCCGTACCCGACTCAAGGTCACGGATGATGCCGTAGCCTTCCTTGGTGGCAATCGTGCAGAACTGGACAGTCTTGACGCCCATAGCGAGGAAATCCATCGCGGCCTTATAGTTCATGGGTCCGCCGTTGCCCGAGATTTCAATCCCTTCTGGAACGGCATTTGCGAGTGTTAGATACGAAATCGGTGTGACGCCGTCACCGCTCATGCCGACGATGACACCCTCCTCCCAAACCCGTCCAGCGGCGGCACGGAAGCCCAGGGTGGGGAAGGAGTTGGCAAGGGTGATGCCAGCCTTTTTGTCCGGATATTTATCAAGCACCTTGCGGATGGCTCGCAGGATCGGGACGATGGATGTTACCGCCGCAGTCAATTTGAAAAGTTTCGGGATGTTGGGCGAACCGACTTCCAAGATCCAGTCAATGATCTTGGCGGTGAGCGCCGCGTTCTGCGAGACGATATCGCCTTCTGTCCCATCGCCACCTTGTGGGCAGGATAATGAGTATTCAATGCCCATCACGCCGCACGCTTCAAGTTTTCTTGTATTTGACTGCCAGCCATTTTTATCGTTCTCTTCATGACCGCTGACTGGTCCGCCCGTGGACGCCATGGTCAACCGGTCGGGCCACTTTTTGATCAACTGTTCCACCTCGCGGCAGACTCGATCCAGCGGATGCCCAGATACATTGTCGGAGTTGGCATAAGTCAATGGACTGAATGTAAACATGTATTCGGATGGGATATGGATCGGGACATTATCAAACGCGGTCTTCATGATCCCACCTGCCCAACCATGTTCATAGGCGAGGTTCATCTGTTCCAGTCCATCGGTTAATGGAGAGGCCGAGAGCAGGTAAGGTGAGTGGATCCGGCGCCCGAAGAAATCGGTTTCGAGTGATACAGGCACAGGGTTGTAACCAGGCAGCGCATAATACGACTTGGTTGCCTTTTTGATCGCGGGTTTATCCTGTTTCTTTAGATAAGCATCAATTTCAAGGGCTGTATTCTTGCCAGATGCGATAGCCTCTACGACGGTCGTCGGGCCATTCGATGTGTCGCCTGCATAGAAAAGTCCGTCTGCTTGCTCACGGGCGAACGTGGGGCGCATCCCGATTGCCATTACCACCGCGTTGAAATCTTTTCGGATTCCCTCAGTCTTATCCACATCACGGATATTGGCAGGTTTGAATGGCTGACCTTCGGGGAGTTGAACCTTTTTTGTCTCAATTCCTGTAATCCCTTTTTTATTCGCTCGAATCTTGCTCACCTGGATACGGCCATTGACTTCGATATCGTAATCAACCAACTCCTGCCGCTCCACCGGAGTCAATGGCATTTCAGAGAGTTTCTCGAGCATGAAGAGTTCAACGTGCGTTGCGCCGCGTTCTTTGGCCGTGATCGCACAGTCAACGGCAGTTGCGCCGCCGCCAATGACTGCCACACGGCCGCCGAAGTTGAAGGAATTTTTATTCGAGAGCAGGTCAACCATCTTAATGGCAAGGTTTTCATTTTCAATGCCAAGTTCGATTGGTTTCCACAATCCGGTTGTGACACAAACTGCCTGATATCCTTGTGTAAGTAGCTGTTTGGGGTCTTCGACTGTGACGCTGGTCTTGGCTGTGATGGCTCCCAGCGAAAGCAAAAACTCAATATCGCTCTGAACCACTTCTTTGTTCAGGCGCTGGTCTGGAATCAGGTTCATCATGCCGCCCAACTGGCCGCGGCTCTCGAAAATATCAACCTGGTAACCCATCTGCGCCAAAGCAGCGGCTGTCCCAAGTCCCGCGGGGCCGCCGCCGATGACCGCGATCTTTTTTCCATTTGGAGTGGGTGTCGAAAACTTCGGAATTCCCCCAAGTCTTTTTGCCATTTCAACCAGCGTTGCCTGGACCTTCGGAATATTGATTGAACCGTCAAAGTTTTTTCGCGAGCAGGCCGCCATGCAGAACCGATCCGGGCAGACAGCACCGCAAACGCCACCGAGCGGATTACTGCGCATGATCTCCGCGGCCGAGCGTTTGATATCTGAAGGATTTCCCACGCGCGCCGCCATAATGAAGTCAAACGGCGAGCAGTTGACGGGGCAGGCCTCCTTGCAGGGTTTCTCCTCGCAGTATTCGCATCTGAGCAATTCTGTGTGGAGTTGGTGTCTGGTCATGATTTGAGAATCTCTATTACCGTTCTTATCCATGGAACACCTCACTTGAGAAAGATTGTTGGATTTTTAATGTCAAAAATCACCAATTTATTATAGCATTCGCTACAAATACGCGGAAGGAAAAAACTCCCTACCCTGAGAGCGTTATGTCATGTTAATTTGTCTATTTCTTTACGCGCAATGAAAATGGATATATCGGATTCAATATTCCTTCCGGAACGATATAGTCGAATCATCAAATCCATTCGTGAAGAGTGTGAAATTGTCAAAATAAAAACTCTCCGACCATGATGGTTATCCATGATGGAGAGTTGCAATTAAATATTTAAACTATCGCGTTATTTTTCGATCTTTGTAAATTCTAATTTTCTTATCAGTTCGAGATCTTCCGGCAAATCAAGATCCAATTCAAGTGAAGGCAGCTTTACAATTTCCAGGCGCACGCCAGCTTTTCTAGCGCGCTCGCAATGTCTTGGAAAAGAACCTTCACCAAAGTCATACTCAATCAAGTTTGCAGGCGATATCAACAGGGCATTCGTCCCTTTTTCGTGGCGATCAGGAGCAATTACAACAACCGGCGGCTGCGCGGCTTTCCCGATCAAGGTCAGCACATCTTCCTGGTTCAGCAAGGGCAAGTCGGCTGGCAGGATCAACACACCGGCTGTGGCATAGACTTGTGAAACAACAGTTGCTCGTTTTAGTGCAGTGTTCAATTTTGGTTGACCATCTTCAAGTAGAGTCTTTGCCCCGAAATTGCGGGCAATAGTCAATGCGTGTGGGTCGCGGCTGACCACTAACACTTGTTCAAGTTCTTTTATCCCGGTAAGTGTTTTGAGTGTGTGCTCCAGCAATTCTTGATTTAATACAGTTCGTTCATCTTCAGATAAAGTTCCAGCCAGGCGCGACTTTCCGCGCCGCAAAGGTTTTACAGGCACAATTGCCCAAAGTGTCATGTCATAATCTCCCGATAAAGTGTAGCACATCATCGGCCAAACGGGCGCGATCAGTAATGGAATTCATACGCGTGTTCGTTACTAATGTCTGCATATTTATTTTTTTTGCAAGGTCTGAGTCCACCCTGTCCATCACAAATCCCTTTAATAAGCCGCGATAATGTTCCGCAACTGCTAATGCCGAAGGCGTAATACCAAGCTCTTGATACATTTTTGCCGCGGGACCTTTAACCGTCTTTCCGCCAATGATGGGAGACACTGCGATGACTGTTTTTGTTCGTAGGTCGGATTGGCAATCCGACTTACAAACGGCAAGAATTGGGTCAATACTGACCCATGGGTTGGATGGGCAAATGACCACCGCGTCTGCTGTCTTGATCGCTTCGAGCACGCCTGGTGCTGGTTTTGCCTGTTCAATCCCATCAAAACGGAAGCCTTTGACTTTCGGCTCACAGCGCAATCTTACAAAATAATCCTGGAACGCCAGTTCACCATGTTCAACGGTGTTTACTATCGTGTGAACGGGTTCATCAGTCATTGGTACAACTATGTGTTTGACTCCCCATGCGGCACAAAAATCACGCACAACTTGACTGAGCGTTTGTCCGCTTTTCAGCCTGCGTGTGCGTTCGAGATGAGTTGCAATGTCCTGGTCTCCAAGGCGAAACCAACTCGGCCCGCCAAGTTTTTCGATATTTGCAATCGTGTTCCATGATTCATTTACGCGTCCCCAGCCTGTTTCAGGATTCGCCAATCCCCCCAGTGTGTAGCAAACTGTATCCAGGTCTGGGCAAATGTACAAACCGAGATGTTCAAAGTCATCGCCGGTGTTAACGATGACGGTTAGATTCTCAGGAGACAAAATTTGGGCAAATCCGTGGGCAAGTTTCGCACCACCGACTCCACCCGCGAGGGCGACGATTTTCATGGATGGGTATTTTGATTTGGATTCAAATGAAAATGACGATAGACCATGGACGACAGACCACTATTCTTCGATTATGTCAAAATCGTATGGTGTGGAAATCTCTCTGGTGGTGTAATCTGAATTGGTCAGAGTTTTTCGGAAGGCTTGTAACTTTATTGCCAGCGATTCAGCATTTTTATCCATTTTTTCCAGGGCAGGTTTGTTGAGCAGGTATTTTCTTCTTTTTATGATTCGTTGACAAGCAACAGTTTCAATTAGAGAACGCAAGGCAAGACCAAGAAAACGGTTTTGTTCGGGGTCTGTCTGACCTGTTGACCCTTCTGCAATATTCAATGCTATTAATGTCGCCGCCCGCGTGATTTGAGATCTCAAATTAAACTTTTCAGAGTCTGGCAACTTATCTGCCAATTCATAAACCAGATCTGCGTAATCCAGCGCTAATTGCCAGACTTCAAGTTTTTCAAATTAAAGGCCATTATTCCTCCGTTGCGTTTTGTGGTCTATGGACTGTCATCCGTGGTCATAATATTTTCATCACGCTCTGCAAATCTTTCATTTCTTTAATTTTCGGTGTTTCATCTGCATACCCAATAAAAAACATCGCCTGCGGCTCCCAGGTTTTTGGTAGATCAAGCGCGGA
>Ga0315273_10003277_pt1 | contig 19453 bp, 20 predicted proteins | sample YL17G02_0_MG_FD_205753 | JGI IMG/M metagenome (GOLD analysis project Ga0315273, IMG submission 205753) | Sediment microbial communities from Yellowstone Lake, YNP, Wyoming, USA - YL17G02_0 | ecosystem: Environmental > Aquatic > Freshwater > Lake > Sediment | place: USA: Wyoming | collected...
CAGAGACAGGATCACCACCAGGTTGATTTGCACTGGTTGCTACTAATTTCCAACTACCTACAGCATTTCCTCCAGCATTAAATTGCAGTGTGGATGTTTGAGTAACAACATTATCAGCATGTGCCATTCCAATAGGAAATAAAACTAGAGAAATACCAATCAAAGTTAAAGCTAAAACTGGAAATACTAGGCTTCTTTTTAATAGAACAGAAATAGAATATGTCACAATACTCTTGTGTCGTCATAGTTTATAAATATAATCTCATAAAGTAATACTTTTTAAAAAAAATCTGTGTGTGAATCGGATTATTTCGATCGAATTTAGTCAAAAAATTAAGATGTGGGGTTTACACGATAAATGAACAATACAAAAGAATTAGTAGATTTTTGCATGATCGTAAAGTGCAATACGCGAGATCTATTTTGTGGGCATTTCCAGGTCATATCGTACACCATATTATTCCAAACAACTAGTTAGTTTTGCATGAATCGTTTTTTCCCAGACTGAATTTATGCAAATTTAATTGTTCTTTGTATTTGTCAAAATTACAGACAGGGCATAACATCAGGGTTACACTCTCACAAGCAAATTTTTTCAAAATAATCAATGTGAGATCATGTTAAAATCCCCCAACAAACTTCAAGAAGTATTGGATGATATTTCACATTTACTGATTAGATCAGAACAGATATCAAAGTGTCAGATATCTCACATTTGGAGGATTAATAATTTTGAAATTTGCTAGATTTAAAATTCAACTGGTTTTATTTTTTGTCTTTATGGGTTTGTTTTCATTGTCTTTTCAAATCGGTGCAATGTCCAAAGTAAGCTATGAGGAGGCAAATGCTTTTTCAAATGGATTTCAAACACTCATGGAAGAGACGGATGGCATTGGAATTTTTGTAAATAATTCTCTTGCCACATTGCCAATGTTTATCCCAGGTTTTGGAATAATCTGGGGGCTATACACTGCATGGTCTACGGGTTTTGGTTTTGCAGCAATTATATCTACAATACCAGGATTGTCTGAAATTCAACCGCTTTCAATTTTATTTTTCTCGCCATTTGGGATAATAGAGTTAATTGCCTATTCCATTGCATTGTCTTGCAGTTTTTACTTTATCTTTACAATAATTAATAAAATAAAATCAAAATTACCAATAAAGTCTGCATTAAAATCACAAATCAAACCAAGTCTAATTGAAATTGGAATTGTGTTGACGCTATTGCTAGCAGCTGGATTTTTGGAAGACTATATGATTAAATCAGTCCAGGCATTGTAATTTCAATAATTTTTGGAATGTGAAAAAATTGAATCAAATTATTTCCAAAATCAAAATATGAAAAGAGTAGATATCGTCTGCTAAAAAATGATGGATTTGTAGTAGACATTGAAAAAATGTGTAATACCAATTACACACAAACCTATATTATTTTTCCAGATAAATAATGTTTGAACTGATATGTTTCAACATCAAATAAAGGCTAGAAATAACATCCATAGAACTAAAGGAAAGCTAAGTTGCAAGATTTGCTATAATCATGAACGTCCTTTGGCATATTCTTTAGAACATGATGAATGCCCACTTTGTCCAAATCAGTCAGGTTCTAGAAACGCGATTTTTAATTAAAATAATGCGACAATAAATTTCATAAAAATCAAGTTTCCTTAGAAAATGATTAATTTTACAAAATAGGACTAGAATTTAGAAAATAAAATCAAGTTTTCTTTATTATCCGCTCTAGTTGGATAAATTCCACACTGACAATTCCTGCAAGTGTTGGAATCATCAGAATCGCACAAGACAATATCCCTGAAAAAAATAGGGTCGATTTATCAAGGGATAGTTCTGCAACAAGTTTTAGAAAATCTATTTTTGTAAACTCTATGTGGTCAAGCCATACGTTGTATCCCAGGGCGCTCCGAGTCTGACTTTGTACTTTATGCTCGTGGCACAAATCACCAATCAATGATTTCTCAAGGCATTATACGTGTCAATGTTGCCGATCATATCAATAAAGATTCAAAGAGTACGGATGTGAGACCTCTAATCAGAGGACAATGACAAACTCCATACAAGAAATAAAGCAAGAATTTCTAAAAAGCAAGATAGGTATTGCAGGTATTGCCATTTTACTGACTTTAATCATCATATCAATTATCACAGTGGTGGTAATTCCAGTTGAGACCTTTAAAGGATGGAACAATCCAGATAGTTGGATTTCATATCCCAGAGTAGCTCAGCCGGGTTGGATTAATTTATTTTCCAGTGAGAAAATTCCAGAACATCAAATTCTAAACTCCCCGCATATCAAATATGATACATCTGGAAATATTACACTTGTATCTCACCAGTATGGAGTCAACTTTGAATACGATGATTTTCCAAATGATTTCATTTATGAATTTTCTGCAAAATATTCAGGGGCACCTCTATTGCAAATCTCTGTAATACGTCCAGACGGAATTGAATTAAAATTATTGTCAAATTCATTACCATATTCAAATTCAAATTCAATTCATAGTGAAAAAATATTTTCCACCGAGCAATCAATTAAAAAAAGTCTCTCACTGCAATCAAGTAATTTTCTATTTTCATTAGACAAGATATCTCCTGAGGAGATAATTTTTTCCAAAACAACGACACATCAGCCATTAAAGGGAAACTATGTCTTTTTGATTAAACTGTACGGTGTGGAACCAGAAATTCCAGATAGTCAAATTTCAAATAATCAGATCATGGATTCCAGATTAATTATCGGAGGTAAAATTTTTGGAATCATGGGAACAGATGAGTTGAGAAGAGATTTGGCAGTAGGATTACTATGGGGAACTCCTTTGGCACTGTTCATAGGTCTAGTGGTAGCAATAGCATCAGTTGTCATTGGTTTGCTATATGGAGCATATGCAGGATACAGAGGTAAAAAAACAGACGAGGCAATGATGCGATTTAATGATGTCATTTATGCTCTTCCTGCACTGCCATTTTTGATAATTTTATCAGTCACACTAAGTAACAGTATTTTTGTAATGGTTGGATTTTTGACAATATTTGGCTGGGTGGGAGTAGCCAAAGTTGCAAGAAGCATGGCATTGCAAATCAAAACAAGAAGGTATGTAGAGGCGGCAAGTATGATGGGTCAAAAAGATTCAAAGATCGTACTACGGCACATTTTGCCACAGTTACTACCATATGCTTTTGCCAGTATTGCAATATCAGTGCCAGCTGCCATCACAACAGAAGCAGGACTTAGTTTCTTAGGATTGGGTGACCCGTCATTTCCAACATGGGGTCAAATTTTGCATGATGCAAATCTTTATGGAGCAGCTGCCAGAGGACTTTGGTGGTGGATAATTCCTCCAGGTGTAATGATCGCAATTACGGGATTAGCTTTTGTGTTTATAGGAAATGCACTAGATACAATTGTAAACCCAAAACTCAAAAGATGATTAATTTTTAAAATCAAATTTTCTAATTATATCCAATGATGCATCATTTAGTTTAATGGTGTATGTTGCAGCATTCGGATCCTTTGATTCAGATAGAATGTCAGTGAATTTTGTTTTTTCCTGTTCTGTAGCTCCTGCCTCATGTGCACATAAAGAAAATACCTTTAGATTCAGGTTGTTTTTTAACAGATAAGAAATAAATTTTTTATAGCCATCAGTATTTGACCAGGCAGTATTTTTTTCAAAACATGCGGCAATCCACACGTCAATTGAATTGTGAAAAATTACTTTTTTCCGAATTGCATCCAATGACATGTTTTATCTAAAAATCAGCTCTTTGTGTTTTAGAACCGCATCTTGGACAAGTACCGCCCTTATGTTTGTGACTACATACAAGACACACATAGCGTATTCCAGTCCCGCCAGAATTCATACCAAAGAACCCTCCCCCTCCACTTCCAGAATCTCCGTAACCTTTCATTCGACCCATGTAACGCTTTCGCAACAACATTGGAAATGCTATAAAAATAGCCAAAGCCGCCCCCAATCCCCATGGGAATGAAAGAAGCAGTTGCAATCCAATGCTTACTGCCAGTGAGGCAAATAGAAATATCAAATAAGTCTTGTAACTAAACAATACAGTGACATTAGACTCAAAATCCTTATAAAGTTTTGGCATTATTTTTATAAATTCTAAATAAAGAAATCTAGATAATTGTTAGTTTTATAGCATCGCCATTACTATCCCAGGCAAAAATATCATCATCCCCGTATGGAGATTGCACGATTAAAGAAACCAACCCAAAAAAATTATGAAGATCAGTGACAGATGGATTTGCAGATCCGCTTGGATGAGAATGAACAATGCCAATATAGCTCATATCAAAGGGCAAAAAGGAATGAGGAAACCCTGCAAAGGAAGGTCCCGAATAATTAAACGGTGGAATTACCAGTCCCTCGATTAAAACATGCCCCCGCTTTGATTTGCCTTTTAAAATAAGAATTCCTTCATTTGGATGCTTCATTTGGCAATAAGATAGAATGCTATCAAGTACATTTTTTTGTAAGGAGACTTGTCTGTCAAATTTTTCGGTTTTGAACAACATACCAGATATACCACTTAGAGCTAAATAAATTTAGAATTAATAGGTAATAGTATATTCAACATTAGAAAACATTCTCAGTTTGACTTGAATTTCAGAGATTAATTTTGGCAATAGTAGACGATCTGCGTTGATTTCAGATTCAATTGTTTTTATTTTTGATTCAGAATTGTCTTTATCAGAGAGCGCGGTATTAAGATCTCGGGTATATATGGACAATTCACCGGGTTCAAGTTCATTAATTTGATCCTGAATGTGTTGTCTTTGTCGTACATAGTCATCAACTTGCTTGATGAATCCATCTAATGCTTCCTCTGTTTCGGTTATTTGTAAAGACGATTTTTCAAAATCCTTGACAGAGATGGAGCCTGAGGAAATTCCTTTTCGGATATTTTCTAAAATTGTGATTATAGAGTCTTTATTCTTTAAAGCCAATACATCAAAAGGATCTTTAATTAATTTAGATAGTAAATTTTTTTGCTCTTTATCTGATGAAATGTATTCATATCTACCAAGCGGTCGAGAAATTTTTGTAAATTGTGAGTCAATTTCATTTTTTATTTGATTTTTTTTGTTTTCAAATGTATTCAAAGATTGTTTCAAATCAAAATATTTTACATATTTCTCTGAGGTCTTTATTTTTTTAATGGAATCTTCAGTTAAAGAGATTTTCTGGCTAAGGGAGTCAATTACAGTGTGAATTTCAACAATTCTCTGTTCTTTCTTTTTAAGATTTATTTTCAAGTTATCAATTTCATTCAAGGAGTTCAAAATTTCACCATGTGTTAATTTAATATGATCATAATTTTTTAACAGTCTCTGGATTTCAGTATGGTTGGAATTCATTTGGATAAGAATTTCTTTTAGCTTTTCAGCGTATTTTTTGGCAAAAATGTGTATCACTCTAGTTTGTCTCCCTAGAACATCGCCAATTTTTTTTAACATTTGATGTAACATCAAATTTAGATTTTCGGCGTCATCAAATGACGCAATATCAGGCAAAGAAGTTGCATCTTTTTTTATCATGTCAATTACTTGTTGTTTGCCCCTAACAACAATAATTCCAAGATGTTTGTCTATTTCATCTACTTGGAGGTTGTCTTTCTCTAGAGTGTTTCCGATCATTACTAGCTCTTTGATAAGTGGTTCAGTACTGTTCCGGAGTAATTTTATCTCAGTTAGAGTCTGTGATGTTCTTAATTCAAGTGTTTGTTGAATGATTTTCGATATATCAGGCAAGTGAATCTGTTTCTGAAGATGCAATTCCTCAGGTTCTGCTGCCTCTTTTTTTTTACCCCATCCGAAGACCATTTATCATTGTTGGGTTCTGTAGATTAAATATGTTAGAGAAAAGAAATTTAACATCATCTCAGAAACACAAACAAGTATGGTGAAAAATATGAGAAAAGCATTTCATACAGGTGAAGTAAAGAAAATAGTTACGATAAATGCTCCCAAAGAAAAAGTTTGGAAAAAAATAAGCAATGTCGTAGGATTGGCATCATGGGTGTTGGATGTCAAAAAAACTACATACTTGTCTAAAAAAAGAAAGGGCGTAGGTACCATTAGAAAAATAACATTTGAAAGAGGCAATACTATTGAAGAACATGTAATTGCCTGGAAGAATGGAGAGTATTTTACATATATTGCTACAGATGGCTTGCCACTAAGAGCCTATGTTGCCACAATTTCAATTAAACCAAAAAACAGAAAAACAGTCCAGATAACATGGCAGTCTTATATGAATAGCAAAAAAATGTCAGCAACCCAATTTATGAGATTTTTATCCGACATGGGATCATTTTATCAAGCCTCGTTGGAAAATCTAAAAACATCCATAGAAAAATAGCAGCAGTAATTAATTAAATCAAAGTGTAAATACCATATCAGAAAAGTGAAATCATGAGCGATATGCGCTTTATAATTATCGGTATAGTTCTGACGTTTTTTGGTTTTTTGGTTTTAGGAGTGTTTGGGCATGATTTTCAAAGTGCACATATAGAAACTAGCCAATTTGGAGACTGTTATCAGTATTTTGACAATAAGGAACCTGTCGCAGTCAACTGTTCAAGTAAAATATTTGATCAGAGTCTGTTTTTTGGAATTGTTTTAGCATTGATAATAGTTGGGATAGTATCACTGGTAAAAGGAATAAGAGGGGATTGGGACAGCAAAGTGAATCCAAAAGACATGGTTGGTCCAGATAATAAAAATTCGGATAAAGACTAGTTCAAAATTAAATTCATCAAAGGTCAGATAGTACTTTTTTTTGATTTGATTTTAATTGGTCATAGTCTTCTGGATTATCATCTTCTAGTCTTTGAAAATATATTTCCTCATAAGGCATTTTGATCCTTTTTGGATTGCAAAATTTACATTTAACTTTGAGGTTAATTTTTTCTTAATCTGTGCCTAATTTTCAAATACCCGCAATGTGAAAAAATAAGTTATATTTACCATTCAGGCATCTAGTTCAATAATTTTTTTCATATTGCCAAGTGCCTGCTCTATTTCCACCATTCGTTCATTGAATTGTTCATCACTAAGTTCGCGGGGTTTTATCAGAGTAACTATTATTTCAGATTCATCCCCTCTAGAAATTACACGCATTGAATTATTCCATGCAGCCTCAGCATCAATAAACATATGATCAAGAATACCAAGGGATTTGTTCTCTTTGAATTTTAATCGGGCTTTACCTCTAGGAGTAGAAAACGACCACCAGCCATCATTATTTATCGTAGCATCAGGCATCATTTTTTGAGGACAGTTCAAGATTGCGTCAAAAGTTTCGCCTGTTTTTCGTTTAACAGATATAGTGATTGTGCGTGATCTAACCACAGTGTGAATAGAAATTAAGGGTTAAAAAGCATATAGAATAAATTTTCAGTGAACAACTTTATTGATTTAGAAACGCTTTAACTTTTTTAAGATTTGCCACATTAGATTCATGAAATGCCATTACAGGTTCAGATAATGAATCAGGCAAGACAGTTTTAAGATGTTTGACCAATTCATCGCCGTTGAATATCATTGTATCAATTAATTTTTCAATCTCGTTTTTTTCGTTTGGCAATTTGTTCAGACCCCTTTTCTCAATTATCTTTCTTTATCAGTGTTGAAATCGATCTAATTTTTTCTATTTTTTGTATATTTTTTGATACAAGTTCCCGGATTTTTTCAAAATTTTCAGCATCTAGCTTTACCATCATATCATGAGTACCAATAGTTCCAAACACTTCTTTAACTTGTTCAATTTCCTTTAATTTTTCCATTATAGTTTCTTCTGCACCAAGTTCACAATTAATCAAAACATACGCAATTGTCATAATTTACTTGAAACGTGGCGATTATTTCAAAGTTGGGTTATTGAAATTCCAGTCAGGTTTTAATTTTATTTTTTACAATAAAAAATAGCAAGAATTAATCTAAAATGTATAAAAAATACATAAAATGAATGATCTGTATGATCAAATGAATAGTGATTCTTTTTTATTGAATTTGAGAATTAGTGTTAGCGATGTGTGTATCGTGCCATATTATAGGAACGGATTGAGGTCATTTTGGACCTAATCCTATCCTTATTAAAAAAATACATGTCGATTTATGGATGATATGTAAATTATACAAAAAAATACCGCCGTCAGTTCATAAAAGGGATATCAGACATATTCGTCATTTTTTATTATTTCAAAATTGCATTTGAGGATTAATGTTCAACATTGGCAGTATGACTTAATTCAATCAAATTCATCAACAACATTAGCCCAAAGTTAAAAAGTAGAAAAATTCATCAAAAAATATGGTACCAGATAAGGAAAATCAACAGAAAGTAATTGAAATATTGGAAAAAATTCTTACCGAGTTGATTGAAATTAAAAAAGATACAAAAATCATTGCAAATTTTGCCACTCTAAGATCAGAAATAATTCAAAGAACAAAAGGCCAATCAAGTTAGCAGGTTTTTATTTTATTAAATTTTTTGTCAAAGTAAAAAATTGGAGTTGGGAAGATTGTAAAATCCAGGTCCAACCCCAATAGTTGTGCTTGTTGTAATAAACTTGCAAATTTTGTATTTAACATCAATGATCGATTTGTATGTAATTGTTTTATTGTGTTCAAAAACTATGGAGTGATTATTCCTTTTTTAATCAAAAATTCAACTCCGTTGATGAAAGAATTATCATCGATGGAACCGTCTGCCCACCATCCAGCATTATTTTTAATCCAACTTGGAATTTCATTTGAGCCTGTATTGGCCCCTTTAGAGGTTGGTGGAATTTCCATAATACCTTCTTTAATCAAGAATTGAATTCCCTGAATGAAAGAATTATCATCGATGGAACCGTCTGCCCACCATCCAGCATTATTTTTAATCCATTGTGGGATTGAAGAGTGTGGGGTCACCGTAGCATTAGAGGTGAGGGGTTTTGTTATTTCAAATTCAAATTCTTTAAAAAGATATTTCTCGTAATCAACGCCTCCCAATCCTATTAATCCTAACTGCATAGAGTATTTTCCTTCAGATGTGACATCAATTATTCTTGTATCAATACCATTTGATAAATTGATTCCCAGCAAATTTGGATTACCACCAGTGTTTGTAATTTCTTTTCCAGTCGGATCAGTTATTCCATACACATATCGTATATCATTAGCTAGATTTCCCTGAGGATCAAAAAACACGATTGAAAAAAGAAAATCATTACTTTTTGAGGATCGAGAATCATAAGATGCAAGAGCCTTAAATCCATTATCAAACAAAATCTCATTAGTCACAATTGATGGCTTAGATTCAGGAGTGATAATTACTTTGATTTCAGACTCGGTGTTCTTGAGATTTTTTAGCTCCTCATTATTTATCATAAAATGAATTACGTCAAAATCTTTGTTTGAATATTTATCATAATGAATATCTTTTGGGAGAATTAAAACATCATTGACTGTGCCATAAAAACTATCTACATTGTTAAAAGGCACAAAATTTTTGGGAATTTCAAAATAATTTTTTATGTAAGCAGTATGCTTGAGATGTTCCCAATTAAATGGTATTTGAAAGTTAATTGAATGTGTTGACTCATCATAGTGCAGTTCTGTTAAAGGGTCTTGGAAATTTTTTGCAGAAATGGCATATTCGGTACCAGATGCAGTAATCATGAATGGTTGTACATTAGGTATGATAACAACAGTTTCAAAATGTATATCTTGGCTAGTTTGAGTTTTTGGATTTTTTGCTCCTATTATGTCAGTTTTTATGGTATATTGACCACTCTTGACAAATACGGGTCCAGAGATCACAGGTATGCTAGAAGGTGATGATGTAAGAGCATTTGGAACAACTGGATCTTTGTCTCCAAAATATTTTGTACATTTCCACAAATCTTCTTGTTCACAGACAGATTTAGGTTGTATCTTGACCTCAAGTTCACCATCCTTATCAAAAAACATTTGGTTTGCAACAAGTTGTGTACCATAAAATATTTGAACTCTATAGCTAACACTTTCAATATTCATATTACTCAGAGTATCAAAAAATCTAATTTTCAGATTTACTGGAGATTGTGAATCAGGAATAAAATCAGGTGGGATTAATGATGTCGTTATAGTGACTTCCCCGCTCCCAAAACTAATTGGGGGTGCCTGTTCTCCACCATGATGTTGTGCATATGTTAAAGGAATAGTTGTTACAAATATGAGTAATATAAAAAAAACGCACAGTCGAGATAGTATATGAGACAAATTCATTAAAACAAAACCGAGCCATAATTTCAACTTTAGGATAAATTTATGAAGAAATCCAGGCACAGTTGCAAAAACAAAAGGAGATTTACTCAGTATGGCAGGCATAAATTTTTACATGGTTATAAAAAATTTAAAAATATTCAAGATCTGCAACTTGGCAACACTAGTTTTATGCCGTTAATTACGTTGAAATGTATTATTAAGATTATGGTATAAGTAATCAGTACAAATTCTTAGCATTCTATTATTACTTGGACGGTAATTGTGGGGTAATGCGCGTTACAACACTCTACGTTACAATTCTGACCATCATGCTATCCATGACAATATCTTCACATCAGTCGTATGCACAAACAGATAACACACTTAACAAGATTGAAGGAGACAAAATCAAAGACGATCCTATTTCCAAAAAAATTCTAAAAAATATTGAAATTGCAAAAAAACAGATTGCAGACATAAATGAAAGTGTAAAGCAAAAAAAAGAACAACAAAAAATGATCAACGAAAAAAGAAAACTTTCACAGACCAATCTAAATCTAGAATTAGAAAAAATAGGAAAAAGGTATGAGGAATTCACCCCAGTTAATGCATTTAAAAAATTTGTTTTGGGAGTTAATGCAACACATCAAGAAATTTACTGGGATCAATTTCATTATCTCAATACCAAAATAACACTGGCAAAGGACGCTCGAGATATTGTTCTGAAGAATGGGGGAACCTACAGGGAGGCAATGACAGAGTACAACAAGTATGCAAAAATGTCAAGAGTGGAGATGGTAAGCGTTATCAAAAATCTAAACATCAAGCATAATTTTGCTGATAAGGATATTCAAACAAATTTTGATGCCGATGCAAAGTTACCACGATTTGAAGATGACCTAAAAGCTCCATGTTATGGATGTACATCAAACATTTCAAATGTAAAGTTGGACACTACTAAAACAAAGATTGTCACTCTGGAAAAACCAGTTGAAAGCCTAAAAACAAGTCAAATGAAAATCCTAAAAGAAAAACTAACCAATATACAAAAAGAATTTTTAGGTTCAACAGACAGAACAAAACAAAAGATGATGGTACAAGAAATGAACGATGTCATAAAACAAATTCAAGATTTATCAAAGTCTTGAAACTTTTTACCTTTATCAAAATTAATGAGATAAAAATTAAATCGGGGTCATTACATGAAAAAGAAATAAAATTAAAAGTAGAAATTTAATTGGGTTGTAAAAATCAAGAGATTTAATTAAGATAAATAAAATCATTTAAAAACTATACAAGTATAATTGTCAAATTTTTGTAATTTTTAAACATAAAAAATCCCCAAGATGCAAGAATTACCTCCTAGTAATTACTCAGTAATCTAAAGAGATGATTTAAAGATTAGAAGGGTATTATGATTTTCCTAGACACAAGATGTTTGATTGCATTATCAAGATCACTGTCAGTTATCATTCCTTGTGAATTCCAATCATAGATTCGTTTAATCCAGACAGGGTATTTCTCAAAAGTTACTTTTTGAGGCAAGTCAGAAAGTGATACAATTTGAATTTTTTGTTCTTTGAGATAACCAATTAATTCTTCAAGTTGTTCAATGCGTTCTTTATTTATTTGATTAATAATTTGACCGCTGTCATCACGCATTGCAAAGTCAGATGGTTGCATACTTACTAATGTGTAATGATACTGATTTTGTTGGGCATTTATTTTTGATGAGAATTTGTCTGCAATAGTTCCTTTATAGAAAGGGTCTTCCTCAAGCAATGACGTCAGTGATGATGTTTCAGACACATGAAATGGTTTGGACTTGAAATCAGGTTTGTCGGTTGCCACCAATCCACTAAAATATGATATATTATTGTCATGCATTGCAGTCAATGTATCTTCATTAAATTTACCAAAAGGTGCTGAAAACATATTTGACTTTACTCCTAAAATACCAAATATTTGTTCACTAGTCTTTCGTATGCTGTCAGACTGTTCTTGTAAACTATATGAAGAATGGTCAGCATGCTCCCACCCTCTTATTGCTACAGAAATGTCATCGTTATCTTTTATTTTTTGTTTTATAGAGTCCACTGCTTTAGGATCAGTGCCAAAAAACTTGCCAATCACACTAATTGTGACAGGGGCATCATGTGTAGAAAATGTATCAATCACTTCATTTTGAACATCATTTATCCAAAAATCTTGAACATTATCTATTTTGAATGCAACACAATTACAATTTTTATCGGCGGGTTTATTTCTGTCATCTATTACTATCGGAATTGTATTTTGAAACTTTTCAGTTTCATACTTGTCTATTTTCCCTATAGGAGTTAAAAGATATCCTTTTGATTTAATTTCAGTGATTATGTTTTTCAGTTCATCGAATTTTGTCTGATTTACCACATTTACATAAGATCCATTTTCATAATTTGAAAAGTCATTTGGATGCATCATGACTACGGCATATCCATTGTCAAAGAGACTATCGTTTATCTGCTCCGTTATTACATCAGGCGGGATTGAATTCCAGCGATTTGTCTGAGGGTCAAGTAATCCTGTATATGCTGCAATATCAAAATGATAGAAATCGCCATTTACAAAGGGAGGTGGGATTTCTACTGCGTTGGATGAACTAAGGTGGGTATAGCCATGTTTTTTTAAGATTGGAATTGTATCGGCGTTAAAATAATTTTCTGGTGGAATGAACACCTTTGGCTTTACGCCAAATATTTCCTTAATTTTTTTATCAGTTTTATCTATAGAGATTTCCTCGTCAGTTAGAGAAAGATTTACTTGATGATTAAAGCTATGACTGGCAATTTCGAATCTTGGATTTTTTGATAATTGCTCCTTTATGCCATTAACTATTTTTTGATCACTTCCAATTGCACTGCCGATTACTCCTATTGTAATGCCGGCATCCATTTCCCTAGATAGTTTAAACATCTCAAGTTGGGCATTGCTCAAAAAATAGTCTTGAACATCATCAAATCTAAACGCGACGCAGTTACAGTATAACGAATCATGATTTAGTTGTGGATCGTTTAAAAAGATCTTTATTGATTGAGGACTGCCTGAAAGTGAGACTTTTTTTGATGCCAAAATTTTGCCTTCCTTTGAGACAACGTGAAATGCATATGTTCCAACTGAGATGTTGGTTACCGTTGCATCGCCTCTTGATGAAACTTGAGACTCGGTGATTTTATTTTTCTTTTTGTCGTTTATTTGTACGACAAAATTACCGTCAGATTTTGAAACTTTTGTTTTTGCATCTTTGTATATTTCAACTGTAATTGCAGAGTCGATTATTTTGGGCCACGGTGTCACGATTTTAATGTCTTGCTGATCATAGGAGCGAATCTGAAGTTTTTTATACGAAAATTTTATCGCTTGATCTACAACTACATCCACATAATAATATTCATCATTGAAAGTTTGTGGAATCCACAATATCACAGTATGTCCGTTTAAATCAGTCTTGTCTTGACTAACAATTTTTCCATTCATTGTCTTTACAAAAACATCGACATTATTGATTGGGGTTTCATTATCATTGTAAAACACGCCAAGTTTAATTCCACCGGGAGACTTTACTTTGAATACAAAATCATTCTTTGTTTGTTTAAGTTCATAATAATCCACTCCTTGATAGAGGTCTTTAAAATAAGATTCAATCTTGTATTTGTGATTTAGCGGCAGACCAGTAATGCTAACAGGATTACTCTGTAATTGAATTTCTTTTAGTGGAGTCTTTTCTGAATCCTTGTAAATCTTTAGTGACATGTCCGTAACACTTGCCTTTGAGCCAGTGTCATAGTTTAGTAAAAGTGAAATATCTCCACTTGTATCTGCTGCAAAAGAGTTTTGGATGGTGAATGAAAAGGCAAATAGCAAAACTAATGAGTAAAAAACAATCTTCATGTCAATTTTCACTTTAATCTTGTGACTAGTTAATTTTTGGTATTAATATATTAGAATATGTTTAAAAAATAACACAAAGGTAAGATGTTGGGAATTTATTACAGTATTTGACGTGGGTACTTTTTTGAATTTGGCAAAACAACATAGTTATTTTGGATGAGAACAGAGTTCTGCAAGAACGCCATCAAGAGACTTTGGATGAATAAATGTGACTTTTGTGCCAGCGGATCCTGGTCTAACTTTTCCTAAAAATTGTATTCCACAGCCTTCCATTCGTGAAACTTCTTTTTCAATATTATCAGTCTCTAATGCCAAGTGGTGTAAACCTGGTCCTTTTTTATCAAGAAATTTTTTGATCGGACTGTTTTCACTAGTTGGTTGTATCAATTCAATTCGTCCATTATCAAGATGAATAATTGCAACCTTGACGCCCTCTGTTTCAACTGTCTCAAATTCTACATTGTCAACTCCCAATGCTTGTTGATAAATTTTGGCAGATTCTTCAACATTGTTTACGGCAATTGCTATATGATCAATTTTCATCTAAAATACCTTGTATACTCATAGTATTAATTGGTTTTATTTAATCATAGTTTAATTTAAGAAAAATTAACAGTGAGTTAGTTTAAAAGATTTTAAAATTAACAAAACACGCTTGAAAATTCTATGAGAATGATCAAAATACTTCTTTTGGACGATATTCGCCAAATACTTCTCTAAACGTGTTACTTATTTCACCAGTAGTTGCGAAAGCTTTTGCAGATGCAATAATGTAAGGCATTAGATTGTCAGTAGTATCTGCAGCGCTTTTCATTGCAGATAATGCTTTTTCAACTTTCTTATTATCACGAGATGCCCTTAATTGTTGGAGGGCTTTCTTTTGTTGGATTTCAATTCTACCGTCTATTTTTAATAACTCTGGGGATTTTCCTTCAACTTCAGAGTATTTGTTTACACCAACTAGGATTCGGTCACCAGCATCAGCTTCCTTCTTTAGTCGATATGCATTTTGTCGAATTTCTGATTGAAAGAATCCTTTTTCAATTCCTTTAATTGAACCACCCATTTTTTCAATTTTCTTAAGATAGTTCCAAACTTCAGATTCAATTTGATCACAGAGATCCTCAAGATAATAAGATCCGGCCATCGGATCTACTGTTTTAGTGACCCCACTTTCGTGTGCCACTATTTGCTGTGTTCTAAGAGCGATTTTGGCAGATTCCTGGGTTGGAAGAGATAGTGCTTCATCTCTGGAATTGGTGTGCAATGATTGAGTCCCACCCATCACTGCTGCCATTGTCTGTATTGCAACTCGTACAATGTTATTGTCTGATTGCTGTGCAGTTAGAGATTCACCGCTTGTTTGAGTGTGAAATTTTAATTGTAGTGAGCGAGGATTCTTTGCATGGAATTTTTCTTTAAGTATTTTAGCATAAACTTTTCTTGCAACTCTAAATTTTGCAACCTCTTCAAAGAATTCAATGGTACAACAAAAGAAAAATGAAAGTCTGGGTGCAAAATCATCTATTTTCAAACCCCTTTCGATACACGTCTCAATATAGGCAATAGCATTTGCAATTGTAAATGCAATTTCTTGCGTTGCAGTACAGCCAGCTTCTCTCATATGATAACCCGAAATTGAAACAGGGTACCATTGTGGGACTTTTTCAGCACAATAGCCGATCATATCTCCAATTAATCGCATTGAAGGTTGTGGAGGATAAATGTAGGTATTTCTTGCAATGTATTCTTTGAGAATATCATTTTGTGTAGTTCCTCTCAGATCTGCACTAGAGAATCCTTGTGCTTCTCCTACTGCAATATAATACGCAAGTAATGTCGATGCAGTAGAATTGATTGTCATTGAAGAGCTAACTTTACCAAGTGGAATTCCATCAAAAGCAATCATCATGTCTTTAATAGATGCAATCGAGACACCGACTTTTCCAACTTCACCTTCAGCTTGTGGTGAGTCAGGATCATATCCTATTTGAGTTGGAAGATCAAAGGCCATGCTTAAACCGGTTTGGCCTTTTTCAAGCATGAATTTGAATCGCTCATTAGTTAGTTTTGCATCCCCAAAACCAGAATATTGTCTCATCGTCCAGAATTTTTCACGAAACATTTCAGGATGAATTCCACGGGTAAATGGATATGCTCCGGAATCTTCTTTAACGTATTTTTTTGTTGATCTTTGATAAATCCTCTTTACTGAAAAATTAGAATCAGTCAAATATTGTTTTGATGGTTCTTTTTTTGCAGCACTTTGTTTTTTTGCCATGTTTTTCATTTAGTCAAAGACCTGGTAATTTTATCAGCGGCTTCAAAAGGATCCATTTCTTTTGATTGAATTTTTTTGAGATATTTAGAAAATAGTTTATCAGAGTCCAGCAACACATTCATCTTTTCTCTAATGTTATTTAAAATAATATCTTTTAGCTCTATTTCGAGTCTAGCCATGTCTTTCTCTTTTTTATTTTCCTTCTTCTTAAGCATCATCTCTTTTAGATTACGGGCAAACTCAGAAATCCCGGAATTTTTCTTAACTGATGTCTTTAAAATTATAGGGTTTTTCTCAGATGCCCCAATATATTCACATACAGCATCGTAAAGCTGATTGGCCCCATCAAGATCACTTTTGTTAATAAGGTAGATATCTCCAATTTCAGTCAAACCCGCCTTTATTGTTTGGATGCTATCACCAGTATTAGGATTAAAAACAACCACCGTGATGTCGGCGATATTTGAAATTTCTATTTCTGTTTGACCGGCACCTACACTTTCAATAATTATTGGATTGAATCCAGCATATTCTAAAATTCGAATACTGTTTCTCAAAGATCTTGAGACGGCACCAACAGCCCCCCTTGATGCAACACTTCGAATGTAAGTTCCTGAATCAGTAGATTCAGTCATTCTAACTCTGTCACCCAATATAGCACCTCCAGTTACATGACTGGTAGGATCAATTGCAAGAACAGCTGGTTTTGTATTTAGTTTTTTTAATTCTACTGTTGTTTTATTGATAAGTGAGCTTTTACCGGCACCTGCCGGACCAGTAATTCCAATGATTGAGGCATTACCAGTTTCTCTGTATATTTTTTTGATTAGTTTTTTTGCCTCGATTGGATCATTTTCAATTATAGAAATTGCTTTTGCAATTGTCCCCCGTCTGCCCTTTTTTAAATCAGAGATATTCAATAGAGTGCTTTTTGGAAGCTGCAATAAAATCTTGTGTGTGATCTATGGATTACCATAGATAATGGGCGGCGAAGGTTGTCCAAAAGAATGGATTTCAGTTTTCAGAGAAACTTTGCCAAGTTCTTGATGATCTATGAGAAATGTTACCGGATGAATTTTCCACCCATATTTTGGAGGAGTTTGAAACGGTACTGTTACTACAAATTCCGAGCCAATCAAAGTCTTTTGAAAAGATTCATCCATTCCAAGAATTTCCAACACAACATGATTTGTTTTCTTTGTTTTGTCCAAGTAAGAAATTTCAACGTGTCCTGTATCATAGTAAGTTGCATCAATTTCAAACGTAGATTTTAAGACGTCTTTGTTTTGTGGACCTGAACTAAATAAAAAAAGCAACCCTAATGAAGTAATCACAATAACAGATATTGCTGGAATTAGTTTTTTTTCCATAATTATTATGTTGAAAATTCTTTTCTCATCATACGTAAGAATTTAGAGTTAATCCTAATTCGCTCAAGAGTTTGTTCCTGAGTTCTTTCAGTGCCAGGAGTAGGATTATTTTTGAAGAACTGTAGGATTTCTTTTTCCATTGAATCATCGGCAATAGAAGAAATGCTTGCAACAATTCTGTTGAATAGAGGATTACCATGACCTACTTTCTTGCTGATCTGTATCCAATTTTTCTTAAGCCATGGCCATAGGATTTTTTTGCCATAGGGATTTGTTGCAATCTTCATGATTGGAAGCTGCATGTTTTGAGAGCGAACTTCAGAAGTTTGTGAGAAATTCAACGATTTTAGCAGTAGTTTTTCATCTTTGAAACTGCACATTGCACCGAGGAATCGTAGTTTTTCTTCCATGGTTTTTGCATTTTTGTACAACCTAGTTAATTCATCATGAGTTTTAGAATTTCCATTCCATGCCACAACAGAACAAACAGGTTCTATCAAGTCAGGTGAAAGTGATGACGAGTTTTTTAAAAATTGTTTGTACTTATTGCCTGCTTCAATTGCAACTTCATCGTCATCTAATTTACCCAATGTTGAGATTACGAATCCCCTCATCATTGCATCTGTGTGTTTATCAGTTTTTTTAGGTACCCATCCCAAATCCAAAAGAATTTTCTTGAGATAATTTACCGCGTAACTACGTAATTCTTGAGAGAATTCTTCATCAAATGCCCTAAAAAACAACGAGGATAAATTATGTGCAACATTTACAGAGGCAAGATAGCTATCTTCATCATAATAGGCATCTGAAAAGTCAAGGTAATTTCTAACTGATTCGTCACCAGATACACATAATGAAAAAAGATCATTTTGAATGGCCCACCTATCAATTGCAGGAATTTGTTTTTCGTCTACAAGCATTTTGAGATCTAACAAAGTATATTCATCATATTTGACTCTGTAGAATCCTTTTCTCCCTAAATTTGCTATAAAACCAATGCTTTTTTTAGGTAATTTTAGAGACATTGATTTTTTTGTAAAAAGTTTGTTGATTACGTTATCCTCCAATCCAATAGAGAGTGGAATGTGCCACAAACCTTTGCTTGATTTTTTATCAGTCTCCATCAAGTATCGTCTTTGAGTAAGATGCAGTACTGAATCTCGTTGTTTAATCTCAACTACAGGAAATCCCGGTTGTGTTAACCATGTTGATACCATTTTGCTAACAGGCATTTTGGATATTTTACCTATTGCATTCCAGAGATCTTGTCCTTCAGCGTTTTTGTATTTAAAATTGTAGAGGTAGTTTTTCAAGCCTTTTTGAAAATTAGACTCACCAACATAGTGTTCCAACATTCTCAAAACACAGCCACCTTTGTCATAGGAAATGGCATCAAAGATTTCTCTAATTTCAGAGGGTTTGTTCACTTTTACATCTATTGGATGGGTAGTTTTCAGAGAGTCTAGTCCCATGGCAATATTCATAGAGTCTTCAATGAATTGATTCCACAAATCCCATTCAGGATAGAACTTGTCAACAAATTTTGTTGCCATAAATGTTGCAAAACTTTCATTTAGCCATAAATCATTCCAC
>Ga0315273_10003278_pt1 | contig 19448 bp, 18 predicted proteins | sample YL17G02_0_MG_FD_205753 | JGI IMG/M metagenome (GOLD analysis project Ga0315273, IMG submission 205753) | Sediment microbial communities from Yellowstone Lake, YNP, Wyoming, USA - YL17G02_0 | ecosystem: Environmental > Aquatic > Freshwater > Lake > Sediment | place: USA: Wyoming | collected...
TAGAAGCTGTAGAAAAAGGCATAAATGACTTAGGAGCCCTGAATTTTGGGCTTGATGAATTAAAAGGCTCTGCAGGAAAAGAAGTTCTTTCTCCTTTGGGCAGGGGAATATTTGTAAATGCAAAAATTATCTCTGAAAATCTGACAGTTGATATTGGAGGAAAGAATTTTGTGAAGAAAAGCATTCCTGATACAAAAGAGATAATCGAAGATCAGATAAAAAAGTTAATTTCAGTAAAAAACGATCTGAATGACAATCTTGAAAAAATAAGCCAGGAAATGACAAAAGCTTTTGAGGAATTTCAGAAAGAAAAAGAAGGTTAAAAGAAACTGTTAGTATAGAAGGAATTTTTTAAGATGAAAATTGGTTAAGAGTGTGTAAGAAAAAGTTATTATTGCAAAGAAGATTTTTGACTATGGTAGAAAGATTATGAAAGTCATTATACAATTATCTAAATTAAATTAATATAAGAGTGAATCTTATTAAAAATTATCTTTTTCCAATCTTTTCGACAAATTTTTCATATTCCATAAAGCCCAATTCTGTTACAATTCCTGCAATATATTTTTTAGGCACAAATTCAAAAGCAGGATTTTGCATTTTCATGCTTTTTGGGGCTTTATCCCATATCTCATTAAGAGGTCTTTGCTCTATGGGAATTTGGTTGCCTGTAAATTTCCATGAATCAGCGACGACATAAAGTGGTATTTTGTGCAGAGAAGCGATTTCAGCAATAGTCTTTGAACCAACTTTATTTATTATTCCCTTTTTTAGCAGTGCGTCTGCTCCGAGAAAAATTTTGGTGGAGTAAATCTTGTCCTTAGAATTATCTTTTTCTATAGCTATTGCAGATGCAGAATCTACAAACATGGTGACTTTTATTCCTGCTTTTCTTAGTTCTTCTGCTGTTTTCCTTCCTTGATATAATGGCCTTGTTTCTGTGTTGTATACTTCAAATTTTTTTCCTTTTTTATGCGCATAAATAAGGGCTTTTACAACATTTGTGGAATGGCAGTGGGTGAATATTCTGTCCTTATTTTTTATGATATTTGAAACAGATTTATTTATTTTTTCCTGGGCATAATTAAAATGCTTTAAAATTTCTTTTGGAGACGATTTTTCAGCCATCTGAAGAATTTTTTTCATCATAGGCTCTGTTGGCCGCGAGCGTAAAAGAATTTTTTTAGAAGTTTTATTTGGAGAAATCAGATATGCTTTTAATGCTGCTTTTGCAACATTGCTTGCTCCTTGTATTTTAACTTCTTTTATTTCTTTAACGATTTTATCGAATTCCTCTCTTTTAGTTAAGCCCATTTTTATATTAACAACTTATAATATTTAAACTATTAGTTAAAGAGCTTTCTTTTTTATTAAAACTTTTTATATCACTAACATTTAAAAGTTTCTCTCTTTTATTAAAGAAATGCTAGAGAGTATGTTTAATCCTAGAAGACTTGAAAAAGGACCGTGGAAAATGTTTTTCATAGGAATACTTTATGCATCTCTTTCTCTTCTTCTGGCAAAATGGTTTTTTGCAAAAGATGCTGTTCTCTCCGGCTATTCTGGAATAATTGTTGTAACTTTCTGCGTCATGTTTACTATTCCTTTTATGTATTTTATAATTAGGGAAGAAGAAGCAGAAGATGAAGAGGTTTTCGGACTTTTAAGCGTCTGGAAAATTCACAAAGACGCTATATACGCTTTTTTATGGCTATTTTTGGGATTTATAATAGCTTTTTCTTTCTGGTATATAATCCTTCAGGATTCAACCTTGTTCAACGCGCAGATAGAAACTTATTGTATGATAAACAGTCCGGGAAGCATAGACAGCTGTGTTGATAAATATGATATTTCAAAATCAACAGGAGCAGCAACACAAGGTCTGAGATTTTTGTCAATAATAGAGAATAATGTATATGTTATGATCTTTACTCTTATTTTTTCTCTTATTTTCGGTGCAGGGGCTATTTTTATTTTGGCATGGAATGCAAGCGTAATCTCTGCCGCAATTTCTATATTTTCTGGACAAAGAATCTCTGAAATTCCCTTTGGAATTGCCCGTTACATGATTCATGGCTTTCCTGAGATAGCTGCATATTTTATAACAGCTCTTGCCGGAGGAATTTTTGGAGTAGGTATTATAAGAAATGGCATAAGGAGCAAAAGATTTTTGCATGTAATAGAAAACACCGCAATCCTTCTTTTTATAGCACTTTTAGTTCTTGTTCTTGCAGCGTTAATAGAGGTTTATCTAACTCCAATTTTATTTTAATAGAAAGGTGTTCTATAAGATTTAAAAACAAAAAAATGTTTTATAAAAGATGGTAGAGGCTTTAATTTTATTATCTCTTGTCATAAGCTTTATTCTTGTTTTTTTAACAATACCTTTTTGGATAAGAAAGGCAAAAGGCGTGGGTCTTGTATGGGAAGATATGAACAAGCCAGGACATCCAAGAAATGTTGCAGGCTCTGGCGGGATTATTGTAGTAATTGCATTTGTTCTTGGTGTTCTTTATTATATTGCTGTCAGAACATTTGTTATAAAAGACAACAATGGAATTAGCGTCGAAATTTTTGCCTTGTTAAGTGTGGTTTTAATTCTTACCATTGTGGGCATAATTGATGATTTATTGGGCTGGAGAAACAAGGGATTATCAAAAAGAACAAGAATTTTCCTTGCATTCGCTGCTTCTATACCTCTTGTTGTAATTAATGCAGGAAGCTCAACAACAAACCTTCCTTTTTTTGGAATTGTTAATTTGGGAATTTTATATCCTCTTGTTTTAATTCCTATAGGAATTGCAGGAGCAACAACAACCTATAATTTTTTAGCAGGATTTAATGGACTTGAAGCAGGACAAGGAATTATTATACTCGGATTTTTATCATATGTTGCATATGCAACAGGCTCTCCCTGGATATCTATTATTGGGTTAATAATGGTTGCAGCTCTTATCGGTTTCTGGCTTTATAATAAATATCCTGCTAAAGTATTCCCAGGAGACTCCCTAACATGGACAATCGGGGCGCTTATAGCAAGCATGGCTATCTTAGGAGATTTTGAAAAAATAGCTATTTTCGTTTTTATACCTTATATTTTAGAAACAATATTAAAGCTTAGAGGGGGACTTGCAAAGCATTCCTTCGCCAAGCCGAATAAAGATGGAAGTCTTGAAATGCCTTTCTCAAAAATTTATGGACTAGAACATCTCGCGGTTTATATTTTAAAAAAAATAAAACCAAGCAAAAAAGTTTATGAGAATGATGTGGTTTATCTTATACATGGCTTTCAATTGTTTATCATAATTCTGGCTTTTTTGATATTTCTTTGATTGATAAAGGTTTTAAAGCTATTTGGCTTTGAAAGATTAAATACTATGGAAGGAGAAACAGTAAATATAAATTTGAAGAATAGCAAACAGGCATTTTCTAAAACCTTGGAATTTTTTAAACAAAAAAGGGTTATGAACATTATAATAATTCTCTTTTTAGTAGGAATGATATATCTCAGTACAGAAATTAGAACTTCAAATATTCCCAATCTTAAAGACGTCACAACTGGAAATTACACTCTTGGCCCTGATTTGGACCCTTTTCTTTATTTAAGGGTCGCTCATGAAATAGTTGATTTTGGACACCCTCTTAATCCAGATTATATGCGTTATCATGGAATAACACCCTATTATAATGTTCTGCCATATAGCATAGCTTATCTGTACAAGATACTGTCTATCTTTACCAGCACATCTCTTGAATATGCGGCAATTATCCTTCCAGTAATCTTCTTTAATGCGAGTATTTTGGTCTTTTTTTTCCTTGTAAGAACAATCTTTAATCGGAAATCAATTTTACAAAAAAATCTCATTGCTATTTTTTCTACTGCATTATATGTTGTCACTCCCTTAATGCTCCACAGAACAGTTGCAGGAGTCCCTGAACTGGAAAGTGGCGGGCTTTTTTTCTTCTGGCTGGCTTTTCTGTTCTTTTTATATGCCTGGGAAGAAAAGAAAGATAATTCAAAATCTTCGCTGGCTAAAAGATGTGTCTTCGCTTTATTGGCAGGCATAGCAACTTCTTTTATGATTTTTACATGGGGCGGCGTTAAATTCATTTTTATGTCGTTATCAATTGCAGTTCTTATCGAATTTATTTTTGGTAAGGTTAAGAAACAGGAAACTTTGATTTATAGCCTCTGGTTTTTGCCCTCTATTTTTGCCTTAATCTTTAAATCAGGCATTGGAATTTTATTTGAAATAACAAGTGCAATTCCCTCCCTTTTTGTTTTTGGAGTTTTAATCGCAGGGCTTTTTATAAAAAAAGACTGGGAAGAAAAAATTAAAGCGAGGTTAAAAAAAGACTGGATTTCCAAGGAAATGATTTCTATAATTTTAATTTTAATTGCGGGTTTTTTAATTATGCTTATAATAAAGCCGGAATATATACTTAGTTTATTAAGCGTCCTAAAAGAATCTCTTCTTTATCCTTTTGGGAGACAAAGAGTAAGTTTAACTGTCGCTGAAAATGCGAAACCCTATGTAACAGATTGGATATCTCAATTTGGAAAAGGGTTTTTCTGGCTATTCTTTTTTGGAACGATATTCTTATTTTATAATGCGCTTGAACATCTGAATAAGAAAGAAAAAATAATTCTGAATCTGTCATTCATAATCTTCATTTTTGGATTCATTTTTTCTAGATATTCTTCTTCAAGCACATTTAATGGACAGAATTTTATTAGCCAGCTTGTTTACTTTGGTTCGTTATTCCTGCTTATATTCTGCTTATTTTATGTTTATATGAAAAGATATAAAAGCCATAACCTGGAAGAATTGTCCCAAATTAATTTTTCATATGTCTTTCTTTTATCATTAATTATTTTAATGACTATCGCTTCCCGCGGAGCTATAAGGCTCTTTGTTATATCTTCTCCTGTTTTTATTATTGCGGCGGGATTTTTGCCTGTGGCTCTTCTAAATTCCTGGACTAAATCAAAGGATGAGTTTTTGAAAATAGTTTTATTAATATTTTTGATAATCTCTCTGATTTATCTGACATTGACCTTCATAAATTATGAAAAAACCACTGTTGAAAGCACGAAAGCAAGTATTCCATCTGCATATAATATACAATGGCAACAAGCTATGGCCTGGGTCAGAACCAGTACTCCAATAGGTTCTATGTTTACACATTGGTGGGATTATGGATATTGGATACAGACATTGGGAGAAAGACCTACTGTAACTGACGGAGGCCATGAAAATACATATTGGGATCATTTAATAGGAAGATATGTATTAACAACACCTTATCCTGAAACAGCGTTTAGTTTTATGAAAACGCATAATGTTTCTTATTTATTAATTGATTCTAGTGACATTGGAAAATATCCTGCATATAGTAGTATAGGAAGTGATTCCAGCGGAGAAGATCGGTTTTCTCAAATTCCTATAATGATTTACAATCCTTCCCAGACAATTGAAACTTCTGAAAAAGAGACAAGAGTATACCAAGGAGCTGCTCCTGTAGATGAAGATATTCTTTATTTCAACGGGAATAAAACAATATTTTTGCCTTCAAATAAAGCCATTATTATAGGCATGTTTATAGATATTTTTAATAATAACAACTCTTCTTTTTCATTGGGACAGCCAACAGCTGTTTTTGTCTATAATGATCAGCAGATAAGAATTCCTGTGAGATATGCCTATTACAAAGGCGGAATTTTAGATTTCAAAAGCGGGATTGAAGGAATTGCCAGAATAACACAGGAAATAGAATTAAATGATAAGGGGGGCATAAATGCAGATAACTTTGGATCTGTAATTTACCTTTCTCCTAAAGTATCTAAGAGCTTATTTGCCCAATTATACCTTATGGATGATGTCTTTAATAATTATAAGACTATCACTTTAGCACATTCTGAATCAGATATTTTTGTTTCTAATTTAAGGATTTCTGGATTTAGTTCAGATGAAATTGTCTACTTCCAGGGATTAAGGGGGCCTATAGATATATGGAAGGTTGAATATCCTGAAAATATCTTAAAAAAAGAAGAATTTCTAAGAACTTCTGGAGGATTTGGGGAATTTGATAATTTAACTTTTACAAAATAATTCTGGAGTTTCATAAAGCTTAAATAGATGTTTTTTTAGAATAAAATATCAAGAGAAAATGATAGTTATTGTTATCGGAACAAAAGCAGAACTTATTAAAACAGCTCCATTAATTCTTGAATTAGAAAAACAAAACAAAGAATATCTTTTTGTAAACACTGGCCAACATAATCTTACAAAAGAATGTAAAGATTTTGGCATAAGGGTACCAGATGTTATTTTATCTGAAGAGCCAAAAAAAGGCACAAAATTTATGTCAAATATCAATCAATTTAGTATGGTGTGGTCTTTTTCCATGATTTTAAAAATAAGAAAGCTGTTAAGAAGAATAAAAAATGTTACATTTGTTTTAGTCCACAGCGACACGATGAGTACTGCTGTCGCTGCAATTGCTGCGTCTTCTTTATTAAATCCTGGTAAAAAATGGAAAATAGTCCATTTAGAGTCAGGACTAAGAAGTGAAAGTCTAAGAGAGCCTTTTCCTGAAGAAATAGCAAGAAAAATAGGGGACCGATTTTCAGATATTTTAATTGCAGTCTCTGAAAGGGCTGAAAACAATCTGAAAAAAGAGGGGGTACATGGGCGCATACTACTCTTAGGTAATATTGCAATAGATTCCGCTCTTGCAACTTTTGAAAGAGCAAAAAAAGAATATAAAAGAATAAAGGGTCCTTACGCTTTAGTTAATGTACATAGACATGAAAACTTACGTTCTAAAAAAAGGATGACAAAAATTGTTTCCATTATTTCAAAAATTCCTATAAAAACCTATTGGCCTTTGCATGACGGCACTAGATATTACTTGAAAAAATATGGTCTGTTTAACATAATTAAGAACAACAAAAATATTGTTTTATCTGATTTAGTAAGCTATTCAAAATTCACACATATGCTGGTGTATTCAAAGATGCTTATTGTTGACGGAGGGTCTATTCAGGAAGAAAGTCTTATTTTTAAAAAGCCCTGCCTGCTTTTAAGAATGAAAACAGAAAGGCAAGAGGGTCTCGAAACAGGCATTAATTTTTTAACAGAATTAAATGAGGAGAAAACAAAAAAGATTATTGATTACATTTTAGATAAAAACTTCAAAATTCCGAATGTAAATAATCCCTATGGAGGCAAGGGGGCAAGCAAGAGAGTCGCAGATATTCTATTTTAATGCGACTGCTGATAAATAAAAAATTAAACTGCATTTTGGAGGAATATTTTTAAACACATAAAGCATTTAAGGAAAAAATGACAAGCATCATAACAGGTAAACGCATATTAGTTACAGGAGGCTCTGGATCAATTGGAAGCGAAATCGTGCGTAATTTATTGTCCTTGCAACCTAAAGAAATAAGAGTTTTTAACAGAAGTGAAGCACCCCAAGTCGAATTGCAAAAAGAACTTCAGGATAATAAGAACATAACCTACTTTATAGGAGATGTACGCGATGAAATCCGCTTGAGTGAAGTACTAGAAGGAATAGATATAATCTTTCATACTGCAGCATTAAAACATGTCGATATTTGTGAATACAATCCTTATGAAGCCTTAATGACCAATACAATAGGAACAAAAAATGTCATAAAATATGCTTTACAAAAGAATATAGAAAAAGTCATTCTCATAAGCACAGATAAAGCCACCAATCCTACAAATACTATGGGTGCAACAAAGCTTCTGGCAGAACGCCTTATTACTGAAGCAGATTATAATAAAGGAAGCAGACGCACTATTTTCTGTTCAGTACGTTTTGGAAATGTTTTGGGTTCAATTGGCTCTATTGTTCCATTATTTAAGAAAATGATCCGGGAACAAAAACAGGTAACTATAACTGATTTAAACATGACTCGATTTGTGATGACTATACCAGAAGCAGCAAAACTTACCATTAAGGCTGCAGAAATCTCAAGAGGCGGTGAGACTTTCATACTTAAAATGGCTTCTGTAAAACTATGCGATCTTGTGGATGCTATATTAGAAATAACGAGCAAAAAATATGAAATAAATATTCAAGAAATTAATAGAAAGGTAATGGGATTACGTCCTGGTGAAAAGATACATGAAGATTTAATAACCGAGACCGAATGGGCAAGAACAATAGAAACAGATGAAATTTATATTATTCTCTCTCCTATTGATAAGACAAAAACCACAGAGGATTATATAAATTTGGGAGGAAAACAGCCACAAATACTCAATTATAATTCAAAAGATGCCAGACTCTTAACAAAAGAGGAAATAATTTCTATTTTAGAACAGGAAAAGCTGATATAAATTTTTTAAAGTTTAAGCAAGAATATGGATAAATATCTATTAAATGAAAATACATAATCTGGTTTCATAAGGCTTAAAAAGAAACTTCTTTTTTTCAAGATATGGATTGGGAAGATAAAAAGGTGTTAGTTAATGGGGTTACGGGATTTATTGGTTCCAATTTAACCCGAGAATTGCTAAAGCTAGGTGCTCAAGTTTATTCTATAGACAACTTTTCGTATATTGATGCAGAACTTGCCAAAAAAAAATTGGATTTTTTAGATAAAGTAAAAATAATTGAAGGGGATATGTCTTTAAAGGAAACTTGGGAAAGAGTTCCGAAAGATATAGAATTTATTTTTCACTTCGCAGCGCCGTCATCAATAACCCTATTCAAGAGAACTCCTGAAAAATGCTATTATGAAACAGTTTTTGGATTTTGGAATGTACTGGAATTTGCTAAAAAAAATAATGTAAAAAAAGTTATTTATCCTTCTTCTGGAAGTAATTATGCAGGTAATGAAAAGCCACATCACGAAGAAGTTTATCCAAGGGCGAGGAATATTTATGCTTCGGCAAAAATAGCATGTGAAGGGCTCGCTAATTCATACTCTGATTCTGTTAAATCTATTGGTTTAAGAATTTTTGGAGGATATGGTCCTGGAGAGGAATGGAAAAAAGATTTTGGAAGTGTGTTATATATTTTTATAAGAAATTATTCCAATGGAAAAACCCCTGAAGTTTGGGGTGATGGTGAACAAACTCGTGATTTTGTATATATCGACGATATTGTAAAGATGGCCATAAAAGCAGCAGAAATAGATTACAGAGGAATAGTTAATATCGGAACGGGCAAGTCCATTTCCTTTACAGAATTATTAAATATTATAAAAGATAATCTAAAAAAAAGTGCTGAACCAATATTTATTCCTAAAGAGAGTAATTATGTAGAAAATCTAGAAGCAGATACTACCTTAATGAAAAAATTGTTTGATATTGAACCTATTTCTCCAAAAGAGGGAATAAAAATATTTATTGATTATCTAAGAGCCTCATCATAAATCCTTCTTAATTGTTTATTTCTATGTTTTATAGAAAATTTTCCTGACTCAACTATTTTAAAGCTGTTTTTTCCCATTTTTTCTCTTAATTTTTTATCTTCTATTAATATAGAAATCTTCTCCTTTTCATTTTCTTTTCTGATTCATTTCGGTATATATTTCTTTACAGGTGTATGCTCTTTTATTCTTAATTAAATTTAATATATTTTCAAAGATTTCTATTCCTTTAATCCCTTCAAAATCTGCATGAAAATAAAAATGAACATAATTTTTTTTCAATTCTTTTTTGTAACTTTCAATTATCTCTCTTTCAGAATATCCTTGAGAGAATAGTTCTTCAGGGGTAGAGTCTAGACTAAGGGGAAAAAGGAGAATTTTTCCATTAAAATAGGGTTTTTTTTCTTTTGAAATTACACATAAAGATTCAAAGTTATTTTTTTCCAGGGAGTTTAACACTCTTTTGTCCCATTTCCATAAGGGGGGAACAAATCCTGTTGGAAAATGATTTAAGCAAGAGAAATATGCCCTACACATTTTTTTAAATTCATTATCTATATTCAAATTTTCAAAATTCTTAGACCATCTCAAATGACTCCAGCAATGGGGGTTAACTTCATGCCCTTCTTTTTCTATTTCTTTCAATAGTTTACAATGCCCGCTTCCAATTTTTCTATTTAATAGAAGCATGCATATTTTTTGAAAGAATGTGTATCTTTCTTGAATTTTTATGCGACTTTTATTCTTACCCGAAATTCCCCTTAATTTAAGTATATCCAAGATAGAAGATTCTCTTCCCATACTGACAAAAAAATTAGCTTTTAAATTATATTTCTTCAATAATTTCAGAACTCTTGGGACCCCATTAGTTAACCCATAATATCCATCAACATGTATAGAGATTATTATTCTTTTTTTCATTCTTTCAAAAAGTTTTTTATCTTTTTAAATTTAAACCTTAATGGCTATTCCCACGCAATTTTCTTTTGAATGAGACAGTGAAACACAAATATCTTTTCTTTTAATAGATTTAATCTTGACATAGGGTTTTCCAGAACAGGTATTAAGAATTTCAATATCCTTAAAAGAGACTTTTTTATCTAGGGCTTTGATGATTGCTTCTTTAACGCAAAACCTAGCACAAAAACAATGTTTATAGTCTTTTCTTTTTAGACAAAAATTAATCTCAGACTCAGTAAAGATTTTTTCATAAAATCTCTTATTTTTTTTGAAATCTTTAAATGCACTTATTTTTTGAATATCAATTCCAACATCCATAACCTTAATAAACATTACATGTTTAAATAAATTTGCAAAAGTAATATGAATAACCCACTAAAGCGCGAGGTAAATGATAAGAATGACTAATATAAGTGAACTTGAAAATTTATTAATAGATGTTTTGAATTGTTCTAAGGCAGATTTAAAGGATGAAAATGGTCCAAATAAAATAAGTAATTGGGATTCTATAACTCACATGGATATGGTTTCCAGAATAGAAGATAAATTTAATGTGCAATTTGATGTTGATGAGATAAGTCAGATTGATACAATTGGTTCAATAAAAAGTGTATTAAAAAAACATGGATTAAAACTATGACTAATTTAGTAAAATGGTTATTTGAAAAAAACAAAGACAAAAAAAAGATAGCAATTTCTATAGCTAAAGAGAAGATAAGTTACCAAGAATTGTATCAAAAAATAATTGAAACTTCTCAAATGATTTCTCAAACCATTGGGAAAGAGAGGAATATCCTACTTGTATCAGGTAATTCCATTTTTTTTGCAATAAGCTATCTTTCAATAATTGGAAGTGGAAATATTTGTGTACCTTTGAAATATGACAAAAATATGAATTTAAAAGGGATAAAAGAAGAAACAGAATCAGAAAATATTTTTATCCAAAAAAAGTATCTGGGGGTTTTGGAGAATTTGAAATTTAAAAGTATAATTACCGAAGAAAATTTTAAAAAAAAGAGTGTCATAAATGATTATCAATTAAAAGAATATCTCCCTACCAAAATAGCAGTGATAGTATTCACTTCTGGAACAACTGGCGAACCAAAGGGTGTGATGTTAACCCATAATAACATAATAAAAAATACAGATTCAATAATAGACGGCCTATTTTTAACAGAGGGGGATAAAATTATGGTGGTATTGCCTTTTTATTATTGTTTTGGGGCAACTCTATTGCACACTCATTTAAGGGTCGGGGCAGAAATAGTCATTAATAATAATTTTTTATTGCCTCAAAAAATAGTTGAAGAAATGTTGCATAAACAATGCACTGAAATAGCAGGGGTCCCCACAATATTTCATATATTACTAAGACAAACAAAAATAAGACAAACAAAATTTCCCCATATTAGGTGTGTACAACAATCAGGGGGTAAGCTTACGAATCCTTATCTAAAAGAATTAGTAAATATATTTGGATATGACCGGGTGTTTGTCATGTATGGACTAACAGAAGCAACTTCGAGATTGTGCATACTTAATCCTAAATACCTTAAGACAAAGTTTGGTTCAGTAGGAAAGGGAATAAAAGGAACTAAGTTAAAAATACTAAATTCAGATTTAACCCCAACAAAAATTGGAGAACCTGGAGAAATCTATGCTACGGGGGAAAACATTATGGCAGGATATTACAAAGATGAAAGAGAAACAAAAAAAAAGATGATTAATGGTATGCTCAAAACTGGAGATATTGCTATGGAAGACAAAGAGGGGTTTATCTATATTTTGGATAGAGAAAGCAACTTTATAAAATCAAGAGGATATAGAATAGGCGGTAAAATTATAGAACAAGTAATAGCGGAAATACCTGAAGTAGTTGAAGTTGCGGTTGTTGGAATAGAAGACAATTTATTTGGAGAGAAGATAGTTGCATATATTTCAACTAATAAAAAAGTTAAAAAGAAAGAAATACTTAGTTATTGTAATAAAAAACTACAAAATCATGAATTGCCGGCAGAGATAATCTTACTCCAAAGTTTACCAAAAAATAACTCATTTAAAATAGATTATAAAAAATTAAAAAAAGAATATGAAATATTAAGGAAGAATCAAGAACAAAATGATTAGTCAATACCTAAACAAAATTCCTGTAACCTATTATGGTAAGAGAAGTCTTGAGGTTCTAAAAGAGATTAAAAAAGAAGATATAACAATTGTTTATAGCAAAAGCATTGAAAAAAATGAAGAATTCCAAAAAATAAAAGCGAGCCTAATAAATAAAAGAATTAATTGGATAATCCCCAAAGAAAATACAATAACAGAAATAAATAAAACTGCAAAAGAAATAAATAAAAGTGAATTAATAATAGCTGTTGGGGGCGGGAATATAATTGATTTTTCTAAATTATTAAGAATAAAAATAAACAATCCTGAAATAGACTTAACCCAAATAAAAAACATTACTTTGTTGGAAAAAAATATAGATTTAATAGTAATTCCAAGTACTCCTTCAACAGGATCGCAGGTTACCCCCATTGCAATTACTCATAACAGAGAGAGAAAAGAAAAAGTCATAATTATAAATGAAGGAAACATCCCTGAATTAGTAATTCTTTCCCCTCAATTGTTAATTACTATTAGTGAAAAGCAAATGGCAGAGTTCATATGTGATATTTTTGCCCATTCTATAGAGGCTTACTTATCAAGATTAACAAATATTTTCGTGCAAGATTTAGCAGAAATGAATTTAAAGAAATTAGTTGAGAACTGGAAAATTTATAGGGAAAAAAATAATGATTTAATTGTTTTAGAAAAGATAGCAATGAATGGGCAAATAGGGGGAATATGCCAAGGAAATGCTTATGTTGGAGTGATGCATTCAATAGCGCATCAGTTAGAATTGCTGAATGGAGTAAGTCATTCAAAAGCATTATTACACATAATCAAATCAGTATTAGAGTGGTATAAAAAAGAAACTGAAAAAGAAATCTACACACAATTTATAAATTATTTTGATGAATTGGAAATTGAATCCTACAAAGAAGATATTTTTAAGGGTAATATCGATGAAGAAGAATTAATAAAAAAGATTATTAGTGATCCTTCAATTAAAACTTCTCCAATAATATTTAATGAGGAGAAAGTAAGGGATTTAGTAAAATGGATATTAATGAAAAAATAAATGAACTAATAATAAGAGAACAATATTCTTTGAATACAGAAGAAAAAGAAAGAGAAATAGTACCTATTCTTTTAGAACAAATAAAAAAACAAACACAAAATAAAAGTTTAATGAATTTTTATAAAAAATTAGGTCCAATAGAAAATATAAAGAAATTAATTGATATCCCACCCATACATGTAAGCTTATTTAAAAAATATGAATTAAAATTAGTCCCAGAAAAAGAAATAACAAGAATTTTAACTTCATCAGGAACAACAAGTCAATTAAAAAGTAAAATTTATTTAGATAAAGAAACAGCATTTAGACAAGCCAAAGCATTATCAAATATACTCAAAAATCATATAGGAAATAAAAGAAAACCGATGATTATAATTGATACAGAAAAAGTAAACAATTCTAAAAATGAAAGCATAAATGCGAGAGGGGCAGCAATAAGAGGGATAACACAATTTGGAAAAGAAGTTACTTATGTTTTAGAGGGAGATAAAGAATTAAAATTAAATTATAAAAAATTAGAAGAATTTGTAAAAAAATATTCTGATGAAGAGATAATTCTCTTTGGATTCACTTATCTTATTTGGGCTGTTTTTTATGAGCAATTAAAAAGTTTAGATAAAAAATTTAGATTAAATGCTACAATAATTCATAGTGGGGGGTGGAAAAAACTACAAGCACAACAAGTAAGCAAGGAAATATTTAACAAAGAAACAAGTAGAATCTTAGGGATTAAACCTGAAAATGTACAAGATATGTATGGATTAGTAGAACAGGTTGGGGTTGTTTTTATAGATTGTAAAGAAGGAAATAAACATACCCCCAATTTTGCAGAAGTAATCATTAGAGATCCTTTAACAATGAAAGAAGTAAAAAAGGGAGAAATTGGCTTAATAGAAATATTATCAATACTCCCAGAGAGTTATCCCGGACAAGCATTAATAACAGAAGATCTTGGGTTGTTTATGGGGGTTGATAATTGTCCATGTGGAAGAAAAGGAAAATATTTCCGTTTTATATCCAGGGTTGAAGAAAGTGAAACAAGGGGGTGCGGAGATAGCTATTCTTAGATAAAAAATGATTCAAGTATTTTTTGATGGAAAAGAATATTATTCAGGAAAACAAATAAAAAACCTAGAGATTCTTTCTAAAGAGATTCTTAAAAATAGAAAAGAATTAGACAAAATAAAGTTAGAGGATATGATTGAGTTAATACATCTTTTTAGTCAAAATATTTTAAGGAAAACAGAAACAAAAAACATAGAAGGTATAGCTTTTTTAAGTCAGTGGGTTAGAAAAGCAAATATAAAAAATCTAATTAAACTGAACTTTGAAGACGAAAAGATTCTCGCAGACTATTTAGATAAAAATGGGAAATTAATAATTGCACAACCAAAAGGATTGGTTGGGCATTGGATAGCAGGAAATGTGGTAATCTTGGGAATATTTTCACTTATTCAGTCTCTTTTAGTAAAAAATGCCAACATTATCCGGCTTCCAATAAGGAGTATGCCTGTAATAATTGAGTTACTTAAGACATTAAGTGAAACAGAATATAATAATTTGAAGGGTTCGCAAATAATCTCTTCCACAGCGATAATTTATTATCCTAAAGAAGATAGGGGAGCTAATGAAGAGTTATCTATGTTATGCGATGTAAGAGTAATCTGGGGGGGGCAAGAAGCAATTGAGGCAATATCAAATGCAAAAAAGAAAGAAACATGTGAGGATATTGTTTTTGGGCCAAAATATTCATTTTCAATTATTGATAAAGAAACAATAAAAGATGATAAAGCTCTTAAGCAAAACATGGAAAAATTAGTTTATGATATTTTATTTGCAGAACAAAATAGTTGCACTTCGCCACAAATACTAATCTGTGAAACAGAATATCCTCAACTAGAAAGGATATCTATTAATATTCGGAATGCCTTTAATAATTTGCCGGATAAATATAAAAAAAAGAGTATGACAATGTTTGAAGCAAGCAACATAATAAAAATTAGAAGCGAGTATGCTTTTGAGGATAATAAAAAAGTTATAATTTCAGAAGGAAATGAATGGACTATTCTTATGGATAAAGAATTTAAGTTAGAAGAACCAGTCAAATCAAGAACAATATTTATAAAATCTTGTGATGATCTTAAAGAAATAGTTAAATTAATAACACCTAAGATTCAAACAATTGGTTATGCTATTAAAGATAAAAATAAACTGGTTGAATTAAGTAAAGAATTAAATTTGAGGGGTGTTTCAAGGATAGTTCCTCTTGGTTATATGAATGATTATGACACTCCTTGGGATGGAAAATTATTATTAACCCGGCTTGTTAATTTTAATTCATTAAACTTACCTTTTGAAATGAAATGATAAAAAAATTAATCTCGATAATAGCATCGATAATGCCTAATTTTATAAAATTAAGTTTATATAGACTAATAGGGTATAAAATTGGAAAAAATGTTAAAATCGGGTTTATGACTTTAATTTTAGCAAATGAGGTAAAAATAGAAGATAATGTAAAAATAGGTTCATTAAATTTTTTTAGGATGAATAAATTAAGCATAGGTAGAAATAGTATAATAAGAAGCCTTAACATGATGCTTGGTCCCAAAAATCTTAAACTTGGAAAAAGAATACAAATTGTAGGTCCTTTTGTATTCATGAATTTAGTAGAGGATATAGAACTTGATGATGGGTGCGGGATTGGATCACATTCAATTTTTTATACGCATGGGGTATATTTACCCTATACAGAAGGACATCCTAGAAAATTGGGCAAAATTTATTTAGGAAAAAGGGTTTGGTCTACATGCCACGTTATTTTTTTACCTGGAGCAAGTATAGGTGATGACTCAATAATTACTCCTGGTTCGGTTGTGAATGGTTTTTTTCCAAAAGATAGTTTAATTTCAGGAAATCCAGCAAAAATAATTTCTAAAGCAAGTAATTTAAAGATGGTGATGACAAAAGAAAAATTATATGGGCGCATGAAAGAAATACTTCTTGATTTTAAAGGGAATAATTTTTTAGAAAATGCCCAAACGAATGTCGAAGGAGATGAACTAAGAATAAAGAAGAACAAAAATAAATATTTAATTAAGTTACAAAATGGGAAGAAAATTGAAAATATACAAGATTATAAAGAAATTATAATATTAGGAGAGAATTTAACAAAAGTAAATCATAAAAAAATATCTTTATTTGATTTTAAAGAAAGAAAAATGATTTTAAAGGGAGAACTTAGCAAAATATTTTTAGACTATTTAGGAACATATGGGGAATATTTTAATGAAGAATAAGGCGTGATTTTTTATTTTATTGCCTCTTCATAAATTTTTATTAATTGCCTGTTTCTCTCTTTTATTGAAAACTTTCCTGATTCAACTATTTTAAAACTATTTTTCCCCATTTTTTCTCTTAATTTTTTATCTTCTATTAATATTGAAATTTTCTTTACTAATTCTTTAACTGTTTGCAAATTATTTTTTTCAACAAGTTTAAGATATTTATTAATATTAAATCTATAATCATACCAATGGATGGGGCTTTTTATTAAGAATCCGTTATAACCGTCTTTAACTAATTCGGGTAAGGTAAAGTCATCTGTGCAAACAATTGGCAATCCTGTAGACATTGCTTCTAAAATTGAAACTCCAAAACTATCGACTGTGGTTGGTTGAACATAAAGGTCACAATCTCCGAATATTCCTTCGTAAAACTTTTTAGGATTTGGAATATTCTCAAGATAATTTAAATTAGGAGATTTAATTCTGAATTTTGACGGAACATTTCCCTTGTATTTCAGTTTTATTTTATATTTTTTATTCAAAATTTTAAATGCTTCATGCAAATGGTGCCCTCCTTTTTCATAAAAGGTTCTGCCAATAAAAGATATCCTAAAAAAATCTGAATCTTTTCTTTTAAACTTTGTAGTATGGTATGCGAGGTAGAGAGTTTCTATTTTGTCTTCAAATTTTGAGCAGTCAACGTTTTCAAGAAGACTTTTTTTTGCTGATTCGCTTTGAGGGAGAATTTTTTTGCAGGATTCTGATGATAGCCTACTGATTATTATCTTCTGCATTAATGGTTTTTTCAGATTATTCCAGTTTAAACCACTAAAAGCGGCTCCAGACTCTAAGTCAACTATCCATGGTTTTTTATTTAAAGGTAATATACCCCGTGTTGAATGAATCAAATCATATTTATCCTGATTTGGAACAAATGTCAATCTGGGAATTCCTAATTTATGAATTTTAATTATCAGGGCTCTTTTTTTTCTAGTAATCTTGCTGTTATAATCTTCTTTAGAAAGATTATAGTGATATTTTACTCCTTTCGGAGGATAATCCAAAATTTCCCTGAATTGCGGATGCACTCCTGGATTAAAGAAGATATTCAGTTTCTTCATATATAGAAAAAGGATAACTAATTTAAAAAGATTGTTACATATTACTAAAGAGAGGGGATACATAAAAAATTTAAAGACATCTTTTATCGAAATTGAATGAAAACCAGTTTAATTATGACTGTCTATAACGAAGAAAAAACTATTAAAGATCAGGTAAAATCCATTCTTAACCAAACAAAGATTCCTGATGAAATAATAATTCTGGATAGCAAATCTAAAGACAATACTGCAAAAATAATAAAATCCTTTAAAAATAAAAGGATAAAGCTTATAGAAAAAAAAGCAGACATAGGAACAGCCAGAAATATCTGCATAAAAAAGGCGAAAAATGAGGTAATTCTTGTAACAGATGGGGGCTGTCTGCTGGATAAAAACTGGGTTTATGAGATATCTAAGCCTTTCGAAAACAAAAATATTGATGTTGTGGGGGGAATTTTTTCCCCAATTTCAAAGAACTTTTTTGAAAAATGCCAGGGAGTTATTGTGTGCAAATCTGCAGAAGAAATTGATGAAAAGAAATGGCTTCCCTCGAGCAGGTCTTTTGCATTTAGAAAAAAAGTATGGGTAGAAGTTGGTGGTTATCCAAAGCATGAAATAGGTGGAGAAGACACAAGATTTGTCTTTAATATTATTGAGAAAGGATATAAAATAGTAATAACAAAAAAAGCCGTAGTTTATTGGAGAATGAGGTCTCCATTAAAAAATTTTAATCGACAGTTTTATCTTTATGCTAAAGGAGAAGTAAGGACGGGAAATCTTGCTTTTCCACAAAGGAGGGTTGTTCTTATTGCAACCATATTATTTCCAGTTTATATTTTTACTCTATTCCTCAGCTTAATTCTAGCAACAAATATTTTCTTTATGCTGGCATTAATTCCTTTTTTATACTTCTTCTATAAGGGAATAAGGGTAGCCATAAAAGTAAAAGATATCCGTGGAACATATTATGGTTTTCTTTTTTCTTTCTTAAAAAGAACTATGTATTTTTTGGGTATATGGGTAGAATTACTTTCGCCTAAAAAAGATACCTATAGAAATGAAAATTATTGATTAATCTTTATCTTTTTGGGTGAGAACAAATAAAGAGGATTATTTTTTGTTATTAAATCTGTTTCATTAAAACTGCTGCCCGTTACAGCATAACAGAAATATTTTAATTTTTTAAAGAAATTCAAAACTTCTTGGGGATTTATTCTATATTTTTTAGTGTGTCTCTCTTCTATTTCAACAAACACTATGGGCCTGAATTTCTTTATTGCTTTTTTTGCCCCTTTAAAGACTTCTAGCTCAAAGCCTTCTACATCACATTTTATAAAATCAAGGTTGTTTATTTTATTTCTTTTTACAAAATTATCTAACGTTGTAATTTCTATTTTTTCAAAAGCATCTTCTTTCTTTCTTTGGACATTTTTTTCAGCCACATATGCAAGAATTGTATACTGTTTTGGCATACAAATTTCTTTTTCTTCTTCTTTTGAGCCAAGCCC
>Ga0315273_10003279_pt1 | contig 19446 bp, 18 predicted proteins | sample YL17G02_0_MG_FD_205753 | JGI IMG/M metagenome (GOLD analysis project Ga0315273, IMG submission 205753) | Sediment microbial communities from Yellowstone Lake, YNP, Wyoming, USA - YL17G02_0 | ecosystem: Environmental > Aquatic > Freshwater > Lake > Sediment | place: USA: Wyoming | collected...
TCGCGTGCGCAGTGCCTCGCGTATCTCGTCTGCTCGCCGAAGCTGCTCGAGGTCAACGCGCGGAAGATCGACCAGATGCGCCTCGCGAATGCCCTGTGCCGTTTCGTCGAGTTGGCGGAGGACGCCTGATGGCAGAACCCGAGCGAGTAGAGCTCCCCGACGGCAAGGCCTCGCCTAGAGCGGTCAACGGCTTCGGTTCTTGCTTAGCGGGCTTCACGGGTGGGATGAAGATGCGCCTCGTTCTTACCGGTCGGGCGGTAGGGTGGTCGATCGAAGAGCCAACCGAACGGGATAGGAGTGTCAGGATGAGCGAGCAAACAGGAATGCCGGGAGAGCTGCTCTACGAGTACACGGTGCAGTTCACGCAGGTGGTGGAGTACGGCAGCTCGGCGGAGGCCGTGCTTTCAGGTCAGACGCCACCGCCAGCTGAGGGGGCGCGGTTTGACGTCCATTTCGAGGGGCCTGTTACCGGGGCGAAGCTGAGGGGGACGATCAAGGGTGTCGACTACCTTCACATACGCGCCGATGGCCGAGTCCAGCTCAACATTCACGCCGAGATCACGACCGAGGACGGGAAGAAGATCGCGCTGGCTGCCGACGGCGTGGGGATTCCGCAGGAAGGGTCGCCCGTCTTTCGGCTCCGGGAGAACGGGACGATGACGTCCAACCACCCGGAGTACGCGTGGGTGAATCCGCTCCAGGTCTGGGCACCGGGGACGGTCGATGTCGCCAAGGGCGAGGTCCGGATCAAGGGATACGCCGTCTGACGGAAGCGGGTCGCGCCGGAGCTAACCGGTCACGTTTTGGGGGAACCGCGACACGGACGGGGATGAGCGTGCTGTCTACGTGAGTCGCAGGTGGGCCGGGCTGGACTCGAACGAGTTACCGCGGGATTCAAAATCCCTCGCCGGTCTTGCCCGAGTGGTTCGAGGTCGCCTGCTCCAAAATGAGCTTTTGTGGCGAGGAAGACCTACACGCTCATCGGAGCTGACGGGCAGCCGTTCGAGTCGGCGAATCCCGGAGCGCTTGGGGGTCACCGCCGCTCCCGCATCTACGGCCGGCTCGACTGCCCCGGCGCTCTCCGCTGGATCGCGAAGGGCCACTACGTGAACCACCGCGTCATCTTCGCCGACGAGGCGACGGCCATCGCGGCCAGCTACCGGCCCTGCGCTCGCTGCCTGCCGGCCGAGTACGCCGAGTGGAAGGAGCTACGCGGCGGCGAGCACGGCGCGAGCAGGCCACAATATTGACCACGAGAAGGCTACGCTCGGGCCGATGCCGACCGTCTTCGAGACAAGGCGCTTACGGGTGCGCATGGCGACCGCGGAAGACGCGCCGCTCATTCACGAGCTGCGGACGCGCCCTGACGTCATGCGGAACGTCGGCTACCCGTGTGGGCTGCCGGTCTCCCTCGCGAACGTGCGTGAGCGGATCGCCGGCGGCGGCCACGCTCTCGACTCCCTCCTCGTCGTCGAGACGAAGGACGGCATGGGGATTGGCCAATGCCTCCTGGGGCGACCCAACGAAGAAGGCATTGCCACGACGGATATCAAGCTGCTGCCTGCGCACTGGGGCAGGCGCTACGGCGTCGAGGTCAAGCAGGCGCTCGTCGACTACCTCTTCACGCATACCGGCTGCGTGGCCGTCGAGGCTACGCCGAACGTCGGCAACGTCGCGTCGATTCGCATGCAGGAGGCGGTGGGCGGCGTACGTGTCGGCGAGGGCGTCTTCGAGTTCCCGGAGTCGCAGAAGGACGTGACGACACCGGTGCACCACTACGTCTACCGGGTCGCGCGCGAGGACTGGCTGCAACACGGGGGCCTGGCTCGATGAAGTCCGCCATCCACCTCGTAGATGCCCGGATGCCTCCCCGCTAGTCCGGGTGCCTAGCTGACGAGGCCTTGCTCGAGGGCGTAGCGCGTCGCGGCGCCTCGCGTGTCCACGCCGAGCTTGCGATAGATCGAGCGGAGGTGTGCATCGACGGCGCGGAGGCTGACGACGAGCTGCTCCGCGACCTCCGCATCGGTGCGACCGGCCGACCGGTGTCGAGCTGATCGATGGTCGGGTGATTGCGCGGACGGCGGTGTTCATCCGACCCGGCAACCTGCCCCATGCCGATGGTCTGCTGACCGGTCTGGGCTGCGAAGTCAATGAGGCTGGCTTCGTCACTGTCGATGACACCGGCCGGACCAGCACCTTCGGTGTCTGGGCCGCCGGCAACGTGGTCGATCCGCGCGCCCAGGTGATCACCTCGGCCGGCGCCGGATCCGCGGCGACGATCGCCATCAACGCTGACTTGGTTCAAGAAGATGTCGAACGCGTGGTGGAAGAGCTTGGTCAAGGCAGGATCGATAGGGGACCTTGAATCCCTTGGCGCAAAGCTCCCTCCCGCACGCGCCAGCGCAGACGGAAACCAAGAGCCGTGCGGCGCGGGGCGATCTACCCGAGTGCCAGGCTGTGATGACACGAGACGTTCCTGGTATAGCGCCAGAAGGTCGTTGGCCGGAAGCGTCCCGCTCTTTAGTCTGGAGGTCGGAGCGGTATCGCTACTTCCGCAAGCGAAGGGTGTAGAGGTCGTGCTCCAGGATCTCCTCGGAACGCGCGAGGAGCTCGCCCACGTCATCGAGCACGTGGAGGAAACGGCCTGACAGGGCGTCAAGGCGGCCGGACGCGATGGTGACGACGAGCCGTCCGGCGAACTCCGGCTCGAGCGCATCCGTCCGCTTGGCCAGCTCCGGCAGCCACGTCCGCCCCGCCTCGGAGCTCGCAGCATCAGCGACGAGCGCAGTTCTGACGAAGCCGGGCGAGATCGCGAACGTGGTGACCCCCTGGTCAGCCGTCTCGGCCGCGAGCGAGTCGGTGAGGCGGAGCAGAGCCGCTTTGGCGCACCCGTAGGCCGAGCTGTACGGTCGGGGCTTGATCGCCGCGTAGCTGGAGACGTTCACGATTCTCCCGGCTCCTCGGGCGAGCATCCCCGGCAGTACGGCACGAGAGCACAGGAACGCACCCTTCAGGCTGACCTCGACGTCGCGCCACCATGTCTCGGGATCAGCCTCCGCAAGCGGTCCGACCTGAAGCCAGACGCCGGCGTTGTTGACGAGTAGGGTTGGTTCTCCAAGTCGATGTCCGACCTCCTCGACGAGTCGTGAGACGGAGTCAGCGTCCGTTACGTCTGCACGCACCGCCAGGGCTCGCCCCCCGGCGCGCTCGATCGCCGAGGCCACCTCCTCGATCTCAACCGGCGTACGCGCCGCAACAGCGACGGCCGCGCCTGCCTTCGCGAGAGTCTCCGCGATTGCTCGCCCCACGCCTCGGCCCGCTCCGGTGACGATCCCCACCTCGTTACGGAGCAGCGCGCTATCGGTCGAATCCACGCCTCGCCCAATCAAGGGAGTTTCGACGTGGTCATTGAAGTGCGCGTTGGGTGCGCCTAATCTGGGTCAAGTCAGCAGGGCGTAAGACCGTGGTTGAGATCGCGAGCGAGACCATAGCCGTGCATGGATCGACGTGCCGTTTGTGCGGGTCGTCGCTTTGGCATTCCTTCGTCGACCTCGGTGCGTCGCCGCTCTGCGAAAGCTTTCTCAGCGCCGAGCAGCTGAATCACGCCGAGCCCTTCTATCCACTCGACGTTCGCGTCTGCGCAGAATGCCTGCTCGTCCAGCTCGACGAGTACGTAGCCCCCGACAAGATCTTTACCGACTACGCGTACTTCTCGGCCTACTCCGACTCCTGGGTCGCCCATGCCCGCGCCTATGCCGAGGCGATGGTCACCCGCCTCGACCTCTCGCCGAAGAGCCTTGTTGTCGAGCTTGCGTCGAATGACGGGTATCTGCTCCAGCACTTCGTCGCGCGTGGAATCCCCGTGCTCGGAATCGATCCGGCGGCGAACGTCGCCGAAGCCGCCCGCACTCGCGGCGTCGAGACGCTCGTCGCGTTCTTCGGCGAGGACCTCGCGCGACGCGTGGTCGAGGACGGTCGACGGGCTGACCTGCTGGTCGCAAACAACGTGTTGGCGCAGGTACCGAATCTGAATGATTTCGTTGCCGGAATGGAGGTTGTGCTCGCGCCGGACGGTATCGCGACCGTTGAGGTGCCCCACCTCGTGCGCCTGATCGAAGGCGTCCAGTTCGACACGATCTACCACGAGCACTTCTCGTACTTCTCGTTGACGACCCTTGTGCGTCTGTTCGACTCGCACCAGCTCGAGGTGTTCGACGTCGAGGAACTTGCGTCGCACGGCGGCTCGCTGCGCCTGTATCTCAAGCGCCGCGGCGACGAGCGCCATCAGGTCAGCGCCCGCCTGAGAGCGTTGCTCCAGCGTGAGCGGAAAGGTGGTTACGACAGGCTCGAGGGATATGCGGGGTTCGACGCGAGTGTCCGCGAGGCCAAGTGGGCTCTCCTCGAGCTGCTGATCGGCCTCCGGCGGGCGGGGAAGCGGATCGCCGGCTACGGAGCGCCGGGGAAGGGCAACACCCTGCTCAACTATTCCGGGATCCGAACCGATCTCATCGAGTACACAGTCGATCGCAACCCGTGGAAGCAAGGCAAGTTCCTACCCGGCACCCGAATTCCGATCCATCCGCCGGAGAGGATCGCGGAGACGCGCCCCGACTACATTGTGATCCTGCCGTGGAACCTGAAAGAGGAAATCGCCGATCAGCTCTCCTATGTCCGGGAATGGGGAGGACAGCTCATCGTGCCGATCCCAAACGCCGAGGTCCTACCGTGAGGGCACGGCAATGAAGGCAGTCATCTTCTGCGGCGGTCTGGGGCTTCGCATGGGCGAGACCTCCGTCCGCGTTCCGAAGCCGATGATCACGATCGGCGACAAGCCGATCCTCTGGCACATCATGGACTACTACTCGAGCTTCGGAGTCACCGACTTCATCCTGTGCCTGGGCTACAAGGCCGAGGTCGTCAAGGAGTACTTCCTCAACTACAACGAGGCGCTGTCGAACGACTTCGTCCTCAGCGACGGCGGCAAGCGGGTCGAGCTCTTGCAACGGGACATCCACAACTGGTCGATGACCTTCGTCGACACGGGGCTCCACTCGCCGATCGGCGAGCGGCTCAAGAAGGTCGAGCCGTATCTCGAAGGTGAGGAGTTCTTTCTCGCGACCTACGGTGACGGCCTGACCGATGCGCCGCTTCCGGCGATGATCCAAACGCTTCGTGAAAGCGGCAAGACGGGTCTCTTTCTCGCTTCCCACCCGACGTACAGCTTCCACATGGCCACGTTCGACGGAGATAACTGCGTCAGCGCGCTCGAAGACAGCGCAGCAAACGTGTGGATCAACGCCGGGTTTTTCGTCTTCCACCGCGAGATCCTCGACTACATCCGGGCCGGAGAGGATCTGGTGGAGGAGCCCTTCGCGCGGCTGATCGCGGAGAAGAGGTTGCTCGCCTACCCGTACGACGGCTTCTGGGCTCCGATGGACACGTTGAAGGACAGGAACGACCTCGAGGGCATGCTCGAGGCCGGAAACGCTCCCTGGCGAAGCCCCCGGGGGTTGCCGTCGACCGAGCGCGCCTAGACGTGCTTACCGTTTCTCCAGACCTCGATGGTGTCGAGAGCGTGCTCGCGATCGGCTGTCACGCCGACGACATCGAGATCGGCTGCGGAGGAACGATCCTCGGGCTGATCGACCGGCGGCCAGACATCGCTGTCACCTGGCTCGTCCTCAGTGCGGAGGGCGTCCGAGCGGACGAGGCGCGGGCGAGCTTTGAGGCGTTTCTCACCGGCCTGAAGACGCCCGCCCGGCTGGTGCTGAAGAGCTTCCGTGACGGTTTCTTCCCGTACGTCGGACTGGAGGTGAAGGAGGCGTTCGAAGAACTCAAAGGTCAAGTCGCTCCCGATCTCATCTTCACGCACATGGGCGCCGACGTGCACCAGGATCACCGCCTCGTCTCGGAGCTGACCTGGAACACCTTCCGCGACCACCTGATCCTGGAGTACGAGATCCCGAAGTACGAGGGAGATCTCGGCTCCCCGAACGTGTTCGTCCCGCTGTCGGACGCCGTGGTGCAGCGCAAGGTCGAGACACTCCTGGAGTGCTTTCCCTCCCAGCGCTCGAAGCACTGGTTCACCGAGGATCTCTTCCGGGGGCTGATGCGCCTGCGCGGAATGGAGTCGGACTCCCCGACGACGTTCGCCGAGGCCTTCCGGTGCCGGAAGCTGCTGCTCGTCCCGTGAGCCTGACCCTGCCGCAGACCGTCGGCCAGGAGATGGTCGAGCTCATGCGCGAGCTCTTCCCCCTGTGTCGCAGCCTCACAGGAAACGGCGTTCGCGAGACCCTCAAGATCCTCGACGACGTTCTGCCCCTGGAAGTGACCGAGGTGCCGAGCGGCACGCCGATCTTCGACTGGACCGTGCCCCGCGAATGGAACATTTCGGACGCGTGGATCGCCGACGCCGAGGGCCGCCGGATCGTCGACTTCCGCGAGAGCAACCTGCACGTGCTCGGGTACAGCCGGCCGGTGCGTGCGGTGCTCACAGGTGCGGAGCTGCAAGAGCATCTCCACTCGGTTCCTGATCACCCGGACTGGATTCCAGTCCGAACCGCGTATTGGGCTGATACGTGGGGCTTCTGCGTAGCGGATGCTCAGCGGCAGGCGATCGAGCCGGACGCAAGGTACGAGGTCTGCATCGACTCGCGGCTGGAAGACGGGCATCTCACCTACGCCGAGGCCTTGCTCCCCGGCGCGAGCAAGGACGAGGTGCTGCTCTCGACCTACATCTGCCATCCATCGCTCTGCAACGACAACCTCTCCGGCATCGCAGTTCTCGCCTTCGCCGGCAAACATCTGAGCGGCCTCGACCTCCGTTACTCCTACCGCTTCCTCTTCAGCCCGTCCACCGTCGGCCCACTGACGTGGCTCTCGCGGAATCTCGACCGGCTCGACCGTGTCCGGCACGGCCTTGCCGTCTCCTGCGTCGGCGATGCGGGTGTCGTTCGCTACAAGCGGAGCCGGCGCGGGACGGCTGAGATCGACCGGGCGGCCGAGCACGTTCTCCGAAGCTCGCGCCCTGACGCGATCGTCGACGAGTTTGTCCCCTGGGGCTCGGACGAGCGCCAGTTCTGCTCGCCGGGGTTCGATCTTCCCTTCGGAGCGTTGACGCGGACGCCACATGGTCTCTACCCGGAGTACCACAGTTCCGCCGACGACTTCGAGATCGTGCGCGCCGAGAGCCTCGCCGATTCGCTCTCCGTGCTCCTCGAGATCCTTACGGTTCTCGAGCGGAACGACGTCTGTGTGAACCGGAGCCCGTGCGGTGAACCCCAGCTCGGGCGGCGGGGCCTCTACCGGGAGATCAGCGCCGGCGTCCCGCGAGGGGAGGAAGCCTTCCAGCGCGCGATCCTCTGGGTGCTCAATCTCTCCGATGGTGACTGCTCGCTGCTCGACATTGCGGACCGTGCCGGGATCCCGTTCGGCGTCGTGGCCGATGCGGCGGACGCTCTCCGACGCGTCAACCTGATCGAGAGGACGGTGGAATGAGACTGCTCGTCACAGGCCACCACGGCTACATCGGCTCGGTCGTCGCGCCGATGTTGAACGACGCCGGGCACGAGGTTGTCGGGTTAGACACGTTCTACTACGAGGGCTGCGATCTCGGAACAGTCGAGTTCCCCTTCGAGGAGCGCCGAGCCGACGTGCGCGACGTCGGCCCTGACGATCTCGAAGGCTTCGACGCCGTCGTCCATCTGGCCGCGCTCTCCAACGACCCGCTCGGGGACCTGAGCTCCGACTGGACCTACGACATCAACCTCCGCGGAACCCTTCACGTCGCCCAGACTGCGAAGGAGGTCGGCGTCGAGCGCTTCATCTTCTTTTCCTCCTGCAGCATGTACGGCGCCGCCGAGGACGACGCCTCCCTCGACGAGCACGCGCCGCTGCTGCCGCTGACCGCGTACGCCGAATCCAAGGTGAAGGCGGAGCAGGGCCTCGCCGAGCTCGCGGACGACGGGTTCTCGCCGGTGTCGCTTCGCAACGCGACCGCCTACGGCGCCTCCGCGCGCTTACGGGTGGACGTCGTCCTAAACAACCTCGTGGGCTGGGCATTCACGACCGGCCGCATCAAGCTCCTGAGCGACGGGACGTCGTGGCGGCCAATCGTCCACGTGGAGGACATCGGGCGGGCGACGCTGGCCGTCCTTGAGGCACCCCGGGACGAGATCCACGACTCCGCCTTCAACGTCGGCGCGACGGCGGAGAACTACCAGATCCGCGACCTTGCGGAGATCGTCCACGGATGTCTTCCCGAATGCGACGTCGAGCTCGCCGAGGCGTCGTACTCCGACCCGCGCAGCTACCGGGTCCACTTCTCGAAGCTCGAACATGCCTTTCCCAACCGCCGGCCGGTATGGACTGCGCGGGCGGGAACCGAGGAGCTCGTCCAGGCCTACGCCGAGAACGGACTCTCGGAAGAGGGCTTCCACAGCTACCGCTACACGCGGCTGAAGCAGATCAGGCGGCTGCTCGACGAGGGTCGCCTCGACGACACACTCCGCTGGCGCCCGCGGGCGCGTTGAGCTTCGCCTGGAGGGTCAGCTTGGCGCGCGGTAAACGCTGGGAAGCCCTTCGGGAATTGCCCCCTCGGCGCCCGGCGCCTGGTCTTCGAGTCGCTCGTTCCGGGCTTCGAGCCCTGCCACCGCCAGGGCTCGATACTTGAAATAGGCAGAGAGTCCGCCGTGGAGCTGCCTGCGGGCGAGCCTGCCGAGCTGGCTGCGCAGAGCGCGTCGGAGTGCCTTGCGCCGCAGCCGCTCGACGGTCTTCTCTGCGGCGCCGATCGCCTCGTCGCCGAGCAATCCCTCGAGCAGCCAGAGGCCGTCGAGCCAGTCGCGGCTTACCCTCGCGTTGGCGAAGGTCTCCGACTCCCGGTGGTGCCGGTAGACGGAGAGCGGACGATCGACGAAGCCGACGCGGTGCGTCAACATGATCCTCATCCAAAGTTCAAGATCCGGAATCTGATGGAGATGCGCGTTGAAGAGTCCCGACCTCTCGAGAGCGTGGCGGGTCAGCAACACCGCGCTGGGCTCGCCGACCCAGTTCTCCTGAATCCCGGCGTCGACCAGTTGCATGAAGAGCACGCGTCCTTCGTTGATCCGCAGGAGGGAACTGAAGCACTCGTGGAGGCGCGAGTAGTGGCGCGCCCATTCGAGGCCTTCGGCGCCCTCGGTCAGGACCTCCCGCGGGGCGAACACGAGCCCGATGCGCTCGTCCTCTCGCGCGAGCCCGACCATCTCCTCAACGCAGTCGGGAGCGAGCCTGTCGTCAGCGTGCAGGAACTTGATGTATGTGCCCGTCGACAATCGGATCACGTGGTTGTGGTTCCGGACGAGGCCCGTATTCTCCGGCGAGGAGACGACCTGGATGCGCGGGTCGGAGTAGGAGCGCGCGATCTCGAGAGTCGAGTCCGTCGACGCGTTGTCGGCGATCACGAGCTCGAAGCTCTGCCACGTCTGAGCGAGCGCAGACTCGATCGCCTCAGCGATCCACCGTTCCGCGTTGTAGGCGGGGACGCAGATCGAGACGAGTGGCCCCGGGTGGAAGGAATCGCTCGTCTCCGGCTGTCCGAGGGCGCGCTTTGCCATCTGTGCGGATGATTCGTCTTGCGCGCCGGAACTCAACTCGGACACAGCGAACCGCCCTCGCTCGTCGGTCGGGGCAGCGCCCCTAACTCGGACTCGCCTGGGTCGAAACCGATTATCTCCGCGTCGGCTACCGTCGTGCACCCCGTTCGAGAACCTCTCCGAAGGCTAGATCGCTCTTCGTTGTCCTCGCAGCGGTGCATAGCTTAGTAGGGTAGTTAGTGGTAGGCCTACTGGATCCTCCCATATTGCTTCGTGCCGGAATGATCCCGTTCTGGATGCAGCTGGACGACGCGCTCCGCCTGAGGAGGTCGCGCCGCATGAGTCGGTCAGCGAGCTGGAATGACACAATTGCCTCGTTAGGGGGGGTCGCTGCAAGACGGAGGCGTCGGGTCTTCGGGAGCTCTTCCGCTCGCGGAAAGCCACGGCTAGCAGGTGGAATCTTCTTCAGAGCGGCGGTTTCCTAAACCCGTGTGCAAGTTCGATCTTTCCGAGGGGCACTCTCAGGGCCGCTATTCAATGCGGTTCTCCTTCGTTCGCTGCCCGATCCGCGCCGAGCGGAGCGCGTCACGCAGGAGTCGGTCGACAGGAGGAAGACTGCGCGGCTTCCCGTCGGCCGCTAGTCGGCGCCCGGAACCATCTCCGTCAGCTCGTCTAGGCTGGGCAGCCCGATCTCGATGATGACGTCCTGCGCGGCCTCGCCGCTCAGATACGCCTCAGTGACAAAGGCAGGTCCAGCACCGAGGGCTGTGATCTTCAGACGATCCTGGTACCAGGCGATCTCGACGGGGCCGTACACGGAGGCGTCCGCGTCGCCCGGCACGTGCTCAATATCGCCTGCTGGCGTCGACCTCACTTTCGCGACGTAGGCCGCGTTCGAGGGCCTGCTCTGCAACTCGCGCGTCGCCATGTCAACGCTCCTCTCTCTACTTTTCCTGGATGTGCCGTCTTGCGTCTCCCTCGGACTCCAAGCTCGCCAGCAGATCCCACCGCTCATCCACATGAGCTTGGATGGAGTCGATCTCCTCGGGCGAAAGGTGGCCGAAGCGTCCCTGCGTCTTGAGGAACTCGCTTACCGGCACCGGATGTTTTGGCTGGAATGTGATCCTCCAGTCTCCGTCGTCGAATGCGAAAAGGGGGAAATACCGTGACTCGACGGCCAGACGCACGACCTCGACGGACTGGTCGGTGGGGTATCGCCAACCCGGCGGGCACGCACCCAGAATGTGCAGAAATCGGAAGCCCCGCACCTCCGCGGCTCTTGCGACTTTTGCTCTGAAATCTCGTAGCGTCGGCACTGATCCCGCGGCGAGCGTCGCGATATACGGAATCCCGTGAGCCGCCATGATCCGCGCAATATCCTTCTTCTGCCCGGCCCGCGGGGCGCTCGCCGGCGTCGTCGTGGTCCAAGCACCCTCTGGGGTCGCGCCGGATTTCTGCACGCCGGTGTTCATGTACGCCTCGTTGTCGTTGAGGACGTAGATGATGTCTTCGTTTCTCTCTGCAGCCGCTGACACGCCGGAGAACCCGATGTCGGCAGTCGCGCCATCTCCGCCCCAGACGACCACCGTCGCGTCGCGGTGGCCGCGCAGCCGCAGCGCGGCTTTGATTCCGGATGCTTCCGCTGCCGCGGAGGCGAAGGGAGTCAGGTGGACGGAGACCCCGAAAGCGTTGACGGGAAACACACCCGTGATGATCGTCCAACACGAGGCCGGTATCACCAGGACGATCTTCGACTCCGGCGCCGCCGAGGCAAGGCCCCCGAGCAGGTGCTGAATGTTGATCGCAGGCCCGCAGCCGGCGCAGGCGGCATGGCCGGGAAGGAGGAGCTTCTCCTCCGACACGATTTCCTCCAGCCACACAGCCATCTCTACACCCCCTCCGGGACATATACGGGCCCAAGGCTTGCTCCCTGCGCACTGCTCGATCGCGTCTGGTTCAGGGCCCAACGCAGCGTGGCCGGAGTCACTTCTGCTCCGCCCAACCCACAGATGAAGTTCGTGGCGCCCTTCACGTGCTCGAGGCGGAGAGACATCACGTCGTTGCCCAGCGGCCCGAGCGAGCCGAAGGCGGCGGCGCGGTCGATAACCGAGATATAGGACGCTCGCGCCAGAGCGGACGAAAGCTCCGCTGTCGGGAACGGCCTGAACGTGTGAACGCGGGCGACCAGAAGGTCGTCGTCGGCGTCGAGAAGCTCCTGCGCCGAGTCGCCGATCGTCCCGATTGCGACCAGGGCCGTGTCTGCGTCAGGATTGCCGACGATCTCGAGTGCCCCGATCTTCTCGCGCTGGAAGTGCGAGGTGAATTCCGAAGCGACAGCCTTGATGAGGTCCCTCGCCTCGTCCATCGCGTCTGCGACGTTGCGCTGGAACGCGTAGTAGTCGTTCGGCTCCGGCAGCGAAGAGAACGTGCGCGGTCGGTCCGGATCGAGCAGCCAGTCATCCGGCGGACGCCATTCCGGAAGGAATCCGTCGACCGCGTCCTGTTCCGGGACGTCGAGAACCTCCGACGTGTGTGAGAGCAGGAAGCCCTCGGCGCAGACCATCACCGGCAGCATCGCCGTCTCGGCGATCCGGTAGGCGCACAGAATGCTGTCCAGCACCTCCTGCGCCGAGGAGCAGTACAGCTGTATCCAGCCGGTGTCTCGCTGGCTCATGCTGTCCGACAGATCCGGCTCGATGCTCCATGGAGCGAAAACGGCCCGGTTGACATTGACGATGACCAGCGGGACGCGCTCCCGCGACGCTCGATGGAGCTGCTCGTGGGCGTACAGCAACCCTTGCGACGATGTCGCCGTGAACGTCCGGACGCCGGCTCGCGCTGCTGCGATGACGTATCCGAACATCGAGTGTTCGCTCTCGACATTCGCGTATTCGATGTCGTCGCGTCCTGCGACGAGATCCGCGAGCCGCTCGACGATGATCGTCTGCGGAGTGATCGGGTAGACGCCGATTGCGCGGACGCGCGCGAGCATCACCGCATACGCCGCGGCCTCGTCGGCCGTCAGCACTACCCGTCCGTGCGGCAGCGCCTGGTTCACGCTCTCACCTCTTCCATTGCGATCGCGTTCCGGACGGGACACACGACCTCGCAGATGCCGCAACCCTTGCAGTAGAGATAGTCGATGGCCATCGAGCCGTCGTCCCTCGAGATCGCCCCTTCGGGACAGAAGAGCGCGCACACGGCGCAGGCAGTGCATCCGTCCAGGAGCAGGGGTCGATCCAGCGACCACGCACCGGTGTGGTTGTGGCGGGAGTCCATGGTGCTCACTGGAAAGACAGGCGGGCTCCGTCGCGGTTGTGAAGCCTGTCCGGGGTCGGGCGCAGGCTCGACCGGCGTATCACGTGCGAGCGTGTGCTGTCTCGTGCAGCGCGCGTAGCCCTCTTTGGCAGCAGTGATGTTCGCTTCGGCCATGGCACCCATGCGGGACGCAACGGCCTGTTTCAGGTACTCGAGCCCATGCGGAAGGAGAAGCCTCACGCATGCACCGAGCACGGCCACGTTGCCCATCGGCCGACCTTCGGAAGAGAGGATGTCGTTGTCTTGGGCGATGCGCGAGGCCGGGACACGCGCAATGTCGAACGGGCCCGTGTGCCGAAACCGCGTCTCGCGGTTCAGGATGATCAGCCCGCCGGGCCTGACGGTACGTATGACCTGCGGCAACGGGGGCGAGGGAGAAACGACGACGAGAACGTCGCAGTCCTGCACCTTGTACCGGCGGTGAATGGGCGACGTCTCGTCCCAGCGCAGGAATGCCGAGATCGGTGCTCCGCGTCTTTCGGCCGTGAACTCGGGAAAGCTTTGAACCCAGAATCCCGCCCGAGCGAACGTCTCGGCCAGAATCTGCGACGCAAGCACGACCCCTTCGCCGCCGCGGCCCACAACCAGCATCTCCTTCATACGACTGTCCCTTCAGCGACGTGTGCTGCCTGGACGGCCCAGCCACGGCCCACCGAGGAAAAGGCCGATGTCGGTGCCGTTCGTAGCGTCCACCCTCCTCTACCACGGGCAACAATCGAACATCTCAATCGTTCGCGAAGTCGATCCACACCGCATCCGTGGCGTCGCTGATCACCGCATCCGTGGCGTCGCTGACTCCGATCGGACCCTCGGGATAGGGCGATCGACCGCATCATCGCCGCTCAGGCAACGCCGATTGGCGATGGAACTAAACGGGGCACGTTCGAACCCTCAAGAGGCCTGATATGAACGATGTCGAGCAGCGTCCTGTGGGAGGATGCGCGCGCCCATCTACAGAGAGGAGACGACCGTGGTCGGAGTCGAGGTCAAGAACGTCCATGCGCCTGACGAGGTGCGAGCGTTCGGCGGTAAGGGAGAGGGAGGGATGCTCGACGTCAGCGGTCATGGCGTGCTCTACGGGACGTTCGAGCCTGGCTGGAAGTGGTCGGAGCACATCAGGCCGATCGCGGGAACCGATAAATGCGAGGCGACCCACTTGATCTACTGCTTCTCGGGTCGGATGAAGATCGTCCACGATGACGGCAGCGAGGGAGAGATCGGCCCCGGTGATGTCGTCGCCATCGAACCCGGCCACGACGCCTGGGTGGTCGGCGACGAACCCTGTGTCTCGATTGACTTCGGGGGTTACCGCAAATACGCGCTGCCGAGCACGTAGTTTCACATCACCCTCAGAGAGGGCGGCCATCGTTGCTCGGCCGCCCTCTGACAGCCTCCGGGGCTCGTTTCGCATGTCGCATTGCGTGGAAGTTCGACAGCGCCGAGCCAGGCGACCTCCGCCAACGCGGCGGCTTACGGTCGTGTCTAGGCCGACTCACCGAGTTCGCGGAGCAACTGGTGAGCGACCGCTCGCGCGCGTCAGCGTCGTGCTCGCTAGCCGCTGAGCTTGTTGCGAAGCAGCGGGGTGACCTCGTCAGGCTCGGGGTAGCGCCCGAGCATGGATTTCGTGAAGACGAGCTCGCCATCCAGGTGAACGTCGAAGATCCCGTTCGCCCCCGGCACGACCTCCACAGCCCTGATCGTGTCTTCCCACTCCTCGAGGATCTTCGCCGCCAGACCGGCGGCGTTCGGCCGCGCCCCTCAGGGAACGCAGTACTCGATCCGGACGTGGTGGCGCTCTACCATGGCTCGGATTCTCTCAGATGACTCAAGCCGGGTGCGCCACGGACTTAGGATTGGTAGTCCTTGCCGGCCCAGCGTGACAGCCTGCAGGCGAGCGATCGCAGTGAGCAGGACGCGGTGCGGCGCGTCTGGCCACCCAACCCCGAATGACTCGGTCAGAACGGTGTCGTGCCGCGAGGCAGCCATCAGCTCTGGGACGTACTCCGGGTGAGCATCAGCCTCCTCCGCGGCGACAAACCTCGTGCCCACCCGCACGGCCGCCGAGCTCGACTCGCCGCTTCTGCCCTAGTCCTGGCCGCTTGCCAGCTCGCGCGAGCGCTCCATCGCCGCCTGGATCGCGTTGAGGAACGCGGCGCGGACGCCGGCCTGCTCAAGTTCGCGGATGGCGCGGATCGTCGTCCCGCCGGGGGACGTCACCGCTTCGCGCAGCTCAACTGGATGCATCTTCTCATCGCGAAGCAGCACCCCCGTCCCGAGCATCGTCTGGACCACGAGCTGCGTCGAGATCTCGCGGGCGAGGCCGAGCAGGATGCCCGCCTCGATCATGGCTTCGGCGACCAGGGCGAAGTAGGCCGGCCCCGAGCCGGAGACGGCGGTGACCGCGTCCATGTACCGCTCGGGCACGCGGACGACGGCGCCCAGGTGCGACAGGCACTCCTCGGCCAGCGCCAGGTGGCCGTCCGACGCATGCACGCCGGCACAGACGCCGGCGATCCCCTCGTGCGCCATCGCCGGCGCGTTCGGCATCGCCCGCACGACGGGCACGCTGGGCGCGATCCGTAGCTCGATCGCGCAGGTGGGAATCGCGGCCGCCACCGATAGCACTGTCTGCTCCGGTGCGAGCGACGGGCCGATCTCGCCGAGCAGCGTGTCGAAGTCCTGCGGCTTGACGGCGAGAACGACGAGCCCGGCGCCACGGACAGCCTCCGCGTTCGAGAGCGTCGCCTCGATTCCGTGGCGCTCGCGGAGCTCGTCCACCCGCTCCTGGCGGCGGGCGGTGACGACGATCTCGCCCGGCTGGCGCCAGCCCGAGCTGAGCAGGCCGGAGAGGAGTGCCTCGCCGATCTTCCCGCAGCCGAGGATGGCGATGCCCTTTGTCATGCCGTGAGTCTAGGCGGCGCGGCTGGCCGACACCGAAACGAGGCCGCGCGCCCAGCCGCTCAGCAGGTAGACCGGCGCGAGGCCGGCCCACTCGCCGTACGGGGAGTGCAGCTCCTCGGTCTCCCAGGTCCTCCACGCGACGCCCGCGCAGCGCCGAGAGCAGCTTGACGAGGCCGAAGGTCGCCGACGAGACCGTGCTCGTGGCGGCCGATCCCCTTCAGGCAGTACGCACCGCGAACCACTGCTGTGGGGCGGCGGTCTCCAAAGCCATGGAGCGCGACTACTTCATGACCTTAGGCGGTCCGTGGCTGACCTTGCCCGGGCCGGTGGCGACGCCGCCGACGCCGCCGGTCGCGCTGAGCGACCTCAGCCTCTCGGGCCTCGACCAAAACGTAGTTTGGCCGCACGCTCGCCAGCCCGCCCGACGGCGCGCCGGACGGCCATTTCAGCATCGAGCTCACCACCCCCACCGGCCCGGGCTACCTGTAGGGCGTCCGTCTCGCGCGCTCTGTTACAGACCCGACGGATCCGCTGCCGCGGTGCTGGTTCTCGGACGGGGGAAGCTGGACATCCGGGATCGCCGTCTTCGCCGACGGCAAGCGGTTGACGATCGTGAATCTGAACCCACCCTGCGACCCGACACAGGGCTGTCAACCTGTAGCCGACGTGAAGAACTCGCTCGACCTGCGCTAGTCGACGAAGCGACGGCTCGGCCTCTACGCCAGCGGCCATACACCCAGCGTGTTCACACACGGACAGCGCTTCAGGGTCGAGATCTACCTGTCGCTTCCGGGATGGGTGCCCTGTCGCCGGGTTCCCTTGGGCCGAGAGCCCATGGCTGACCCTGCCCGGCGGGTAGCACCGCGTGGGTCTGGTTGCCCACCTGTTGCCCCAGAGTCAGTGCGCTCATCGCCGCAGGTGAGGGCACGGTTCGCCCCTCCGGGGCGTTCGCGCGAAATGCGTCCCATTGCAGTACAGTCCGTCGGGGAGACGGTGGGATGACGTTCGTGAGGGCGAAGGCGTGGAGGGCTTGGCTCGTGCTCAGCGTGCTCGCGGCAGCTCTCGCCCTCGCTTCAGGACCCGCGTCGGCTCGCGACGCGACGCCGTCGGCGATCGAGACGACTTCCACGCCGGCCCAGGCGCCCGCACCCGATCCTGCTCCTGCTCCCGCCCCGAAGCCCGTTCCGAAGAAGAAGGCGCCGGCTGCCAAGCCGAAGCCCGCTTCTGTTCATTCGTCAACGTCGACGCCCACGTCGACGAGCAGTCCGCCGCCCGCTTCGCCTGCACCCGCACCCGTTTCGCGGCCTGTCCCCTCGGCCCCGAAGCAGGTATTGGCGAAGCCGAAGGGGCGACCGAAGCCGAAGGCGACGACGAAGAAGCTCCCTGCGCACACCGTTCGCACGGGCACGCGCGGTGTCATGCGCCCGGCACGCGGCCGGGGATCGGCGAGCGCGCCACGCGCCACGCTTGCCGGCTCGTCGCCGTTGCTCTCGAACGTCGGGAACCCGTCACGACCGTGGCGGACGCCGCTCGCGATCCTGCTCTTCACCATCCCGATGCTGCTCGTCCTCGCGGCGCTCGTACCGCCGTACGTCGTCCCGTATCGCAACGCAGTGGTGTGGCACAAGCGACGCATCGACGCCGCCCTCGTCGGCGGATCGCTCCTCCTGCTCGAAGCGGTCATCTACTTGCTCGCCTGACCGCAACCTGCGGCGGACGCGGTCTAGGGTGACGCGTTGACGACGAACGTGCTCTGCCCGAGCAGCGTGCCGTAGCGGTTCGCGGACTTCGCGCCGAACCCGGGCCAGGCGAGCCAGACATACGTGCCGGGCGTCAGGCGCTGGGTTCGGCCGTTGTACTTCCACGTTCGTGCCAGCGCGATCTGCGGACGGGTCGGCCAGGAGCTCAGGATCTTCGTTCCGACCTGTGCGGCCTGCGTCGACCGCCCGCGGTAGAGCTGCACGTTGTAGTACGTCGCGCCGGTGACGCCAGCCCAGCGGAGCAGCGGTGGCTTCGTGACCGCCATCCCGTCGACCGGTGCGAAGAGGAGTGCCCGCTTCGGCACGGCCCTGACGATCGCACCCGGAGAGAAGTTGCCGGCGGCGTCATGGGCGACGACGACGTAGCGGTATTCGACTCCGTTGGTGAGCTTCGTGTCCTTGACCTGTTTGGCAGAGCCCGTGAAGATGACGCTAGCCGACGCTTCGCCCCTGCCGGGGGAACGGCTGACAGTGACATGATCGAAGTCGGCTCTCGGCGGCACCCACGTCAGTAGGACGAACCGGTCGCCGGGCGTGGCCCTGAACCGGGTGACGTCGTTAGGGGGCGTCGTGTCCTGGGTCTTCGGCGTGACGGCTGAGGTGACGACGGTCAGGTCCGACTGTGCCGCCGCCGTGTTGCCGGCGAGGTCCGTGGCCGTGAAGGTGATACGCGTCCTTCCGAGCGGCAGTACCGCTGGCGCATCGTTCTTGACGGCTACAGGTCCGGCGACGATGTCCCTTGCTGCCGCCGACGCGAGAAAGGTGGCGACCTGAGGGTCACTCGACGGCAGCGTCTGGGCTCCGTTCGACGAGAAGGTCTGCGGTTGCGGCACGTTCAGGGCCGGCTTCGTCGTGTCTACGACCTTGACCGTGAACGAGGCCGTGCCGACGTTTCCGCGCGCGTCTCTCGCAGTACAGGTCACGTTCGACGTGCCCAGCGCGAAGAGCGCTCCGGACCCGGGTATGCACGCGACGAGAACGGGGCCGTCGACGATGTCGACCGCGGTCGGCGAAACGTACGTTACGCGCGAGCCGCCAGGCCCGTCGGCTTCCACGGTGAGACCCGACGGAACAGTGCTGAGCACCGGAGGGGTTGTGTCACGCACCGTCACCTCAAATTTGGCGTTGGCGCTGTTTCCGTGCGCGTCGGTTGCTGTGCATGTGACCGTCGTCGCTGTTATCGAAAACGTGTTGCCCGAGGCGGGCGAGCAGTTCGGCGCGATGCTGCCGTCCACCGTGTCGCTCGCCGACGCGGAGAACGTGACGGCCGCGCCGCTGGGCCCCGTGGCCTCGGTCGTGATATCGGAGGGGGCGATCACGCTGGGCGGGGTCGTGTCCTTGACGGTGACGTTGAAGGTCTTGGCCGCGCTCGTGTTGCCCGAAGCGTCAGTCGCTGAGCAGCTGACCACGGTCGTCGTGATCGGGAACATGCTGCCCGGCGCCGGTGCGCAAACGAGGCTCGGGCTCGGGTCGACGAGGTCGGAGGCAGACGCCGAGTAGGTGACCTCGGCGCCGCCCGGGCCCGTGGCGGCCGTGGTGATGTTGGCAGGCACCGTCACCGTCGGCGGCGTCGTGTCCTGAACCTTGACCGTGAACGAGCCAGTAGCCGTGTTCCCCGAGCTGTCCGTCGCCGTGCACGTGACGGTCGTCGTCCCGAGCGGGAAGGTGCTGCCCGACGCCGGTACGCAAACGAGGCTCGGGCTTGGGTCGATGAGGTCAGAGGCAGATGCCGAGTAGGTGACGACGGCGCCGCCCGGGCCCGTGGCGGCAGTGGTGATGTTGGCAGGCACGGTCACCGTCGGCGGCGTCGTGTCCTGCACGGTCACGACGAAGGAGTCCGAGCCGGTCTTGCGATGGGAGTCGGTCGCGGTGCAGGTGACGGGTGTTGTCCCCTG
>Ga0315273_10003280_pt1 | contig 19445 bp, 7 predicted proteins | sample YL17G02_0_MG_FD_205753 | JGI IMG/M metagenome (GOLD analysis project Ga0315273, IMG submission 205753) | Sediment microbial communities from Yellowstone Lake, YNP, Wyoming, USA - YL17G02_0 | ecosystem: Environmental > Aquatic > Freshwater > Lake > Sediment | place: USA: Wyoming | collected...
GCGGTTTCACGCCCCGCGGGTCGCCTCCCCCCACGATGGCGGGATTTTCCGCCCTCACGGTGTCCAGTGAGAGCTCATACTGGAAGAATGAGTTCGCCAGGTCGACGACGCCGTTCGCGTTGATGTCTTCGGTGTCGGGAATCCGGCCCCCCGGACCATCCTTGTTGGCCTCCGTCCCGTTGATTCGGCTGAAATCCTCCTGCGGGGTGCCTACCGTCGTGTTCGAGAAGAAATAGTTGTCCCCGCTCGGGTCGCCACCCAGGTCGGGATACCGGGCCACTTCCTGGGCATCGCTGAGCATGTCGAGGCCGATGTCCTCCCCTTCCTGGAGAACGCCGTTCGGATTCTGGCTGATCACGAGGTCCTCGGAGTTGAGAGCCCGGTTCGGGATCACATCCTCGCTGATCGAACCCAGGTCGATGATCATCTTCCCTCCGCGGGGCGCCCTATCGACCTGCATCCACAACTCGATGAAATTGACGTTCTCCTTCAGAAGGTTCACCGCCGATACCGACAGGGGCTTCATCACGGACGCCCAGTTGCGGTTCGGCGTCAGTGTGGTCGCCAGATTCCGGCTGTAGTTGAACTGACCCCGCGCCATCGGGAGGTAGTGGAAATCAAGCACCGTCGCCTGGTTGTTCGCCGTCGCCACCTTCTTGTCAGGGTAAATGTCCGTCAGAAGAAGATCGGTCGGCAAACGGTTGAACCAGATCATCCTCCCCTTCGAGAACATCTTCGTGCTGTCCTCACTCCCCAGCGTCGCTCTGGCGACGCTGTCCGAGGGGGGGCTCCCCTGCGTCCACTGGGTGAACGATATGCCGACCGGAATCATCCGGCGCGCCCCCTCGAAATCATCGACGTAGGCAACCCCTTCCCCCCCGTCGCTCGGTATTGTGCTCTTTAATGTGTTCGGATCGGGGCGCATATAGGCGGCTTCACCCTTCAAGCGCAGCGAGGAGGGTTCGCGAGTGTTAAGAAGCGGAAGAGCATCGATGGCGCGCGTCAGAAAAGGGAGATTGAGGCTGGTGGATCCGTCCACGCCAAAGATCGTATTGGTGTTCGGTTCTTCGCCAAGCCGCGCTTTGTCGCTCAGGGTCTGCTGGTTCAGGTTCATGATCGTGAAACCGAAATTGGTCGTGGGCGAGAACGCGAGATCGCCGCGCGCGCCGAGCAGCGTCTTGGACGCCAGCTGGAAAAGGTCGTTCTGTTCGTACTTGATCGACAGGTTCGCCCCAGGGACGAGCGCCCGTTCGTTCTTGATCACAACCTCGCCGACGATGTAGTCAACGGTGTAATCGACGTTCTGCACGAGTTGCCGTCCGTCAAGGGCCACCTGCACGCTCCCCTCCACCACGTTGAAACCGAGAGAATATCGCGATGACGCCTCACCCGTGGCCTTCCCGGACATGATGTAACGGTTTTTCAGGCTCTGCTGGGCGAATGTCTGCGTCGTATCATAGATCTCGTAGTAGAGAAAAGAGGAGTCGGGAATGGGAAGATTTTTGTTCTTGAAGTAGGCGAGGATTCCCTTGTCGAAAGGACGGAGCGTCGGAAAGATGACTTCGGCGCGCGTCTGGTTGATCGTCCGTCCCGGAATGAAGTCGAACTGCCCGTCTCCCTCGGGGACCGATGTGCCGTCGGAGCTGTACCTGTCGACATTCAGTATCTTGAGGAGCGGCTCGTTCTGGATGCTGTTCTGGTCCTCCCCCCCGGGGATGCGACGGAGGATGTCGAGCGAGAATCCTGCCTTCTTCAGATTGCGTCCGATGCCCTGGAGCGGGTAAATATTTTTCAGGAGCTGCGCCCAGGCCTTCTTGTACGTCGGACCGGTCGAGAGCAGATTCTTCGGCTTCACCATCTTGAGGATAATGCGCCGTTGCCGTGCGGTGCTGTCAATGCCGACGTTCCGGGTCAGCTCCCCGAATTGCTCGCCGGGCGTCCGGTAGGCAATGCCGATGATCTGCTGGTCACCGACATTGGCGTTGAGCGCCAGAACGCCGAGATAGCCCTGCCCCTCCAGCTCGTACTGTGTCTGGTCGAGCCGGACGAACGGGCCTGTTTCGATCTCTCCCGGTCTGTCGATCGCATTCCTCACCGAATCGGGGTAGCCGCTCGCGGTCAGGGGAGGAAGCTCGATGTAGGCCACCCCCTGACGCTCGTTGGGATCGGGGATGCTTCCCTGCCTCTGAACCCACACCTCCGCCTCGACGATCTGCGTCGGACTGTTGACCAGGGGGGGATCGTTTTGATAATACGATTCGTACCAGCCTGGGTACACGACGGTGTCAACGAAATAGTGGTTCGTGGCATATTCAAACGCGCGGATCTCGAACACATGTTCCTGCGCTCCCCCGGACACCGCAACTTCCTTGATCTGTCCCTTCTTCTGGGATGCCAGGGCCGTCAGCGTGAGCGGACCCATCTGGAACTTTGCTTTCACTCCAAAGAGGGCCTGGCTGCTCCCGATGAACGCCGACGGGGTCTGCAGGGAAACGTTTCCTGCTTCAACGCTCTGGACGATCTCGTCGTCGTACCCGGTGTACTTGATCTTCAGCTGGTTCTCGTACTCGAACGTGCGCCGCGTGTTCCAGTCGGCCAGAATGTTCAGTTTGTCCCCGATCGTCCCGTTCACGTTGACCTGAACCTCCTGGCTGAAGTCCGGTTCGTTGCGGCTCTGGTCGAGGGCGGAAAGCGTGGTCTGGTCGGATTTGGTGTTGCGGAACCCGGCCTTGATGTCCACGGCGCCCCCGATGTTCAGATTGATCTCGTTCTTGCCAAAGATGCTGAACAACGGGTTGGCCGGGATGGGGATATTGATTTTCGTAATGTTACTGAGCAGATCGCCAAGATCGTTCTTCGCGACGAGCTGCTTCGGCCTCCGGGCCTCGTCGGCGATAAGCCTGTGCAATTCGGCCTTGCGCCGGAGCGTGACATACTCTTTGAAGGGCACGGTCACGGGGATCCGGACGTCGGCCCCCGCCACGGACTCGCTCACGATGACCTTGTTGCCGGTCGAGTCGATGGTGAGCGCACGCCGGTAGACGCTCGTACGAGGTGTTGCGAAGAGGGGGTACTGCCGGTCGGGGAAGAGCCTGACCACCCTGCTGTCGTGGCGGACAAAATCAAACTGTCGCAGTCGTGATGTCGAATCGAGGCAGACGACATAGGTGGAGTCGCTCAGGGCGAACTTGCGGCGCGCCACGGAGTCCCGCCTGGCGGAGTCGGCTCTGGCGATCAGCAGGGAATCGGCGACCGTCCTCGGTCTCCCCGTCGTGTCGGAAGGAAGAAAGCGCGCGCCGGGCTTATTTTTCGCGGAGTCCTGGGGGGTGACGACCTGAGGCTGGAACAGCGCCTCGACAGGTTGCTGTCGCGGCATGGCGGACCCGGCGACGAGTCCCGGCGCGGCGATGACAACGGCGAGCCCGCAGCCCAGGGCCGCAAGAAACGCCGCGTCAACGATCCGGAGACGGAAACGGGATGTGCCGGTGTGGTGCAAAGAGTCCACTTCGATTTTCGTTGATTGTCATCAGCCTGGCGGCACAGATGCCACCGGGGACGTTGTCCGCCGGTCCGCGACGACGTCTTTCGACGGTGGGCCACGTCAGCTCACCGCATCGCAACCGGCTTCGTCAGGAGCGCACCGCGAACTGCACAACGCGCTCCCCCAATCAGTATCGAACTCGATCGATAGGTGACTCCTTGTCTGGTGTAGAGGTCGTCAAAACATACCCAAAACGGGGGAGAATATCAAGAACACGCCGACCCCGCAAATTGGAAAAGAGGGCGCGGTGCGGTATATTACATGACTTATGCGCCGCTTCTTCCCACAACACGTCCTGATCGAACGCTACATTCTCCGCGCACATGCGGGTCCGTTCGCTTTCTCCCTCGTAACGCTGATGTTCGTGTTCCTGCTTCAATTCATCATGAAGTTCATCGATCAGCTGGTCGGAAAGGGACTCTCCGCCTGGGTCATCATCGAACTGGTCATGCTCAGCCTCGCATGGATGCTCGTCCTTGCCGTGCCGATGTCCGTGCTCGTCGCCACCCTGATGGCATTCGGCGATCTCTCATCCCGGAACGAGACGACCGCCATGAAGGCGAGCGGCGTGAGCACCTACCGGATGATGCTCCCGGTCTTCATCGCGGCATTCGTTGTCGGCGCCCTCCTGGTCGGCTTCAATAACTATGTCCTCCCGGAGTCCAACCACCGCCTCCGCACACTCAGCATCGACATCAAACGTAAGAAGCCCACGATCAACCTGCGCGACGGCGTCTTCTCCCAGGACATCCCCGGCTACAGCATCCTTGTCCGCAAAACCTTCGAGAAGACAAACGACCTCGAGGGAGTCACACTCTTCGACTATACCAACCCCCTCACGAACGTGGTCATCACGGCCGAACGGGGGACCATCTCCTTTTCACCCGATTTTAGAAAACTTGTGATGGACCTCAAGAACGGCGAGATCCATCAACTCGACCTCCAGCAGATGACCGTCTATCGGCGGGTCCGGTTTGAGACCCACCGGATCGCCATGGATGTCGAAGGCTTCGATTTTACCCGCTCCTCCGAGTCGGCCTTCCAGCGCGGCGACCGCGAGCTCGGCGCGCCGGAGATGCTCCTCGTCGCCGACAGCCTCGAGCGCCTGCGCGACTCACTGGAGACACGCTTTCGGGGCCTGACGGAAGAGAACGCCCGTCTGCGTCTCGCAGGATTGCCGGACAGCACGCCGTCCCCCTATGCCTTCGGCGAACATTCCCCCCCTTCGGCGCTCAACAGCGCCCGCACGATGGGAACCATGGTCGCCACGGAGCTTTTCCGCCTCGAGTCGCTGGACCGCCAGATCGATCAGTACATGGTCGAAGTCCACAAGAAGCACTCGATCCCCGCCGCATGCCTTGTGTTCGTGCTGATCGGTGTCCCGCTGGGCATCATGGCGCGCCGGGGCGGATTCGGGACGGCGGCGACACTCAGCCTCGGCTTCTTCGTGTTGTATTACGCCTTCCTTATCGGCGGGGAGAAACTGGCCGACCGCGACATCGTCTCCCCCTTCGTCGGCATGTGGTCGGCGAATATCATCATCGGTCTCGTGGGGATCATCCTGACCGTCCGCATCGCCCGAGAGTCCGTGGTGATCGACTGGAGTTCCGCGCAACGCCTGATCCCTGCCCGTTGGCGCGGCCGGTTCCACGCCGGCAATGAGCAGCAGCCGGGATCCCCGTGAAACTCATCGACCGGTATATCATCCGCCAGTTCCTTGTCACCGCGCTCTTCTCGCTGGCGGCGGTCCTCCTTGTCTTCATCGTGATCGATGCGATGGAAAAGCTGGACGACTTCATCGACAGACAGGCCGGCTGGGGGGTGATCCTCGCGTACTACGTCTATTTCATCCCGGAGATCATCAAGCTCATCGTCCCGGTCGCCATGCTCCTGGCAAGTCTGTTCGTCACAGCCCGGCTCTCCACCCAGAACGAACTGACCGCATTGAAATCGGGGGGGACGAGCCTCTACCGGATCATGATTCCCTACGTGTCCGTCGCGTTCATCGTCAGCCTCGCCTCCGTCTACTTCAACGGATGGATCGTCCCGCTGGCCAACCAGAAGAAATTCACCATCGAACGGGTCTATCTCCACAAAGATGTGGTCAGCGCCTCCGGCGCCAATATCTACATCCAGGACAGCCGAACCAGGTTTCTGTCGATCGGCTATTTCGACGAAAATCGCAACGTGGCATCGCGTGTCAGTATCCAGGATTTCAGCCCCCTCGATCCCACCGTCATGGTGGAACGCGTCGATGCCATCAGCATGATGTGGGATTCGGTCTCGCATGGCTGGATCCTGAACGCCGGGACGCGCAGGTGGTTCACCAACGGCAAGGAACGCCTGGAACAGTTCGTGTCGCAGTCCCCGGGACTCCTCCATTTCAACCCGGAAGACCTGCGGAAGAAGCAGGAGAAACCGGACGAAATGGACTACTACACGCTCCGGGATTTCATCAGCAACCAGGAAGACGCCGGGCAGGACGTGGCCCGGTGGCTGGTCGATTTCTACAGCAAGACCTCCTTCCCCTTCGCCAGCGTGATCGTCGTGCTCTTCGGCGTTCCGTTCGCCTCGCAGAAAAGGCGCGGCGGCGTCGGCGTTCAGCTCGGCATCAGCCTCCTGATCTGCTTCGTCTACCTCATCTTCATGAAAGTCAGCCAGGTCTTCGGCTACAACGGCGACATCAATCCCTTCCTCACGGCCTGGCTGGCGAACATCCTTTTCCTCGCAGGCGCCGTGGTGGTGATGCTGAAGGTGAGGAAGTAGGAAGGGTCCCCCCACGCCGCCTGATGAACCGTGAATACACCATTCCCGGTTCTAGAGCCCGTACCGCAGCGTCAGCACCGGGACATCCTTCGAACCCCGGCCGGCCGGGATCGTCTTCATCCCCGCTTCCGCGTGCAGGCCGCTGTTGTATGAGCTTGCGCTGAAAGCGGCGTCCACCGCGCTTGCGATGTGGTTAATGATTGCGAGCGTGACGAATGTCGTCGCTCTTTCGTAGTACCGGTTCGCCTTCCCCCGCTCGTCCGCGTAGTACGTGAAATGCGGCGTCAGCGGGTCACCGTAGTTGAATGAACCAGGCGTCGTGTTCGCGTCATCCCACCCCTGATTGAACTGGGGATACTTCCCGATGAGTTCATAATACTGCTGCTCGTTGTATGGCGGAAGAACGTGCGAGTAGTACGGGGCGGTGGAGGAGGCGATATCCCTCTCCATCCTGTTGAGCTCCGCCCAGTTGACCTGGTCCCACGGCGGACGTCCGGCATTCTCGGGAATCAACCAGCTGTACTCGCCGTTAGGCGGATGCAGGCTCTGCTCCGCATACTCCGCGTATTGCTTCACGCTCCAGTGGGCGTTCGCATAGTCCTGGAAAAAATCGGTTTGACGGTCCCCCTTCTTGTCGTAGACGTAGGCCAGCACCCAGATCGTTACCTCCGCGGCAAAGAACACGGCCGACTTCCAGTAGCTCTCCGCATAAAACTCTCCCGCCCCGGGGACCAGGAAAGAGAGCCCGGCTGCAATCCAGGGGGATTTCCTCCCCGCCGCCGCCACCCCACCCCCCTCCTGAGGGAAGGGCATGGTAAGCGCTGAGAAACCGATCAAATCGATCCGCGCATCGCCGCTCGGTTTCACGTCCCCGCCGACCGCCGGCGGTAGAAGCACCAGCGACGAGGGTTCCTGGGCGCATGCGATGACGACCCCGAAGAGCATCCCTCCGTAGAGCAGCGTCAGATACCGTGACATGAGAATCCCCCCCGCCTTTCTAGTCGAAATCGAAACCGAACAGCACTCCGAAATAGAAGCTCCATTCCTTCCCGTAGGTGACCCATTCGGCCGTGCTCTGGACGTAGCGGTCAAACTGGTTGAATCCGTATGAGGCGTCAAAAAATATCCTGGTCGGATACGAATAGAACGAGAACGATTCCAGCCTCAGCTCTATCCCGGCGTCGGTCTTCCATTCTGCGGGCTTCGGAGGACTCGACGTCCAGGCGTTTCCGACGCCGGCGTGCACGGTGGCGTATAACTTGTCGAAGTACATCTGCAGGAATCGGACGTCGAGACTGCTCGAGAGAGGAAAGCGGTACGCCACCTGCCCGACGGCCATCTCGTTCCCTCCGAGCGCGTAGAACGGGTACCCTCTCATACCGACCAAGCCGCCGGCGTAAAAGTCGAAGAACTCATCCACCGAGTGCTCAAGGATCGAGCCACCGTGCACCGAAAGCATGAGAGTGTGGTTTTTAAGAAAAAGAGGGAGGTATTCCTTCCAGCTCAACTCCACGCGCGTGAAGTTCACTCTCTTGTAGATCGGGCGGAGCCCCGTCGACGTCACCACATACTCCCCGTCGCCGTTGAACAAGTTCAATTCCCGTCCGATTCTGAACATCACCTTTCTCCCCGTCGGATTGATCTCCATCGTCCGGGAGGGGGTGATAACGTCCGACTTCACCGTCAGGAAAAGCGTGTTGGCGATAAGATACAGATCGCTCGATCCCGTCGTGAGCGTCGGTGGATCCGTCTCGGGATTGAAGAAGTTGTCGATGATCGAGGTATACCGGCTGTGGGCGTACCGGAACTCCATGTTGCTGAACTGGGAAACGAAAGGCTGGCTCAGCGCCAGGTCAATCTCCAGCAGGTTGTAGGTAACGTTGACGGGGATGAGGACAGGTCCGGGAAGCGAAATCACGTTGTCGGTCTTCCGGGTGACATTGTAGATTTCGAAGGAGGCCACCGGTTCGAGGCCGAGCTGATTGAGGATCGGCATCTTGGACCGGTAAAAGAACTGGAGGAAGAGGTCCCGCTCGAGACGCCGGTTGAGGGCGATCCCGGCAAAGAACCCCGTCTTATCAAGGACGTCGTTGGAAAAGAGGTAGACGCCCGGCTTGATGATGTCGATCGCCTTGTTGCTTGGGTTATAATTGTCGATGCGCACGAAGGGAACGAACGTGACGCTCGTGAAGATGCTCTTGTAGGGCTTCGACGTGAGCGCAGGGAGCTGCGTGTCGTCGTACGCGCGGAGCCTGGCCCAATCGAACTGAGGCGTCGTCGTGCGGGCTGAGTCGGTGCCCTCTCCGGGGGCCATACCCCCCCCGGGGGCCATACCCCCTCCGGGGGCAATACCCCCTCCCGGGGCAATACCCCGGCCGGGGGCCACATCCCCCATCACGGGAGCGCGCACATAATTGTGATCCCCTGCGGGGGCGATACCCCCTACGGGGGCGATACCCCCCCCGGGAAGAGCCTCCTGGTCCTTCAGCATATAGATCTTGTACCCCGACGACGTATAGGCAGAATAGATGATCTCCCCCGCGCCGTTGACCGTCGGACAGAAGGCCCCTCCGAGGACATTGGTCACCTGCTGGATCGCCCCCGTCGCGACGGTATAATAATAGAGGTTAAAGATCCCCGTGCGGTCCGAGGAAAACAAAATCTTCGTCCCGTCCGACGTGAAATCACCTGTCCGTGTGTCGTCGTCTCCGTTCAGCAGGAAATGGAGTCCGCTCCCGTCGGGCTTCACCTCCGCGATGTCCCGCCCGTCCTTGAGAGAATAGTCGAAGATGATCCTCTCCCCGTACCACTTCGGGTTGTAGGCCTGTTCGCCGTTCGCGTACGGCGTGACCACATGGTGGTCCGACCCGTCGATGTTCGCGATAGCGAGGTTCGAGGTCCCATCCGCGTTCACGACGTACACGATCTTCTTCCCGTCGGGGGACACGGCAGGGTTGGTGGCGCGCTTGCCCCGCGTGATCCGCTTCTCGCTCTCTGTTGCAAACTCGTACTCATAAACATCGTACTGGAGCGACCAGTGCGGATTGTCCCGCGTGTTCTTCGCGTAGTAGATCTTCTTGCCATCGGGGGACCAGGAGGATGCCGTACGGACCCCCGGACGGATGAGGGTTTCCTTACGGGTTGCGACATCGTACACATACAGCGACGAAAGAATGAAATAGTCTCCCCCTTTCGCGCTCACATAGGCAAGCTTCTTTCCGTCGGGGGAAAACGACGGATAGAGATTCGCGAACCCCGTGTTCTCGCTAAATCGACAGCAGGGATCGCTCTGTGCCCCGGGGGACAGGGTCCCCGGCGACCGGGTCCCGGACCGGCCGATGATCATCGACTCGACCCCCTGAATACTCTCGGGGGCCACAACGTCGTCGCGGGATCCAAAGGTCATGGCCTCCCCTTCGCGGATGCCCGTTCTGAGGTCTGCGACCCGACCGGCGTAGTCCTTCCGGACATCCTCCTTCCATTCGTCGTACACGCCGCTGCCGCTCTTCCCCAGGGCCCGTTTGATCGCGCCGTCGATCGTCACTTCCGTCAGGGTCGAGAGATTCCGTGAGATCTCCGCGAGCTTGTCCTCGCCATACTTCCGGGCGATATAGCTGACGAACGCGAAACCCGAGTTATAGGATGACTCGTTCCCCAGGCTGGTCTTTCCGAACACTCCCATCTGTTCCCAGGTCAGCATGTTGCCGTCCAGCGCGTAGGAACGGAGTATCATGTCCCGGTGCGAATCCCAGAAATCGTACCGGAGGTCATTCCGGTTGTACTGCGCGACCCCTTCCGCGAACCAGGCGGGGACGACAAATCCCGAGATCGGATACGACACGATGATGTTCGGGTATCCGTAGAGCACGTCGGGGCGGCGCTCCGATTCGTACCCGAGCCATTGGAAGTAGAAGGCCGGTAGCCTGCGGCCGTACTTCATGGAGGTCTGAATCTGCACAATGTGCGTGAACTCGTGCGTGACGACGTTTCTCAGCCAGTTGTGTGTTCCGCGGAGCTCGAAATCCATGCTCGGCGCATAGATCTCAATCTTATTGTCGAAGAAATATGCTGCCCCGTTGGAGATGTCGTCGTAATCCTTGATGATGAAGCTTACCTTTTGCGCCGGCACATGGTCGTAGAGCGACGTGATCGGTTCGAAGATCTCTTCCGCGATCTTCGACACCACGCGCGCCGTCCTCTCGGCCCCTTCGTGGTAGTGCACGTAGAAATGCTCGGTCTCGATGGTCTTCCATTCGAGCTCGGGATGGGTGAAGTCTTCCTGGGAGTAAGCGTTCGCGAAGGGCATGAGGCAACAGACGACAAGCAGGCCCCGCATGTTGCGCGTCATCATTTGACCACAGCGACTTTGATCACGGCGGCCCCGCTTTGCCCCTGGCCTTCCGCTTCGATGCGCGCGAAGTAGATGCCGCTCTGGACGCCGCTCACGTCCCACGCCACCTCGTTGTCCACACCGCCGATCCCCTGTCCGCGTAGCTCGGTCACCAGATCGCCGGCAAGGTCGAAGATCTTGATGCTGACCGTCGCGTTCTCTGCGACGAAGTAGCGTATGAACGTCTTCCCGCTATAGGCGGGGTTCGGCCAGTTGTAGGCACGCTCCTTCGGCAGGAACTGGCTGCTCACGGGTGTCCCGGCGACGGAGGCGGAGTCGAATCCGCTGTGTCGCGCATCCTTTCCGCTCTGCGGCCAGGGATAGAGTTCCGGCCTGAGGGGCCCCGCGTACCGTCCCGTCATCCAGGCGGAGACAGAGCCGTCGGAGGACGCCGTGACAAGTATGATCATCCCGCTGTTCGTCGCCAGGGCGGCGGATTGCTCGCCCGTCCCTATCACCAGCGGAAATCCCGGCGCGGGCTTTCCATCACGCGCATATGCCAGCGCAAGACCGTCCGTGCTCGTGCCGACGATGTCGACCCGTCCATCGCCGTCGACATCTCCCACCAGCGGCGTACGGAGGGCCGAAACACCCGGCACGGTCACCGGGAAGTGATCGAGGGAGGCTCCTGCTACATTGAAGGCATAGATCTTCTGCCGGCCGAAGACCACGATGTCAACCATCCCGTCGCCGTCTATGTCGGCGGGAACGGGCCCGGAGAGACTGTCTCCGGTCGCGACCGGAAAGCCATGCACGGTGGCAAACGTGGAATCGACCAGGTAGAGCACGCCGTCGGTCGTGACAAAGGCGGTAAGAAACGTCGGACTGCCGTTGTGATCTGACTTCCTGTCGAACCGGCCCGTCGATGCAGGAGAGGTGATCCGGCCGTCGAATCGACGCGTGAGATCCGCCCGGCCTCCGCCGGGGGTTCGGGTCGTCATGCGAAGCGTGCCGTCTTCATAGGCAATCGTAAATGAGTTCGGGGCAGGACCCAGGCTGATGCCTCCGACCCCGGCCGGTATCGTCCCCCCGGAGACCTGGCCGGCGGGCGAGCCGATGCTGTCGGCGATCGATCCGCTGAACCTGAGGAAGTAGACTCCGCCGTTCTGGAATCCAAGGGCGATGAGAGAGTCACTGATGACGGGAGCAGCAGAGAGCGCACCCGGCAGAGATGTGGAGAAGAACGGATCGGCAAGACTGTCCGCATTAAGGTCCCTCAGGGAAAACGCGCGGAGCGCATATCCCGGGGATCCCTGGACCGAGGCTTCCAGCATAACCGCCTCCTCCGTCCCGTCTCTGTTGAGGTCGGCGATGGCCGGGGTGCCGGCAAATCCGCGGCTGGTGCTCGAGGTCGTTGCGGCAATCCCGCGGAACGGCTCTCTATATACCCCCTGTCCCGCGGGAAGCAGATAGAGCTTCCCGCCGACCACACGGGGAGGGACCGGGATCCCTGAGGCCGTGTTGACGGCGCCGATGACCCCGTTGGTACCGATGACGACGGTTGTGTCTGTGAGGGCAAGCATGTCGCCCCCCTCGCCTGTCTGCCTCGGGTAGCCGTTCAACGGGGAGACTGCGTCCCCGCGGACCACCGTGACCTTCATCCTTGATCCGGGCTCGCGCAAAAAATCACTGACCGTGACATGGCTAAAAGCGCCGAGATTACTGTTGGTGTTGGGGAAGGTCGTGGCGGAGAATTCGTTCTTGTTGACCGGCGAGTTGTTACCCTTGAACCAGAAGTCCAGCGGTGTCCCCTCCTCGCTCCCTGAGCCCGCAGTGAACAAGCCGTAGTTCTGGCCGATATCCTGCGAGCCGTCGGCTTCCTCCAGATCGACCCCCCGCCGCGCCGGGTTTGCATTCACGGCATCGGTGGCGATCGACTGCGCGATGACGGCCTCGTCGATATGCCAGATCAGCATGCCCCCGTCATAGAATGTGCCGTCCGGGTCGACCCCGCCGGGGAGACTCCAGTCCATGTCCTCCACGTCGGTCACCGTGCCGGAGAGTCCCGAGATGTCGAACGCGTTGAATCCCGTCGTATCGCGCGCGAAGAACTGTTGTCGCGCAACGCCATTGAACGTCGAGAAGACACGTTGTCCGTAATGCTGCTGCGGGTCCGGGTCGCGGTTCCTGTTTTCGAGAAGAAAGTACTCGCCGTCCGAGACCGGTATGCGGTAGACCGTGTCGGCAAGTTCGACGGCGGGGACGGGAAGAGTGGATGTCCCGGGCGGAACGGTGACGGGCTGAACCCAGCCGAGGTAATATTTCTCCCAGGCGGAGGGCTCCGGAGGGAAGAGTCCGTAGAAGCTGAATATCGCCTGGCCGTCCATGAGCCCGAAACGGCCGATGCCCGACCGGCCGGTCTTCGTATTGAAGAGATCAGGAAGTCCGAGGTAGTTTCCCACGGAGGCGCAGAGGAGTCCGTTGACCCCCAGTTCAAGCAGGACGTCCCCCGAGAGACCGGGGAGCAGCCTGCTTTCGGTTTCCGGCAGAATGACCGTATTGGTGATGGTGAACGCGCCACCGTTGACAGGGATGCCTCCACCCAGGAGGTCGGTGAATGCCTTCGGGCCGATATATAATGAAGGAATGTCGAATGGGGTCGGGTCATAGCCCAGCGTCCCGACAAGGTCGATATCACGACCGACCCCGGCGTGGAATACAATGAAGCAGTCGTAACGCGAAAAGTCGGGAACGCGTCCCGATGAATCGACTTCCCGCCAGGTATCGCGGGCGAGGTTCGCAACGGCGGTGTTGGGTCCGTTCTTCGGCGGGCTGTACGTGCTCATGCGTCCCGGCAGCCCGTAGACGGAGTCGACGAGCGTCCAGCGGATGGCGAGCTTTCCCTTCGACGCTTTGCGGTAGTAGTTTCCGAGAAACGTGAGGTGATCGCGGAAATAGCTGCCGTTGCGCGGGGGGGGGTCGACGATGGAGTCCGTCGGGGCCGTCAGGTCGAAATGTCCGTCGCCGCTTGTGGCCGCGTCATTGTCCTGCTGGAACTGGACCATGACGGCCAGGACACGCACCGTATCGGGAACGGTGAGGAAATCGCGCCGCAGCGAGGACGCGTGATCCCGCGTGGCTGTCACGGGATGGCTGAACTGCTGCGCGAACGCCGTTGCGGAGAGGGCGAGTGACAGAGCAAGGAACCGGAACGGCGTCATAGCGGACTGCGACACTTTCTGTGAAAGATTGACTTATCAACCGTGAACGCAATCCTACGGCTTGCCGCCCCAGCCTATCAGAAGCGAGAAGCGAATCGTGTCGGAGAGCGGATGTCCATCGGCCGCCGAAATATAGCTGAAATCGAACCCGAAGATGTCATAGCGGATCCCCGCGCCGAATGTGAGGAACTTTCTGTTCCCCGTGTTCGGGTTCTCGTAAAAATACCCGATGCGCAGCGCCAGCAGGCGGGGAGCGCCATACCAGTATTCCATCCCGCCGCTCACCACGACCTTCTGGAGCCCCCCTCCGTCGGTCCCCCAGGCGCTGAAGAGGGCCTTGTAGAATGGATCCGACGTCCCATCGGGATGCCGGGTGACAAGGAGACGGCTGAAGTCGAGAGAGGCCGTCATGTTATTGAACTCATCATCAAGTATCTTGTATCCGAATCCAAGCCGGATGTTGGTCGGCAGCGGATCTGCCTGGGCGGCGTCGACATAGGTCACTTTCGGTCCGAGATTCGACAGGTTCATCCCCAGGCTGAAGCGGCGCCCGATATCGCCGATGAGCGGCACGTCCAGTTCCGTCGGCCGCCACATCATGGCAAGGTCAACGCTGACCGTCGAGGCGATGCCGTTCCCTACTTCCGTTTCGGTGCCGATCGGGGAGAGCGCGCTATGGATGAACCGCAGGTTCACCCCGATCCCGAGATCGTCGAACGCCTTGGTCGAATATCCGGCCGTCACCGCATATTCATAGGACTTGAACTTGTCGACGACCTGTGGTCCGGACGAATTGGTCACCTGGAATTCACCGAGGCTCAGGTAGGTGACGCTCGCGCTGAGCGTGCCGCCGATCCCGTCCACTCGAATCCTGTAGTTCAGGTTATCGTAGAACAGATCGGGGAGGTTGAACTGCGGCAACCAGTTGGCGTGCGTCACGCTGATCTCCTGCCCGTCCAGGAAGGCAAGCTCCCCCGGATTCCAGAAGATTGCCGACGCGTCGTCGACGGTGCCGGTGCCCGCTTCGCCGATGCCCGATGCGCGGGAATTCGGCGCGATCAGCAGAAACGGCACCGCGGATTCTCCCTGGGCAGAGGCCCGCTCGGGAAATGCGCCTGCGAGGGCAAGCGCGAATGCCACGAGGGTCGCCGCACGATGGATGTTGATTATTCGCCTCATTGGTACCTCCTCCACAGATGATATTTGGTCGCGATACCGGATTATTGAACTTTGGAGAGCTTGCCGAGAATTTCACTGTTGTAGCGGCCGTCGGCGGTCTTCACGATCAGCTTGTAGAGGTACACGCCGTTGGCGATCACGTCACCGTCACGGTCCCTGCCATCCCACGGGACGCGGACGAACGAGTCCCCGGAGGCAGGTGCGTCAAGGGTCCGGATCAGCCGCCCCGCGAGGGTGAAGATCTTGACACTGACGGTGAGGGGGGACGACTGGTTTTGCCGGAAGGTGAACGACGTCCCTTCGCCGCCGAACGGGTTCGGATAGTTGAAGACGTCCGTCACGCTCAGACCGTCCGCGCTCTCGACCTGGAAATCCGTTTCGGCCGTTGCGGAATTGTTGAATGAGTCCCACGCCCGGACGCGGATCGTATTCTTCCCTTGCGGGAGATCGGTGATGGAATACTGTACCGCTCCTTCGCGGTAGTTGTCCAGCTTGCTCGCGTAGAAGCCCGTCAGGTCCTGGCCCTCCGACGCGTTGTTCACCCACGCCTCGATCCGGTGTCCGATGCCGGAGACCGAGGTGTTGATGCCGCTTGAGTCGGCCAGATCCACAAAGAGGACCGTCTTGGCACCCACGACGTCGCCTGGACGGAAACTGCGGTTCCCCAGGTAGATCGAGATGGCGGGTCCCTTGCCGTCATTGACGGCGCTCGAATCGGTACCGCCGATCCTGATATTCGCGGTGTACGCCTCCCCGTCCGCGGCCCGGTCATCGGGGCGGCTCAGATATGCGGTCAATCGACCCCGGGCCGTCGTGTCGGCGTACTGGATGTCTTTGGGGACGAGAAAGGTTGCCGAGAACCGGCCGTTTTTGACCGAGTTCTCGCCCCGATAGATCGTCCCCCCCGTGGCGACATAGCTGAAGTTGGCGCCCGGGTAGAAGTTTACGATGGTCTGCAGCCTCGTTGCGTCGTTGATGGTCAGCGACACCCGGCCGTTGTAGCCGGCGTCGAGACTGTTCGCGGCGTCCCGCACGGATCCGCTGACCGTCACGCGGGAGAGTGAGCGGAGCTGGATCGGCGACACCCTGACGGTGCCCCCCGCACTGTCGACGGACTGCCCATTGATGCTGTCGACCGTGGCGTACCGGCGGGGGAACTGCAGACGCATCGTCGGGTCGCCCATGAAAAAGAATTTCTGGTCGTTGTCCCCGTTCCCGAAGGCGACCTTGAAGAGGAAGAGCGACGTCGCCGGCCGTTCGACGACCACTCGCCCGAGTGCGTCGCGCGTGAACATCCTCTTGAAGGTCTCCTGATTCAACAGGGCATTGGCGTCCGCATAAACTTTGCGCGACGCGGACACGACGGCTATACTACCTCCGTCGGATTTGTTGATGAGAATTTCGCTCCCGGTGTACCGCTTCGGATCGTCAAACTGCGAGAAGTTGCACGTGGCGAGGAAGAACACCGTGAGATTATCGCTGTTCGTCAGCTGCGGAATTGATGTGGCCACATTGAAAATGTTCTCGTGGGCGATCTGCGTCGGGTTTCCGTGACCTGCAAAATTGGCCACGAGCACTCCCTGGTTGATCTGGTCGATGATATCCTGGTAGGCGCCCGGCTTCCTGCGCCCCTGCGCGGAGAACACGGTCGGATATTCCGCGATGTAGATCTTTTTCTTTTCAAACTCCTCCGGCGTGCAACCCACGGCCAGTGTTTCCATCGCCTGGGTGTGTATGGTCCGGTCTCCGATCTCCCCCCCTTCCGGCGTCCACGCGTCATCGCCAATGTACAACATGCGCATCTTCCAGCTGTCGAGTGCCGAGCCTTCCTCGTAGCGGCGGAGTTTGTCCACAAACGCGCCCGCCTCCCCTGACGTCCGTGCCGATACCCGCCCGAGCACGAGGGAGGGCCTGTCGTCGGTCCCGAACTTTGCATAGAAGTCATCGGTGCCAGAGCTGAGCACGTCGTCGAGCGACTCCCCGCTTTGCCATGTCGGCACATAGCTGCTCTTGGCGCCAAGAAGTCCCTTGTAGTCGTACGATGCCTCGCCGAGCATGAGAACGAACCCAGGACGCGGGCTCCAGTTGTCGTATGCGTATTTGAGGAAATCGCGAATGGCGGTGATATCGGGGATGCCGCCGCCGAATTCGTTGTAGATCTGGTTCAGGTCCGCGACGTAAGTCTTCAGCCCCCCGTGGGCGGGATTCTCGCGGTAGGTCTTCAGTGCCTGCGCCGCCAAACCGTAGTCGGCCGTGCTGGTCACGATGATGAAGTCTGCCCCCTCCGCGTAGCCACGGAGGTTCTCATTGGAGATCTTGAAGGCTCCCGCCGGCTGACGCCAGCCGTTGCCGGCAACCGCCTGGTATGCGGAGGAACGGCCCGCTGTCTCCTGAGCGCGGAAGAGGAAGGAACCGGCGACTCCCGTCACAAGCTTCACGTCCTCATGCGTCGTCACATCGAACACCATCGGTTCCGACGCGAACTGCTGCAGGCGGTACTCGACAACGGCTGTCGTGTCGGGTCCGCGGAATCCGAGCACGTCATTCACCCCCCAGAGCCTCCGGGGATACAGGATCTCGAACCAGTCGACCCATCCCATCGCGGAGAGGCTGGAGGAGCTATACTGAAAATTCAGCTGACTCGCTCCGGAGGGGAGCGTTGAGGTGCCGCTCGCCTGGAATGTTCCCGAGGTCCCCACCGCATAACCGTAGATCGCCCCCATCCCGTGCGATCCGATCGGCACTCCGTTTTCACGCACGGTGAAACTCGGTTGACCGTCAGATTGGGAGACCAGCCTGTAGCGGTAGCTGATCCGAGCCCCTTGCACCAGACCCGGAAGCGGCGTCATGTACGTGAACGACCCGCCGGGCGCCACCGACTGTCCCAACCAGTCTTTCCCCGAACCCAGGAGGTTGGCCCTTTCATCTTCCACCGCAACGGCGTCGGTGAAACTCTCCCTCACGACATCGGCGGCAGACGAGGGGAGCGAAGGCTTGCTCCCCATCCGCTTCCCCGGCGTGCCACCGAAGTTGAGCCAGTAGTAGTTCAGCTCACCGTAATGATTGATGTAATGCCGCCAGGTTTTGGCACCGGAATCGTAGCTCCACCCGCGCACCCCCCTCCCGTAGAAGACGACATAGTCGCCGGCATCGAAGTGCCCGTCCCCTTCACCGGCCACGTAGATGGCATTCTCTCTGAGATCGCTGATCCGCGGCGCAAGCGGGTTTTCCGGAACTTCCGTTCCGCCGTTGCCGTAGATCCTGATGGTCCTTGGATCGATGGCCGTCACGTTGACACCGATGGCCGACAGATAACTGGCGTCGAGGCGGTACATTCCCTCCCCCGTCACGGCGAGCCGGTACCATTCGCCCGAGGCCAGGACACTGGAGTCCGGGGCCGCAACCTTTGCCGCGCTCACCCATGCCCGCGCGATGTTATAATTGAGGGGTACCGACGCCAGGAGCCGAAGGGGATCGCGCGGAGGGAGAGCGGCGTCCGGCGGGCCGTAGGTCACTTCGACGACAATGCGTGAATAACGCCTGACGGTCCGCGATGCTGCTTTGAACTGGATCGGGTAGAATTTCACGCCGCCCAGGAGAAGATCCCGCGACCTGCCGATCGTCCCGATTTCTGCCGGTGCCGCCGGAACGAACGAATCTGAGGCGTACTGGCGGGGATCGGGATCGTAGACCCTCTCCCCTGTGAGATCCTCCTGCACGCGGACGAGCGGGACGGGGGCGAGCGATGAACCCTGCAGGTCTTCGTAGTCCGCGGCAATGACAAGGACCGTATTCCCCTGTGAAGAAGGAAAAGCGAGGGGGGCACTGCGGAATCGTATATCAGGTGCCCCGACGGTGCTGCTTTTCCAGTGTGCCGCGGCGCCTTGGAAATCATACAGGATGAAATCGCGCCCGTTGACCGGGATCGTGACCGGCGGTGAGAACCGGGGACGGAATTCCAGAACAATGGAGCGAGCGTCCGAACGGAGCACAACGACGTCGTCGGGCCGGATGTCCGAGCCTCGCGCCTGAGCGGCCAGGATCCCGATGCAGGAGAGAGGTACGATCGCATATGTGAACAAAGGTCGCGACATAGTGGTATGCCAGCAAGAAACAAAAAACCGAACGTCATAGTACCTATAACATTCGGCGCAGAGCGATCCTTCCTGGCCTGCCGGTTATAGGTTGTTCGCAAAAGGACAATCCGTAGAGCGTACGAGAAGCACACGTGCAGCATTCCCGCACGCCGAAAAATCGCACAAACCTTTAAGCGAACAACTCTATAGGCATAACCCCGGATCAGACATATCACATATGTAAGAAAAGATACCCATTGGCCTTCAGAAAGTCAAGAAGCTCCGCTCAGGCGACACATTCTGATGACCCCCCCCGTCCATGGCCATCACCC
>Ga0315273_10003282_pt1 | contig 19440 bp, 17 predicted proteins | sample YL17G02_0_MG_FD_205753 | JGI IMG/M metagenome (GOLD analysis project Ga0315273, IMG submission 205753) | Sediment microbial communities from Yellowstone Lake, YNP, Wyoming, USA - YL17G02_0 | ecosystem: Environmental > Aquatic > Freshwater > Lake > Sediment | place: USA: Wyoming | collected...
TCCAAGGACCAGTCGGCCAAGGCGCCAGTCCCGGAATTTGACTCGCGAGACGAGCGTCTGGCCGCCGGCAAGGCGCTCCGCGAGACGTTGCCGCGTGAGCGCCACGCCGCCTGGAGAGCGCCGGCCAGGCGTCGCGACCCCATCGACGTGCTGAAGGAATCCAATCGGGATCGAATGCCCGAACTGGTCCCCATCCGCTATGGCCGCATGCTGCGCAGCCCCTTCACCTTCCTGCGCGGCTCCGCGGGGCTGATGGCTTACGACCTGGCCACCACGCCCAGCACCGACCTGCGGGTGCAGGCCTGCGGGGATTGTCATCTGCTGAACTTCGGCATGTTTGCGACCCCGGAGCGCAACCTCGTCTTCGACATCAACGATTTCGACGAGACCCTGCCTGCGCCCTGGGAGTGGGATGTCAAACGCCTGGGCGCGAGCTTCGCCGTGGCCGCCCGGGACAAGAACTTCTCTGACGAGGACGCCCGTGGCGCCGCCATCGTGTGTGCGCGAGCTTACCGGGAGCACTTGCGCGAGTGTTCGAAAAGGAGTCCGCTGGAAGTCTGGTACGAGCATGTGGACGTGCAAGCCCTGATCGACAAGGCTCCGGACGCCAAAGCACGAAAGCTGCGGCAGGAAGTAGCCGCGAAGGCACATCAGCGCATTGGTGAATATCTGGTTCCCAAGCTGACCGCCGCGGCGGGTGGACACCACCGTCTGGTGGATCAGCCTCCGGTTCTCTTCCACCTCGCCGAAAAGGGCGTGGAGGAGAGGTTCCGTGAGGGACTAGTGGACTACCGCCTGTCGCTGCCCGACTCGGTGCGCGTTCTGTTTGATCGCTACCGCCTGGAAGACTGGGCGGTCAAGGTTGTGGGCATCGGCAGCGTCGGCACGCGCTGCATGGTGGGTCTGTTCTTCTCCGCCGAAGGCCATCCCCTCTTCCTGCAATTCAAGGAAGCTTGTCCCTCGGTGCTGGCACCGTACGCGGGCAAGAGCATCTACGAGAATCAGGGCCAGCGAGTCGTCGTGGGCCAGCGGCTGATGCAATCCTCCAGCGACATCTTCCTGGGCTGGACGGCGGGGCGGCGCGGTTACCACTTCTTCGGGCGACAGCTGCGCGACATGAAAATTTCCTTCCCGGTCGAGGCAATGTCGGTCGTGCAGGTAAAGCGGTATGCGGAACTGTGCGGTTCGGTACTCGCCCGTGCTCACGCCAAGTCCGGGGATGCGGCCAAGATCAGCGGTTATCTGGGCAAATCCGACGCCTTCGATCAGGCCATCGGCGAGTTTTCGCTGGCGTACGCGGACCAGACGGTTCGCGACCATGCGGCGCTGGTGGCGGCGGTGAACGCCGGACGCGTCAAGGCGCTGGTGGAGGAAGATCTGTGAGTCGGACGAAAATTCCGGCTTCACCATCACGCCGGAAGCACGGCCGGGCGCCGAGGGCCATGGCATCATGACTGGGTATACGGGACCGGCGCGCGATCCTGCGGCCTGAGCCCCGGTCCGCGGATGGCGCGCGGCCTTCACCAACGGGTGGATTCGTCATGGACTATGAACACTTTGTCGTTGCGGCCGCACGCGTCGTCGAGTTCATCGGCGTCGGCGTGCTTCTGCTCGGTGCGCTCCTTGCTGCAGTGGCTTTCGGCAGACGCCTCGTGCGCGGCGTCGCTTTCCCGGATGCGTACCATGCGTTGCGGGCCGACCTCGGCCGGGCGATCCTGCTCGGGCTCGAACTGCTGGTGATTGCCGACATCATCGGGACGGTGGCCATCGAACCCACGCTGCAGAATCTGGGGGTGCTCGCCCTGATCGTGGCGATCCGCACGCTCCTGAGCTTCGCGCTCGAGCTGGAGGTGAGCGGGCGCTGGCCGTGGCAGCGCGCGCAGGCAGCCGGACTCGACGGTCGCTGATCGGCGCGGCGCTCGCGCCCTTGACCAGGTAAGGCTGGCCCTTCGTGCTGCTTGTCGAAGCGGCCAGCTCGATGAACGGCCCGGTAATCAGCAGTGCCGAGGACGAACTTGCCCCAAACCTGACTTCGTTTCCGCGCGATTCTTCTGATGCGGTCGGTTTGAGCTCTTAGGGTTGAACGCCGGCCCGGAGGACGCGGCCGGCGGCGAGCTCGCGCAGGAACTCGTGAAGCGGCAGGACCGTGATCGCCCGCCCGGCCAGCAGGTTCACGTCGTCCCTTCGGAGCCGCCGCGCCGAGGATACGGTGAGCGCGAAACGCCAGCGGCGCGGTGACGTAGTGAGCGCGTCGTGAACCTCGTTCAGCAGCGAGGGAAGTCTCTGTACTTCGTCCACGACGATCCAGGAGCCCGCGGGCAACGCCTCGACTTCGCGCCGGAACAAGCCGGGTTCGCGCATCAGCCGCAGGAGCTCGCGCTCGAGGAGCAGGTTGTACCATCGTGCCTGCGGCAGGCAGGCGCGCAGCCAGGAAAGCCGTTTCAATGGCCCAACGCCTGATATTCCTGGGCGCACAGCCCCGGCAAGCGGGCTTTACTCAGACGATCCGAAAGTCAGGCAGCCACGCGATCTGGCCCAAGTGCTTGGCCTTGCCAAAGTAGCGGCGATCGGCGGTCACCAACACCGCGCCCGGAACGGTCAGTGCCAGCGCGTGGTACAGGGTGTCAAACAAGTGGTGATTCAGTAGTCGGGTCAACTCAATGGCTTTGGCATAGGCCACGGTGGGTTCGGCCCAAATGATGTTCATTGCGGCCAGGTCATCCACATTCCGTTGAGCTTGCACAGGCGCGATGCGAGCAAGCACCGCCGCGACTTCCGCCAGAAAATGCGGCGGCTGAAAGAACTCCACGCTCTCCCCGGCACTGGCGCGAAGTATGTCCAGTGCCGGATCGACGTCGTCCTCGCGCTGCGCCCAATCGCCAGCGGCAAACCATTTGACCGCGACACTGGTGTCAACCACACAGATCACGGACGACCCTTTTCCCGGGCCGCTCTGAATTGCGCTTCAGTGACACGCGGCGCATTCGCCCGACTGGCGAGGATGCGATCCACCGCGCTGCGGTGCTGCTGCCGCCGTTGCGCACGCTCCACCGCTTCGCGCATCAGATCAGCGATGATTGCGCTCTTGTTCTGGCCTTCAAACGCAGCGTTGAATGCGTCCTTGACCTCTTCCGGGACGCTGAAGTTGACGGTCGACATGGAAACCCCCTGATTGTTGAAAAATTCAACAACATTATGGGCAATGGATACGGTTTTGGCAAGCGCTTGAATTTCTCTCCCCGCAGGCGAAAGAGGCTTCGCGCCCTTGACGCACCACGCTGACGAGCAGGTCGATATCTGCGCGCGGGCCGAACAACAGGGAAAGAGCGCGCGGGAAGCTTCAGGCGCCGTGTATACGTTGCCGGCAATACGACGGTAAAAGTGCTGGCGGTCTATGCATTTTCGCCGGGTGCAGGAGCCGGCCTCCTCTCCACGCCAGATGAAGTACTGCACATCGAGCGACTTTCCCCTCCAACGACACCGGCCGATTCCAACCGTCGGATCCCGGTCCGCGGGCAGCGTGGCCCCGCGTCGCTCGCCATCGGGCTTGCGGCTCTGGCGCAGAATGTCGTCGATGACACCTCGGGGCAGAACGATGACGATCGTACGCGGGGCCTGGTGCGTAGCGACGGCGCTCGTCTTCGCCGCGCATGCGGCAGCCGCCGACTTCGGAAGCAAAGGCGGCCCGGAACCGGCCAACATCGACGAGATCGCGAACCTCCTGCGACAGGCCCCGCACGAGATGGAGCTGCTGATCAGCTTCGGCACCTCCAAGGGCGGCTCGGCGGGCCACCTGGCCTTGGCCATCCGCGACGAGGCGCGCGGCGACGACATCGTGTACTCGGCCAACTTCTACGCTGACCGCAAGCCCGCGCACGAGAAGGACTTCTACACCGACGACCTCATGGTCAGCATCCCGAAGAACGAGTACCTGTTCGGGACAGCCTCGTCGCTCGGCGACAAGGCCGCGTTCGGCCTCGACTTCGGCGAGATCTACAAGCGATCGGTCGTCGGCGTGCGCGTCTACGGCGTCCCGGCCACGGAGAAGGAGGCGCTGGCCGCCTTCTTCAAGCGCCTCAATGACGACTATCACAACCGGGTCAAGAAGACCGAGTACCACGACAAAGAGATCAAGTACGACTACCTGCACCTCAACTGCGCCAAGACCATCGGTATGGGATTCAAGCTCGGCGCCGGGTACAAGGACCTCGAGGTCACGAGCGCGAGGCTTCTCTCCGGGCGGAGAGTGGTGGCGGCGGCGAACGCCAACATTCCCACCGAGATGGCGATGAAGCTGCTCAAGGAATGGAACGCGCGCGGTTACGGGTTGGACGTGGTGCTCTACAAGAAGTACGAGGGCTCGACCTACGTGGATCCGCACGAAGAGGAGAAGGTGGCCTTCAAGGACCTGCCCAACCGGTTCCCCTCCGTCCTGTCCCGCGACTTCCGCAAGGAGCAGGGACGCTACGAGGACTTCGACAACCTCTTCGCGATGTACGTCCTCTACAACATGGGCAGGTACAGCGTGCGGGTGAACGGCGAGACGAAGCTGCTCGAGATCGAGAGGAGCAAGAACCCCATGGCCTACCCGGAGGCTGCCGAGCTCGCCAGTGAAAGCGCCAAGTCGGACAGCGAGAGGTTCCGTCGGCGCTTGCCGTTCCGTCGGCGCGGGACGGGGGTCGGGGATCCCGCGGACAACGCGCAACTCCACGATTTCGCCGAAGAGGGCAACAAGAGGGCCGTACCTTAGAGCTTGCCCGTCAATAAATTACGCGATTGCGTAACGGACAAGCTGCAAGTCCGACAGGCTCTTAGTCAGCGTGGCCCCGCGCCGCTCGCCAGCGCGCCGGCGTGGTGCCGCTCCAGCGCCGGAAGGCCCGCGTGAAGGCGCTCGCGTCGGCATAGTCGAGCATCGTCGCGATCTGTGCCACGTCCATCGCCGAGTCTCCGAGCATCTGCCGGGCGATCTCGAAGCGGCCCTCGTCCACGAGTTCCTGGAAGCCGGTGTCGAAGTCATTCAGGCGCCGACTCAGCGTGCGGGCGTGCATCGAGAAGAGCGCGGCGACCTGGTCGGCCTTGGCTTGACCGGTGACGAGCGCCGTCCGCAGCACCGTCCGCACCTGCTCCGGGAAGTCGTCGCCGTGTCGCGCCTCGAGCGTGTCGATCTGCTTCTGCAGCAGGCGGCGCAGTTGGGGATCCGTATCGGGCAAACGACGGTCCAGCCAATCGGCCGAGAACACCAGCGCGTTGTGCTCGGCGTCGAAGACCAGGGGTGCCCGGAAGAACCGGCGGAACGGTCCGAGATCCTCCGGCTTGCGGTGGGCAAAACAGACCTCGGCGGGCTTCCATTCGGGGCCGCACAAGGCACGCATGATGTTGAACATCGTGGCGACTGCGCCATCTCCGGTCTGGTCGGTGGCCTCGACCCGTGGTTGATGGATTTCGTAGCCCAGCACCGCCGAGTCGCCGTCCACCACCAGGGTCGTCGCCGCGCCGCGGACGTGAAGATGCAGATGGTGCACGAGGCTGCGCAGCGCCTTTCCCACGTCCGGCGAGTACTTCACCAGCAAGCCCACGAGCCCCAGGGAGTGCAGTCCACCTTGCGCACCGACCAGGAGCCCGAAATGTTGGCAGCCGGTGCTGGCCACGCAATGAGCGATCAGGCGGCCCCGGGCCGCGTAGGAAACCCGATGGTCGGGGTTGTCGAACAGCTTAAGGTCGAACCCCGCCTCGGCCAACACCTTGGCCGGGTTGGCGCCCAAGCTCCGCAGGACCGCCGGAATTGCCAACGAGCCGCCGATGCGGACGGTCGCTTCTGCCGGTTTGCGCCCCGGCGTTCGTTGTCCCGCACGCCCTAAATGTCGCTTGTTTGACCTCACGCAAGGAGGATACGCGACGTTGTCCAAAAAAGTCCGGTCAGTGTCGGAAAATGTCCAGCATCCGTCCGGCCAGCGTCGATAATGAAAACACGTTGGCCGGCAGCGAGCGGGCGGCTATTGGCGCGGGCCGCTCGATGCTGCGTGGATCCCTTTCCCTGGAATGTTGGAGTCTCTGATGAACACGAAATCGAAATTTGCAATCACGCTGATCGCAGCGGCCCTGGCCGCCGCCGCGCTCGCGCAGCAACCCGGCGCAACCGGTGGCGCGGTCCTCGCCAGCGAGCCGGGCAAAGCGGTCGTCGCGCGCGCGGCGGAGATGTCCGCCCAGGTCGTCGGCCTCGACAAGGCGACGCGAACGCTGACGCTGAAGGGACCGAAGGGCAACGTCGTCGACATCGTCGCGGGCGACGATGTCAGGAATTTCGACCAGATCAAGCTCGGCGACCTGGTCGTTGCGCGCTATGCCGAGGCGCTGACGCTGGAGCTGAAGAAGACCAAGGTCGCTGGCGGCGACGTGGCCGTGCGCGAGGAAGTCGCGAAGGCCAAGCCCGGCGAACGGCCAGCCGTCGCCGGCGGACGGCAGGTCACCGCGATTGCAGACGTCACCGCGGTCGATCCGGTGAAGAAAACGATCACGCTCAAGGGGCCGCGGGGCAACGAAGTGACGCTCAATGTGCATAACCCCGACCAGTTCAAGGTCGTCAAGAAGGGCGATCAGGTCGAGGTGACCTACACCGAAGCGCTCGCGCTAAGCGTGGAACCTGCGCCGAAGCCGGCAGCGGCAAAGAAGTAACCAGGGTCGATACCCGCGGGGACACAGCGATCCGCGAACGAGAGGTGTCTGATGTCTCGACCACGATTGAGCCCCCCAGGATCAGGCCTGCACTGGAGCGTCCGGTTGCTGATGCTGGCAATGTGTTCCGCCGGGATGGCGGCCGCAGCTTCGGCACAAGGCATCTACCCCGGGGACCCAGCCAAGGACGCGTACAAACTTCCCGGCGGTTTCGAACCGGTGCTGCAACTGCGAACCTATTATCTCGACCAGGAAAACACCAGCGGCGTGCCGAGCGGTGCCTGGGCACTCGGTGGCTGGGCGGGCCTGCGCAGCCCGTGGTGGGGCGATCTGTTTCAGGTGGGGATCGTCGGCTACACGTCGCAAAAGCTCTACGGCCCGGATGACATGAGCGGTACCAAGCTCCTCGCGCCGGGGCAGGAACCGATCGCCGCGCTGGGCGAGGCCTTTGCCGCGGTGCGCATCGCCGGACAAACCATTACCGCCTACCGGCAACTGATCAACCGCCCGTTTATCAATCCGCAGGACACGCGGATGGTGCCCAACACCTTCGAGGCCTACACGCTGACCGGGTCCTGGGACCAGCTTTTCTACACCGGCGGCTACGTCACGAAGATGAAGGTCCGCGACTCCGAAAGCTTTCGCTGGATGTCCAACGTCGCGGGTGGAACGGGCAACCAGGAGGGCGCCATCTATGCCGGCGGAACGTGGAACTTCGCCACGAACGGATACGTCCGGGTGGATGAGGTGTATTCCACCGACGTCTTGAACATTTTCTACACCGACGTCAAGTACCCGATCGCGATCGACGACAAGACCTCGCTGACGCTCGGTGCCCAGTACTACCCGCAGACCTCGGTCGGCGATGCGCAGACCGGTTCGTTCTCGACATTCGGCCTGGGGTTGCAGGCCGCCGTTTCCTACGGGCCGGTGAGCGGCCAGCTGTACTACACGCAGACGGGCAGGGGCGCGACGACCCAAAGTCCCTACGGCGATCACCCGTCCTACCTCAACATCATGGTGTTTTCGTTCAACACCGCCGGCGAGCGCGCGTTGGGGATCGGCGGGAACGTGGACTTCAGCGACCTCGGCGTACCCGGGCTCAAGGCGTCCGCAATCTACGCGACAGGTCGCGACCAGATCGATTCGCAGACGGGGGCGCCCATCGGGAACCAGAACGAGACTGACTTTCGCCTTGACTACGCGTTCGCCAAGGGCACGTTTCTCGAAGGGCTGGTGGCCACGTTCCGCTACGCGTGGACGCATCAGGATGGAACGCCGCAAAACGGCACGCAACTGCGCGCCTATCTCAACTACGCGGTTCGCTTTTGACAAGCACGGAAGGTATGCCATGACAACCGAAACCCGCACTGTTGCACATCTGGATCACTTCTTTTCCACCTCGGCGGCACGGCTGGACCGCTGGCGCGAGCTGAATGCCAAGGCGCAAGCCTGGGCGGCTGACGCGCAAAGCGGCAAGGCGCGCGGCGGGCGGGCCGCGGTGGAATCGGCGCTGGTCGAGCTGCATGCGCTCGAGGACTTCTTCGCCTATCCCGGACCGCGGCTGATGAAGGCGCTCGCCGAACGCATCAGCGGTGACGACGCGCTCGGTGTCGGGCGAATGGTGCGGCGGATGAGCGGCGCGCTGCTGTCGGGCAGCTATCGCTACGACAGCGGCGAATGGGAGGCGGCCGACGATGCCACCGATGCTCCGCCGGAACGGCTGTCGCCTGCGTTCGGCGGCGGCGAAAGCCACCGACCCTATTTCGAGACACTTTTCGTTACGCCCGCGCCGGCGGCAAGCCGCGCGAAGATTGCGGGAGAGCTCCGCCGGCTGCGACGCGCCGAGGACGCGATGATCTACGAGCCGGTGCTGGTCGGCAGCGTGGAGGATGCCCTTCTCGCCACCATCATGAACGGCAAGATCGAGGCGGTGGTGATCTTTGACGGGATCCCGGTGCCCTCGCAGCACGACGTGCCGCTGCTGCGCGATCTTCTGGCCTCACGTCACCAGCTCGATACGTCGAGCCTCGCGCCGCGCGAAATCGGCGTGACGCTGGCGCGGCTCATCAAGCGCATCCGGCCCGAACTCGACCTCTACCTGTTGACCGACCAGAACGTCGAGAAGCTGGCGGGCGACCCCGCGGCCTCGATGATCCGGCGCGTTTTCTACGAAGTCGAGGAGCTGATGGAGGTGCACCTCAACGTCCTCGAAGGCGTCGCCGACCGATTCTCCACGCCGTTTTTCGACAACCTCAAGCGCTACGCCTCGCGGCCTATCGCCACCTTCCACGCCCTGCCGATCGCGCGCGGCAAGTCGATCATGAAGTCGAACTGGATCCGCGACATGGGCGAGTTCTACGGACAGAACCTGTTCCTCGCGGAAACCTCGGCCACCACCGGCGGCCTGGACAGCATGCTCGAGCCGACCGGCAACATCAAGGTTGCCCAGGAAAAGTTCGCCCGTGCCGTGGGCGCGGACCACGTCTTCTTCGTCACCAACGGCACGTCCACTTCCAACAAGATGGTCTACCAGGCGGTGACCGCGCCGGGCGACATCGTGATCGCCGACCGCAACTGCCACAAGTCGCACCACTACGGCATGGTGCTTTCGGGCGCGCAGCCTCTGTACGTCGAGGCCTACCCGATGACCGAATACTCGATGTACGGCGCGGTGCCGCTGCGCACCGTCAAGCAGGCAATGCTCGCTCTCAAGGCCGAGGGACGGCTCGATCGCCTGAAGATGGTGACGCTCACCAACTGCACGTTCGACGGGCACGTCTACAACACCCGCCGGGTGATGGAAGAGTGCCTGGCGATCAAGCCGGATCTCATCTTCCTGTGGGACGAGGCGTGGTTCGGTTTTGCGCGGTGGTCGCCGTTCCTGCGCCAGCGCACCGCCATGGGCGCGGCCGCCGCGCTCGAGGAATGGCGGGCGAGTCCTGCCGCCCTGGCTGAGTGGCAGGCGCAGGCCGCCGACCTCGGCGAGGATTTGGACCCGAAGGACGCGCGCCTGCTGAAGCGGCATCTGGTCCCTGACCCGCGCAAGATGCGCATCCGCGTGTACGAGACCGACTCGGTGCACAAGTCGATGTCGGCGCTGCGCCAGGGCTCGATCGTGGCCGTGCGCGACGAGGACTACAACCACCATGCATCGGCCTTCCGCGAAGCGGTGTTCATCCACGCCTCGACCTCGCCGAACGCGCAGATCATCGCGTCGCTGGATCTCGCCCGGCGCCAGATGGAACTGGAAGGCTACGAACTTGTGATGCGCTCGTTCGAGATCGCGTTTGCGATCCGCCGGGCGGTGGCCGAACATCCGATCATCTCGAAGTACTTCCGCGTGCTCGGCGCCGACGCCATGGTGCCGGCCGAGTACCGGGCCTCGGGTTTCCAGGACTTCCTCGCCCCGGGCAGCACCTGGGTGACGGCGCTGAAGTCGGTGCAGGAAGACGAATTCTTCCTCGATCCCACGCGCATGACGCTGGTGTGCGGCACCGCCGGGCTCGACGGCACTTCGTTCAAGGGCCTGCTGGCCTCCAGGTACAACATCCAGCTCAACAAGACCTCGCGCAACAGCGTGCTGCTGCAGAGCAATATCAACAACACGCGCAGCGACGTCGCGCTCCTGATCAAGGTGTTGCTCGAGATCTCGCAGGACATCGACGCACGGCTCGCCGAGGGTGGCGAGAGCGAGCGCGCGGCCTTGGCGGCGCGGGTGAAGAACCTCATGGAGGACGTGCCCGACCTGCCGAACTTCAGCCGCTTCCACGACGGCTACCGCGATGACCCGGGCAGCGTCACGCTCGAGGGCAACATGCGCGACGCCTTCTTTGCCGCCTACGAGGAGGACGACTGCGAGTACCTGCCGCTGATGAGTCCGAAGATCGACGAGCGGCTGAAGAGCGGCCCGGAACTCGTTTCGGCCAACTTCGTGATCCCGTACCCGCCCGGCTTCCCGATCATGGTGCCGGGGCAGGTGGTCGCAGCCGACACGATCGGGTTCATGCGCAAGCTCGACGTCAAGGAAATCCACGGCTACAACGCCACGCGCGGCCTCAAGCTGATCAAGTTGTCGGCCATCGGCAAGGCACACCCGGGAGGAAAGGCCGCGCCGGCGCCCTCGGCCCCGCCCAAGGGCAAGGTGACCACCAAGCAGGGGAGATAAATCATGCAAGCGATCCTTCAGTGGCTGGCCAGTAACCAGTTCATCCTGCTGTTCTTCGTGGTGGCCGGCGCCGTGCTGCTCGGCAAGGGCACCATCAAGGGATACGGCTTCGGCATGGTGGCATCCGCCATCATCGTCGGCGCCGGGCTCTCCGCGTGGGCGTCGACCTACGGCATCAAGATGAGCCTCGACGCCTTCGCGAAGTCGCTGTTCTACTATCTGTTCATGTACGGCGTCGGATTGCGCGTCGGGCCGTCGTTCATCAACAGCTTGAAAGGAGACGGCCTGAAGTTCACGTTTCTCGCCGTGTTCTGTTCGATCCTTGGCTTGGTGGGCGCGGTCGGCTTTTCCAGGCTGATGGACCTTCCGGCTGGCGCGGCAGGCGGCATTCTCGCGGGTGCGATGACCATGTCCGCGACGATCGGCTCCGCCGAGGAAGCGGTGAAACAGGGCGTGTTCAAGCTCGCCGAGGGCCAGACCTTCGAGCAGGTGAGCGGCATGATCGCGCTCTCCTATGGCCTTACTTATATCTGGGGGACCATCGGCATCATCCTGATCTGCAAGTACCTGCCGCGGTGGTGGGGAGTTGACGCCAAGGCAGCGGCCAGGAAGTACGAGGATGAATTCGGCGTGCGCAACGTCGATGATGCCGGACTGACCGGCTACCGTCCGTTGGCCATGCGGGCCTACCGGCTCACGAACGATGCTGTCGTGGGGATGACGGTCCGCCAGTTCCTCAAGGCGAATCCCGAGTACAAAGTGCTCAATGTCGCACGCGGGGACGAACGCATCGAGCCGCTGGATGACATGGTTTTTCGCAAGGAAGACGTGATCGCGCTCGGCGGCCGGTTGGATTCCATGACCGAGAAAATGGGGTTGATCGGTCCCGAAGTGCCGCACGCAAAAGTGCTCAACATCCCGCTCGACCAGGCTGAGATCCTGGTCACCAACAAGGAAATGGAAGGCAAGGAGCTGCAGGAGTTTCGCAGCACGGAGTTTGCCGGCCAGATCGCCCTGCACCACATCGAGCGCGGCGGCGAGACGATCCCGATGGGGCTCAACACCAAGCTCCAGCGCTTCGACGTGCTGTTCGTCGCCGGGATCAGGTCGTCGGTGGACAAGTTCGCGGCGCTGTTGGGCAGGGTTGCGCGTCCGAGCACGGCCACCGACCTGCTGACGCTCTCGCTCGGCATGGTCCTCGGTTTCCTGATCGGCGCGATCACATTCCCGATCGCGGGCTCCAAAGTCGGCCTTGGCAATGCCGGCGGGCTGCTGGTTTCCGGCGTGATCGTCTCTTCCGTCGTCTCCCGGCTGCGCTTCTTCGGCAACACGCCGAACGCGGCGCGCAACATCCTGGAGGACCTCGGGCTGGTCGTGTTCATCGCCATTGTCGGCATCAACGCCGGCGCGGGCCTGCTCACGCAACTGTCGGGCGCCGTCGCGCTCAAGATTTTCATCGCGGGGTTCATCGTCACGACGATCCCGCCGTTCCTCGTATGGGCCATCGGCTACCACATCATGAAGATCAACCCGGCGGTTCTGATGGGTGGCGTGGCAGGCGCGCGTTCGCACTCCGGCCCGGCCCGCGAGGCCGCGAAGGAGATCGACAGCTCGGTGCCGTGGATCGGTTTTCCGGTGGCGTATGCGGTCTCGGGGGTGCTGCTCACCGTGTTCGGCTATTTCGCGATGACGCTGTCGCAGTAGTCCGAGAGGCTAGACCGGAAGGGAGCGAAACGTGGACTTCTTCGTAGGGACGCGGGGACACAATCGCGTGTCGCCGCGTGGCGGACAGGATCGCGTTCCTTTCGCGCGCGTGTTGGGGCGTTCCGTCCTGGTCGCCTTGGCGCTTTCCGCGGCCGGCTGCGGACCGGCGCCGGAGCCGCCCGGGTCCGTTGCGGCGTCCGGCGAATGGCGGGAATTCGAGGGCTCCTGGAACGCCGCCGGCACCCGGCGAACCATTCCCCTCGGCGCGGATCGCCGCGGCTCGATCATCGACCTGAGGGGAACGATGCTGCTCGCGGGTCCGGGGCGTCCTGGCGTCGGATTCCATTCGGAGGTGATCGCCCTTGTCGACAGCGGAACTGGCCTGCTGGGCCGAAGCGTCTGGACGGACGAGCGCGGCGAGCAGGTGTTCAGCGAGTTGAAGGGCGAAGGCACCGCGGCGAAAAACCAAATCGCCGGGACGATCCTCGGCGGCACCGGCCGCTATGCCGGCGCCACGGGCACCTATGAGTTCTCCTGGCAGTTCGTGGTGGAAGCCGAGGATGGCTCGATCCAGGGGCGCGCCATCGGCCTGAAGGGTCGCGTTCGGCCCGGCCAGCCGGCCGCGGGAGGCTTGCCCAAATGATCGCACCCGGATTGCTCCTGAAACGCGCGGCGCCCTTCGCGTTGGCGATCGGCATCTGGTTCGCCCCGGTGCCGGCCGGCCTCACGGCGCCGGCGTGGCATCTGTTCGCGGTGTTCGCCGCAGCAATCCTGTCGGTGCTCCTTGGCTCTTTCCCGCTGCTCACGTCTGCCATGATTGCCGTGGGGACCGCCGTTCTCACCGAGACGATCAAGCCGGCGCAGGCCTTCTCGGGCTTCGCCAATGCCAGCGTGCTGCTCGTGGTGGTTGCGTTCGTCGTTGCGCAGGCGGTGGTGAAGTCGGGGCTCGGCAAGCGGATCAGCCTCTTCATGGTGAGCCACTTCGGCGGCTCCCCGCTGGGTCTCGCCTACAGCATCGTACTCACCGACGCGGCTATCGCGCCGGCCTTCCCCAGCAACACCGCGCGCGGTGGCGTGCTCTTTCCGATCGTGCTGTCCGTGGCCAAGGGAGCGGGCTCCAACCCCGAAGATCCCGAGGGGCGGCGGCTCGGCGGCTACCTGATGTTCTGCGGGATGGCCAGCCTCGCGCTCTCCTCCGCCCTCTGGTTGACCGCCACCTCCTGCAACCCGATCGGCGTGCAGATCGCGCAGAAAGCCGGGTTCGATATCGGCTTCGGAAGCTGGCTCCTCTACTCCTCGCTGCCAACGCTCGTCGCGATCGGAATGTTGCCCTTGCTCGTCTCGAAACTCTTTCCGCCGCGAGTCGGGGCAACGCCCGAAGCCCCCGCAGCGGCACGCAAGGAACTCGCCGGCATGGGACCGATGTCGCGGGACGAATGGATCACGGCAGTGACCTTCGCGGCAATGGTCGCCGGCTGGGTGTTCGGCAATGCGCTGAATCTCAACGGGACCGCCGTCGCGTTCATGGGGTTCGGCGTGCTGATGGTGATGGGCGTGCTGACGCTCGACGACATCGCCAAGCAGGGCGACACGCTGGCGACCTTTCTCTGGCTCGCGGTCCTTTTCGCCCTGAGCGCGCAGCTGAACGAACTCGGCTTCATGGGCTACGTGGGCGAGCGCCTCGCCGCGCGCCTGGGCGGCCTGTCGTGGCCGGCCCTGTACGTCACCCTGATCGCCCTCTACGTTGGCCTCCACTACTTCTTCGTGAGCCAGACCTCGCAGATGCTCGCGCTGCTCGCCGTATTCCTCGATGTCGGCATTCGCGGAGGCGTGCCGGCTCCGCTGATGGCCCCCGGCCTGCTCTTCGCGAGCAGCTACTTCTCGGTGATCACCCCGCAGGGCGGAAGCCAGAACATCATCTTCGTGGCGAGCGGCTATCTCACGCAGGGCGAGCTCTACAAGCTGGGGCTCATCACCACCCTTGCCTTCATGGCGGTGTTCCTGCTGATCGGGACGCCGTGGTTGCTGTTTGTGGCGGGTTGACCACAATGGGCATGCGCGCGGTCGGTCGAGAACGGACGTGCTCGCCGACACGGCAAACGTTGCAACCTGAACGGCGGATCCTTCGAAGGACCGAAGCGTGAATTTTTTCGTACAAGCCCTGCGGAACAACCCCGAGCTCGCGATCTTCCTCACGCTCGCGATCGGCTTCCTGATCGGGGGCGTCAAGTTCGGGACCTTCAGTCTCGGAATCGTCGTCGGGACGCTCCTGGCCGGGGTGCTGATCGGGCAGCTCGATCCGGGTCCGGGTACCGAATGACCATCAATTCCCGACCGTCGCGGTCGGGGCTCAATCAGGAGTCAGGATCAATGCACATGAATCGATTCGAAGCAGCCGGCAGTAGCGTGCGGGCCAAATGTTCCGCCATCATCGCCATGGGCCTGGTCATCGTGTTTGCTGCGCATGCGATCGCGCAGGCTCCCGCGGCTCCGGGGGGCGCCGCGCCCCCGTCATCCGCCGAGGAGCTTGGCAACCTCGTAGGCCCGATCGCGCTTTATCCGGACGATCTGGTCGCGCTCATCCTGCCGGCCGCGACCAATCCGCTGCAACTCGTGCAAGCGGATCGCTTTCTCGACAAGCGCAAGGCCGATCCCAAGCTTGCCGTCGACGACAAGTGGGACGATGCGGTCAAGTCACTGCTGAACTACCCTGACGTGATGAAGAAGATGAGCGCCGATCTCGACTGGACGAGTGCGCTGGGCGAAGCGGTCGTCGCCGATCAGGGTGCGGTGCTGGAGGCGATCCAGAGCTTCCGCCGCAAGGCCCAGGCCGCGGGCAACCTCAAGTCCGACGGCAAGCAGGTCGTGGCGGCCCAGAAGGAGATCATCACCATCGTCCCGGCCGATCCGCAGGTGATCTACGTGCCGCAATACAACCCGTCGACCGTCGTCGTCTACGGTGCGCCAGTTTGGGGCTATTACCCGACGCCGTACCCGTCGTATTACTACCCGTATCCGCCCGGTGCCGCGCTCGCGGCAGGCGTCATCTGGGGCGCGGCCATCGGCGCGGCCTGGAACGGCAACCACTACGGCGCGAACTACGGCGGGAACGCCAACATCAACATCAATCGCAACACCAACATCAACACCGGCAATATCAACCGCGCGGGCCAGCAGCCGGCCGGCGGCGGCAGCGCGTGGAAGTCCAACAAGCAGCCCGGCCAGGTGAGCAGCTCCGTCGGCAAGACCGCCTCCTCCGCGCGTGCGGGCGACGCGCGAGCGGGCGCAGGCGGTGGCGGCGCGGCAGGCGGTGGAGCGGGACGCGCATCGACGCAATCCGCCGGTGGCGGAGCGGGCGCTGGCGGCGCCGGTCGCGCCAGCGCGTCTGGGGGCGGCGCTTTCGGTGACTCGGGGGCCTCGGGGCGGCAAACCCAGATGGACAGTTCCCGCGGTGCCTCCAGCCGCAGTTCGGCGTCCAGTGCGGGCACGCGTCCGACCTCCAGCGCCGGTGCTTCGCGCTCGACGCCGAGTGGCGGTGGTGCGCGTGGTGGCGGCGGCGGTGGTGGCGGCGGGCGCGGTGGTGGTGGCCGTCGTTGACGGCAGGAGCATTCTCATGCACCCATTCCCTTCAATCGAGAGCAAGGCATCAGCCATGAACATCACTCGACTCTGGTCGTTCCTGCGCCGGCTTGCGCTGGCGCTCATGTTGGCCGTTCCGCTCGCCGCGGCCGCCGCCCCGCAGGAAACCTTCGCGACGCCGGAAGCGGCGGTCGAGGCGCTGATGGCCGCGCTCAAGGCCGACACCGATTCGGCGATGCTCGCGATCTTCGGCGAAGAGCACAAGGACCTGATCGTGAGTTCAGATCGCGCGGCGACCAGCGCCACGCGGGCGAAGATCCTCGCGGCGATGCAGACGCTGCGCGTGCTGCAGGAGCCCGGTCCTGACCGCCGGGTGCTGGTGATTGGCGATCAGGCGTGGCCGGTGCCCATTCCCCTCGTGCGCGCTGGCGATCGCTGGCGCTTCGCCACCGAGGAAGGCGAGGACGAGCTCATCAATCGCCGCATCGGCGGCAACGAACGCAGCGCGATCTACGTGCTGAATGCGTACATCGACGCGCAGCGCGCATACGCGGCGCGCGATCGCGACGGCGACGGCGTGCTCCAGTATGCGCAGAAGCTGGCCAGCACGGCAGGCAAGCACGACGGACTGTACTGGCCCGCCGACGCCGCGAAGGGCGAAGAGGCGAGCCCGTTCGGGCCGCTGATCGCCGAAAGCGCCGACTACCTCAAGGGTCGCGTGGCCGGCGACCCGTATCGCGGCTATCACTTCAGGATCCTGACGCGCCAGGGCAAGAGCGCGCCGGGCGGCGCCTACAGCTATGTGATCAACGGCCGCATGATCGCCGGCTTCGCGCTGGTCGCCTACCCCGCCGAATACGGCAAAGGCGGCGTGATGACGTTCATCGTGAGCCACAACGGCAAGGTCTACGAAAAAGATCTCGGCAGGAATTCGGCCCAGATCGGCGCAAAGATGACGACGTTCGATCCGGGCGCGGGCTGGAAAGAGGTGGCGCGCTGAGCGATCCGGAGCGGCGAAGTGCGGCGTACCGCGATGGCCGTGGTTTCGCAGTGCGGATCTTGCCGGAACGCGGATTGCCGCCATTGGTGTGCGATCATTGTGGGGTAGACGTCTTGAGGTCTGCGCAGCGGGTGCGGCGCATCACTGCCGAGATACGCCCTCCCCCAGGACAGGAGAAGATGTGTCGCAGTTCCGCGATTGCTGGCTGCTTGCTCACGGAGATCCATTCCCGATGAAATCCCGAATGTCCACACCCGCGTTGCGTCCCGCCATCGTTGCCGCGGCGCTCGCCGTGGCCGGCTCGGCTCTCCCGCCCACCGCGCACGCATCGTTCCTGCCGCCCGAGATGATGGACACGGCGGCGATGTACCTCGCGTGGTTCGTCATCATTTTCGTCCCGATCGGCGGCATCGTGCTGTTCTGGATGGTGCACGTGCTGCCGGAGAAGATCGCGCACAAGCGCCACCATCCGCAGCGGGACGCCATCCAGATGCTGTGCCTGCTCTCGCTGGTGTTCGGCGGCTTGCTGTGGCCGATCGCGTGGCTGTGGGCGTACGTGAAGCCGGTCACCTACCAACTGGCCTACGGCACGGAGAAGCACGACGACTATTTCCACGAGATGGGCGCAAAGGCGAAGGCGGGCGAGCTGCAGGAACATGAGCTTGCGCATCTGCGCGAGGAGCTCGACGCGATGAACGCCAAGGGAACGCTGAACGCGAACCTCAAGGCGCTGCGCAGGAGCCTGGCCACGGCGACGCCCGCGCCCGCCGCGTCTGCTGCGGCGCAAGCCGTGCCGGCCGCCAATGTCGCGGCGCAGGCGGCGCCCGCCGGATCCGGTGCCAAGGCGGGAGGCGCCTGATGGAAGCACTACTTCTCGGAATCTATGCGTTCTTCGTCTGGCTGATCTTCATCAAGTTCAAGTGGCTGCCGTGGAACACGACATCGCAGGTCACGGTCGTCATCATCCCGATCGTCGCGCTGACTGCGCTGGTCCTGACGCTCAACGTGGTCGCTCCGTCGTCGTCCGACGTTCGGGTCATCAAGTACGTCGTGCAGGTGATCCCGCAAGTCAGGGGGCGCGTGATCGAGGTGCCGGTCGAGCCCAATCGGCTGGTGAAGAAGGGTGAACTCCTCTTCCGCATCGACCCGACCCAGTACCAGAACGATCTCAACGTTGCCAAAGCGAAGCTCGCGGCCGACGAGGCGAAGTTCGCGCAGGCCGGCGCCGGCCTGGTGGATGCCTCCGCCGGCGCGCGGCAACTGCAGGAACAGCTGAAGTCCACCAGCGGACAGGTCAGAGCGCTGCAGCCGAAACTGGAACTCGCGCGACTGCGCGTCCGGCAGTACAAGGAGTTGGTGGCGACCGGCGCCGGCGACAAGTTCGCGTTGGAACAGGCCGAGGCCAACGTGATCGAACTGGAGGGCCAGATCGCAACGGCGACCGCGAACGAGGCCCAGGTCGCCGAGAAGCTGTCGGGGCAGGTCAACGGCGAGCAGGCGTCCGTCGCGGCCGCTCGCGCCCAGCTGGCGACCGCGAAGGCGCAGGTCGACCTGAGCCGCGCGGATCTCGCGAACGCGCAGTGGAACCTCGACCAGACATCCGTCTACGCGCCGACCAGCGGCTACGCGATCAACGTCCAGTTGCGGCCGGGCTCCTTCGTGACCGCATTCCCGGTGGCGCCGGCGATGAGCTTCGTCGAAGAGGCCTACCAGGTGATCGCGCTCTACGCGCAGAACGAACTGCTGTATGTGGAACCGGGCAACCCGGCGGAGTTCACGCTCCACAACTACCCGGGGCGCGTCATCAAGGCCTCTGTGGACTCCATCGTCTGGGCGCAGGGCAACGGGCAGGTGACGCAGTCGGGCACGTTGCCGCAGACCGGCATCTATCCGCAGGTGCCGGGACGGTTCCCCGTCAAGTTCATCGTCGCCAAGCGCGACCAAGACCTGTTCCTCCCCGCCGGAGCTGCGGGCGGGGGCGCGATCTACACCGAGCACGCCGAGGCGATCCACATCCTGCGGATGGTGATCCTGCGCATCAACTCGATCATGGATTACCTCGTGCTGAAGCTGCACTGATGCGTACACGCTTCACTTGCCGATGGGTTCTCGCGACGGCCTTCGCGGCCGCCGTGGCGGGCTGCGCGCTCAATCCTCCGCCAACCACCAGCGAACTGCAGCGGGACGCGTTGCCGCACACAGTCGTGCCGGCGGCATGGAAGGCAGGGAGTGGCGCCGCGGCGCCGGTGGCCGACCGCTGGCTCGCGTCGTTCGACGATCCGGCATTGACTGCGCTGGTCAACGAAGCGCTGGCGTA